>Ga0265592_1000398_pt1 | contig 23033 bp, 16 predicted proteins | sample saktaG_7_FD_190141 | JGI IMG/M metagenome (GOLD analysis project Ga0265592, IMG submission 190141) | Saline water microbial communities from Sakinaw Lake, British Columbia, Canada - sak_2010_1_5_120m | ecosystem: Environmental > Aquatic > Non-marine Saline and Alkaline > Saline ... | reverse complement strand
ACACTATTAGAAGCTTCAATGGGGCCATACCCGTTTAGGTATGGTAAGAGTCTCATTTATATATCAATGCCCGAATTTATATAAATATCATTCTTATACGCAAGGTAAATATGATTTAGTAGTATATCCTTGTGACATTCTATGACCATATGCCACATTTCCCTATCGAATACCCCATATCAGATAAAAATACCATTCTATCTATAAATTGCAACATTTTTTTGGAAATATTATGGCTATGAGGTTTATTTTGATCCTTCATTCTTTCCCTTCATCAAAAATGTAACGATATTCGTGTCATCAACTGTTCGAGCGGTTCCCAGGATTTCATTCACCACTTCACCTCTCGAAAAAAGATCAGAAGATGAGAACTGATGGATTGTTTACCTCATGGCGAACCCCTAAAAATTCTATTCGTTTCTCAACCTCTCCATCAAGCGGTCCGAGATGTATAATCATTACACGATCCTCATCATGCTTTATTATTTCGTTCAGTGCAGCTACCAACTCTATTCTGCCTTTTCTGGAGAGATTGCATCGAAATACTGAATAGTGAAGACTATCGCCAAAACCTTTCATCGTTTTATGAACGTAATAAAGACGTTTTGGGTCAGAAATATCATAACTTACGATATATACATGCAATCCAGTCATCATATCACTCTGTTATCGTGTGCAAAATGGTGGATATTCTTCAATTTCACCCTGAATCACCCGTGCCAGGAGTCTCGCCTGAATTTCCAGAATACGCCTGTAACTAACCTTATAACCAAAAAGTGGATGGATTATCTCTGTACTCATCCTCCTTTCGTACCCGGAGATCACTGTCTTCTTCCCTTTTGATGTGAGAGTTACACCAACGCCTCTACATATGAAGTCTGAATATGAGAGCTCGCCATTGTTAAAAAGAGTAATTGTTGTGGAATCTGCAAGAAGTGGACGGAACTCCTCCATGAGATCAAGGGCAAGAGCAGGCCGGCCATATCGGGGTCGATGGTAGAAACCCAGATATGGATCAAATCCAACCGCAAGAAGTGTAACAAAGACTTCCTTGACCATGACCCCGTAAAGGTAGGATAATACGGAATTTATCGGGTCTTTTGGCGGTCTTTTGTTACGATTCTCAAAGGAAAAGTTCATACCCTCTGATTTGAGAAGATTATTGAATCGGGAGAAATATATCTGGGCAGCAGCTCCCTCTATGCCGAGCAGACCTTCCGGACTTTGCACCTCCTGAGCATCTTTGGCAAGTCGATTCAGTGTGTTGAGCAGCTCTTTTGGAACATCTCCATCGTTTCTGCGTAGGAGTGTTCTGGAGTTTCGGATCTTGCCATTAACGAACTGCCGTGCAATCTCAAGAGATCTACAACGATCATCTGCTCTTTTAAACTGGTGAATCCTCAACTCGACGTTTTTATGAGAATGCCCCTGTGAAATGCCATAAAACCATCCCCCGTACGAAAAATAGCATACCGGAACACCTTTCTGAAGGAGAATAGAGAGAGCAGGGGTAGTAATCCCAACCCCTCCAAAGAGAGAAACCTGTGCGATTTCCCGTATTTTCGCATCTCCTGTCTTCTCTTTTTGTGACCAGATATCCAGGCGATCCCCATGCAGTCGAACAGTCTGCCCATGGCCGGCAACATAGAGAGGAACCCGATCATCTCTCGAGGGAACCAGCCTCCTCATCAGTTTGGTTGCTTCTTTCTCCTTCTCCATCTGCCTGAGGGCATTCACTTCATCAGGAAGACATATGCCAGCAAGGGAACACCGGATGCATTTTGAGCTGCTCTCTAATGGAGGGGGCATCCTGCCCATTTTTGCCATGCTCCTGAGAATCTCGATCAATTCTTTAGTTCTGGAAACCAGATTTTCATCGAAGGGAATACTCACTTTCGTTTTTGATTTGACGTAGTATATGATTCCTTCAGAACAATGAAATCCATTTTCACGGAGAACAAGGCCCTGAGCACAGAGTTGTACCCGTTCAGGCTCATACGCTCCTTCGGGCAGATCTGGCATCGTCCCTCTTTTATATTCAACCGGTGTGACAGATTTACCCTGACCTTCAAGGAGGTCGATGCGGCAGACAATGCCAATATCTGGTCCTGTTAAATCGACCGATCTGGCGTGGAAGTACTCCTTCTCTCCCTCCTCATCCTCAGGTATCGCCCCTAAACGCTGATCGACCCGCCTATGCTGAAACCTGCCGTCCACAGTATCAGCACTATCGACAAATTCTCCCTGAACCCATTCGATATAACAGAGCCTCGGACAGTATACAAACTCATTAAGCATCCGTGCGGGTATGAGATCAGGAACCCACCCCTCATCCGGATGCATCTCTTCATTCATTATGACCTTATGCTACCTGTTCATTAGTTCCTGAAATGCTACTTTTTTATCAGCCTTTTTTTAAAATAAAGCCATGTTTGTTTTCTCTGGAAAATGAAATTTGGATAAACCATCACCATTTCTCAATCACGAACCGGAATAAACTGTCCAAGTCCGAAATGTGCTCCGTATCCCAGTGCTATCGGGCCGGCAACAGGTTCTGGAAAAGTTATCTCAAATCCGTATCCCATTTTATCAGGATCTCCTTTTCTATTTCGTCTGAATTCAAGCCATCTAATCGTTCGATCATTTCGAATCGATAACCGTTCAAGTGGAATGACCGATACCGGCTCTGGCAGGCCGTGGTTGAGAGCTTCGCGCCTGACCTCGCTGGTGAGCCACTCCATAAGCGGTCCACGCCCCTTTCTGTAATGTCGTGGTGGGACAAACGGTGTTGAGCTTTGAAACTGTCTCAATGTTCTTGTATCTGCAAAATCTTCACGCTGCCCCCATTTTAGAGGCACAAAGAAGATATCTGGCTTGCCGTCAGGTTGCCATATTTGGTTCAATCGATCCAGGGCAACCCGTTCCGAATGATTGAATGGTATTTTGGATACGATGACCAGATGATCGAGCCACCCGTCATTATCCTGGTCGAGAGGGAGGACATAGATATGCTGATGCCCTTTCATGGGTATACCCTCTGGCTCCTTACCACTGAAGAGAGATGATACATTTCCGGCATCTCCAATGACTCTCTTATGAATCCCCATCAATTTCCGGTGAATACGCTCAGATACTTCGATGGTTGCCGTTACTGAAGGTGTCACCCTCGATTCAAGCGCATAGATAACCCCGGTGTATCCTGGATCCGCATATTTCGTCCGTAGTGATGGTGTCACGTTAAAACAATGGGAAGAGCGCTGATAGATGACATACTGAAAGGCTGGTGGGACACTGAGATGATTTGTGTGCATATCAGCGGTCGTGAAAGCCAGTGCATCCATCCAGCTCAGTGTATGTGGCTTTTCCTTTTTCGTTCGCGGCTGGTTAATGTATGGATTATCATTGTACGCCTTCACTGACACAGGGCATGCAACCTTAACCATCTCCAGATCGTTGTGTGATGGAGAACCATAATCGGGGGCACAGTTCCATCGTACCCTGACTGCATCTGAAAGGACTTTCGCATCTACCCACGATTCAGATCTTCCCAGATAGTTCATCTGGGAAAGCATTCTATCAAGATCATCTTTCTGCGTCTGGGTGAGGTCGGTATTCGGCCACATCATCAAAAGAGGTGATCCTTTCAGGATAACGACGAAAGCATCGAATATCAGCTGCTTATCAGTTATTTCTTTCGTGTTCTCACTGAGAAATGATCTCGTATGAGAAGCATTCGCCCGCGGCAGCTGGAAGACAGGGGGTTCAGAAGCCAGAGCTTCAAAAACCGGTTCGACCCTCTCAACAGGCCACTCATCGAGTTTCCGCTTCCAGACATCATAAAGCCCGCGTATAAGCCTGTACGGTGAAGGTGGCCATTCCGGCACTCCTTCATTGACGTTTCGGCCCCATGGCGTCGCATGAAACCGTCCTGTCAGAAAATCCAGTTCGATCGCCAGCATACTGGGACCTCCTCTTATGAATCTACTTCGTCTTCATTGGATTTGCCCTTCTTGTCATCCTTTTTTAACTTCACAGGGGTGATCAGTTCTGTTACCGGTGGATCAGCAAAGAGCCCTTCATGAGTACACGCTGCAATCTTCTCCTTAATAAACATAAGAAGATCGGCTTCTTCTGGAATGGTATAGCCATGAGGAGTAGTCACCCTGATATCCCCATTCAGCACAAAGTCACAGGCAGTCCTCAATCGCAGCCCCTCTCTTAAAAACCGACGAATCTTGTACAGTCCAAGGGCAATGAGGAGATCCTTTGCATCATCATGCAGACTGTAGCCATTCAGAAGGGCGAGATCAAAATTGAAATAGGCAACAACACGCCCTGCAGTGTACTCAGTGCGGTGGTAGGGCACATTTCCATAGACATCCTTATCATAATTTTCTGATCGTATCTTACCCGTCGGATCCAGGGGGCTGTTCTTGACGCCGCCTGATGCAGCTTCTCTTATGTCTTCTGCCTCAATGAAGCCGCTAAGTGCCCGCTGAAGTTTCACCCTTCCATCTTCAAGGTTTGCCATAAATGCTCCGTGAAGGAGGGAGTTAGGATCATAATAGAGGAATGCTTCGGCTATCTTCTTCCAGTTGAGGGGTTTTCCCTTCTCATATTCAGCTTTATTCTTAAATTTTGTTTTAAATTCATCATTGCTGATGATGAAGGGGGAATTTATTCGGTGAGCCTCAATGAGTGAGCTGGTCTCAGTCTCAACTTCCCCATGAAGTGTAACATGAATATAGGGAATACCCTGAAGTTCCGGGTCGATACCGGGGCCTGATCCATTAAGGCAAGTCTGTTCAAGCCGGTTCGCGATCGATTGAGCTGACTCAACGAGGATCATACGTGTTCCATTCGGGCTCTCATATACCGCTGCCCCAAGATCGGGAAAGCCCGTTGGCTGGAATCGTTCTCCCTGAATGACTTTCAAATCTGCTTCGATCAGAAGACGGGGAATATTAGTGAAAATTTCCATGGTGATGTCTTTTCCTGTCATATGAATACCTTCTTTTCAATTTGTTATTACTACTTATCTTGTGGTTTCAATACGAGCTTCATCATCTCCTTTTCATCCTGTATTGGAAGAAGAAGAGCGGCAGTTATCCTGATACCATTATTTCCGTTTGGGAAAGAAGTGGTGATGGGGATGAGGCCCGTTGATCGTAGTCGACGTCCGGCAATAGTGCATGCATCCATGATGCGACCTGCACAAAGGAGGGGGATAATGGAGGCTTCCGGTTTGATGATAATCGGTTCGCCTTCTCTCCTGATTCCACCTGGCAGGAAGAGCAGCTTCAACAGGGCAAAGGAACGTGGCACAATAGTATGGACAACCGGTCTGCCCCACCCATGGTGATGCATCAACTCTCTCCTGACTGCAGAAACTTCCGTTTTCTCTTCCCATCTGATCCAGGTCAGCCCAAAAAGCAGATCCTCGATGAGCGATTCATCAAGATTACCTTCTATCAAGGCGCTGATATCCTCATAACAGAGCTGAATTGCACCATAAAGAGGATTTTTTTCTGTGCCGAGCCGATTGGCATCCATCATCCTTCGGGCAAGAACAGAGGAAAGACAGGTGGTAAACGAGTTCCCCTCCCACGATATCTGACCTCTTCCGCTCCCCCATGACCAGGGTTTTTGAGGATCAACCGGTTCAAGATTTGACCGAATCGGACCAACCCCCCCGGTACCCCGGATAGACGCCAGAGCGACTGCAATTCTCATCTCAATGCTTCCGTCGTCGGCAGCAACAATCCATTTGGGATGGAGCCCTGACAGAGGCCTGCCAACAATCGGGTTTCCATGATGTCCGCTATGAGAGATGAGCTTCTCAAGTTGTCCGATGGCCGCTATCAGATACTTAAGATGGGTAGCACCTCCATGCAGGAGGGTATCGTAAATCGCCTCATCGATCCTCCTCCGTGCAGAGGTGAATCTTGCGGGAGTTTCATCGCGTTTGAATCTATCAATGATTCTTAAAAGTGGATTGAGTTCCCGTAAGAGATCGCTCTCAGTTCTGAACCCGACCGGGAACCGGCCAGCTGGTAATGCCACATAATTATCCCCTCTTCTTTTGAGCAGGCTGTAGCGGACAAATTCTGATATGCCCCGGTCAATCCCGAGGGAAGTTGCTGCCTCGGCAAATTCTATCCCGTTCGATGCGGGGGTTCGGCCAAGATCAGCCCTGCCTTCGCTCAGGAGTGATCGAATTTCACGATAACTAGCTGGACGTTTCCATAACGGTACCCAAATCTCAGCTCGTGCCTCTTCCTGTTCAGAGGAGGAACCATATCCCACCGGTGTTGATCTGACAGTAAAAGGGCTCCTGAGAAAACCCCCGCCAATTGATTTCTGGCTTCGTGAGACCGAACTTGCCCATGGTATCGTTCCTTCCATAGTAAAGATGTATGTCCACGGATTAACCGGGAATTTTTTTGTTTCGATACCACAGCCCTGATTAAACCCGCCAGCCCGCCCAGGATCATACTGGCCCACACTGGCATACTGAAGTTTGTCTGTTGGTTCACCAAAGAGGGTGCTCTTTAAGAGACTGCCTGAAACTTCAGGATAATCAATGAGCATCCATTTGAGATTCTTCATAAAGCCATTTGAATACTCAAGCCGACCTTCATTACCCCCTGTTCCAAGAATTGGCGGGTATTGTGGTTCACCATCAGGATCGATGACCACTGCAGCATCTATCCACTCAACAGCACAGTCATCAAGGCGATCCCTGCAGGCAGAGATTATCTGCTCTTTTCCTGAACCCCGTTCAATTGATTTAATCTGGTTTCTGATCTTCTTTGCAGATGCTATGAGCGCTTTAATTGTATGGGCCCGTTCGTTCTGACATTGAGATGCATTTTTTGGAAGTGTTGTCTGATTTTCAAGGTCTTTAATAGTCAGGGACAAAATATTCTCATCAGGAGAGAAAAGAGGTATAAGACCTGCCAGTGTGCGGGTTTCATTAATTTGATTTAGATAATCTTCCTTTTTCTTTCCTTTGCTTTTTTCAGCCCTCTCCTGTAACTGGCCCAACAACTCTTCGATGGGGAAGGTGACATCCGGCATCTCAGGCAATGAATGGACTGTCCTGATTACCCTTTGATACTGTGCAAAACGTTCTTCATCACTCTCCAGTATGGCCTTCAGCCCTTCGATATTGTCCCCCTCGTAGAAACCGCTCCCCCCACTCCATGGTGAAACAATAGGGGTGGGGACATACTCATTTTGGAAAAAATTCAAAAGTTCGTCCCTGTCAAGAGCAGATTTGATATAAAAGATACTGTTTTTCCACCATCCCCGTGTATCCGGATCCTTCTGTTCACTGACCAGCCTGAGTACGGCAAGTCCTGTCAGGTACGAAGAGAGTGGCTCTGAAGTGCAGCCTTCAAGCCGTATTATACTCATACACCACCCCTGCTTGCCCGTTCATCAGAGGCTTTCATTAATGCCTCAAGGTATGCAAGTCTGAATGGCCCGATATCAGGCGTATCCCGGAGATTTAAAACCCTCTCTGTCCAGCTTGGACCGTTTGGACCCATTCCAAGATCCATGTAGGAGAGGGAAAGGACGGTACGAGGAACGATTACGCCACCTCCAAGGTCTGTATCAGATATGACATCCCCCTCCCAGACCCCCCTGGCGAACCTGATGGTTTTATCCGGAGGGATGCGTTCATTGGGCATCGATCGTATCGATCCACGTACTTTGCCATGGTGGGCAGCGGCAAGATATGCAACCAGATCGTCTCTGTCATTCTGTAGTGCGAGGATTCCTGAGGCCAGTTCATGCCGGAAGAACGTGCGTCGCTCATCATCCCCTCCGTCTCCTGTCTGACTCCTGCCTTTCCATGCATCTTTAGGTGCTTTTGCAGCGGGTTTGTGTGGGTATTTCTCTAGTTCTTCCTCTTTGATGAGTGCCTGAAATGACTGATGGGCTTTGCCTGCATCGTGCCAGCGTGCTCCTTCAAGGAGAGCCTCCTTAAATTGATCCCCGAATCCGAGTGACTCAAGGATGAATCCCATCTCATTACAGACCTGATCAGTATGTTCTGCAACAGACAACCAGCTCCCAACTGCCATTTCATTTCCTGAGTATCCCTTTTCGGCTGAATCCTGTATATTGGAGATGAGCGGAACTGCTTTTTTTGATGAGGGATTCCATCCCTCAGTAATGGTGTAGCGTCCATCCTCTGCACGAAGCATCAACGTCATTCCAGGAAATATTCTTGAATTTTTCTGAACCGATATCCATCTCCCGTCGAGTGAATCCCATATCCATGCAGCTGCATTTTTTTCGATCAAGTTTTTTATATCACCGACTGGAACGGAACAGAGTTCATCCCGGTGTGGCAATGGTTCGTATAAATCACCGGTATCGATATTTTTTGGTATATTACGCCAGAAAACATGGAGATCCAGATTATCACTATCGCGGATGAACCGTGAGATATCAATATCACTCCCTGCCAGATCCGGTGTGGTATCAAAGAGCTCAACCAGATCCTTTTTCCGAATTACCTGTTCATGAGTGTATGATTGGGAAACGGGAGGAAGACAAGCTGGTCCGACACTCTGTCCATCAAAATCAGTTAGAATATTTCTTGCCTCCATCAGTTCTTCATCAGTATAAGGGAGGGCCCATCCCTTCTTTTCAGAAGGAATATCTATCCAGTATATTTCGGCATCATCATACTCTCCGGAGCGGTTGCACCGGCCAAACCTCTGCACAAGTGAAGGCCAGGGTGCGACTTCTGTAAAGAGTACCTTTGCTGATACATCGACACCTGCCTCAATGACCTGAGTGGAGATGATGATCGTCCCATTGGATCCGGGGCTATCAAGGAGGCTCTGTACTACTTTTTCTCTCTCCTTAGGCCTGAAACGGGAATGAATGAGAACAAGAGTGGCCTCCGGCTTCTTTTTAAATATTTTTGTATAGAGGTCAACTGCACGCTTCACCGTGTTAACAACAACCAGCGTGCGGGTATTTGCCTGATGCTTCTCGATAATAATATCAGCAATTTTTTGGGGGTTATGTACATCGCTATCAGATCTCCTCAATTGTTTGAAAGCCCCGGTTCTGGTTTGTATTGTTGACTCACCCAGATCCTCATTACTGAGTTTGAGGATGTTCTTGAGGTTTGTATTTGGATCAAAGTCGACAGTCCTGAGCCATTTAGGTTCAAGAGTTGCACTCATCCAGATTGATCTGGCAAAAAATGGTTTTATTGTACCAAAATGGCTTCGAAATGCCTGAAGTTGTGTGGTTGTGGCAAGTCCTCTGCCCATGAGTTGTATCTCGTCCATCACCCAGAGACAGTCATTATTTAAAAGACCAAAATGCATGGGCCAGCGGTATCTGCTCATACCATAGCCACGATTGAGAGCTCGTGATAAGAGCATATCCTGGGTTCCAATGATAATGGCATCCTGCTCTGGATAGAGGTCCCACCACTCTCTCTCTTCTCCTCCCATGAGTACCGTGACTGCGATTCTTTCTCTTCCCACCCCATATTCTCGTGCAAATCCATCAACAGGAGATGTATCTCCTGGCGTTTGTGCTAACAAACCCAGGTTATCAAGCCAATTTTTGACTTTCGATCTGGTCTGTTCTACGAGAACCCTCATTGGCAGACAATATACCAACCTTCTCGGTGTCAAAGAGCGGATCTCAGATCGAGGTTCAAACCGTCTCTTCCATAACCATCCAAGAATTACCGCATCCGTCTTCCCCAATCCGGTTGGTATCTCTATTAAATCGGGTGTTGTCTCTGAGGTGGCCATATTACGTTGAAACGGGTATGGGATATGACCGGTGGCAGTTTGAAAAAAGGTGTCAAAATTCAAATTGTGTGCTGGTTCCAAATCCGATTCTGTCATCGTTACTCTGGATGACGGAATAAAATCAGGTGACATGGTGGTTCCTTTTTCTTTTCATTATCTCTGACACAATGAACTTTTTTAAAGAACCATTCAAACCCATTATTGGTAATATACATTTCAGATATGTTTAATTATTCGGTGTGGATTTCATCAATAAGGAATGTGGGTTAATTATATAATCTGTATAGTTGAGAGAAGGAGAGAAGATAGAACATAGGTTCAATTTCAGTACATAATTAATTTTCACTGAGTAAAACTATAAAATCAGAATACTATTACAAATCAGTTCCTTAATGTTCTATTAAGATTTGTGATGAAGAATGTCTTGGAGGCTGTATGAGAATGGCAAATCACTTATTTTGATGATTCATATTGACGTTCATTTGCAAATTAATGCTCATAAATGGCTCCCTTTTCAGAGGCTTTTTTGAACTTTGGAGTTCTCGGACACTTTACTAGAAATAGTTCAAAATAAGTTTAATCAAAAAAGAGTATTCTTATAATCAGAACAGACTATTTTATGAAATATTTAGTGCTGTTCTCTCCTGATACACATGAAGAGAGCAAGAGATACAGCAAACAGAACACTTACCATTGCCCATCCATCCGGAATCGCGAGTTGTGGGGTAGGAACAAGAACCGGTACAGGAGGTGAGATATCAGGTGAAAGAGATTTCTGACTGTTTTCTGAGGAAAGAGACTGGAATTTCAAAAAAGCTTCTTTTGCTGCCTTTTCGTCTCCAAGTCCTTCTAACACATAGCCAAGTTTACGATACAGGTCAGAATTATCTGGTGCAAGGGTAATCGCACGCAAATACCATATTCGTGCCTTATCATATGCACCATTCTGATATTCCAGATCACCAAGATTACTGTATGACAGTGCCACAAGTGAACTATTCAGGAATAGTACCGGAATTGTGTTGTTATCCATCGTGAGACCTGTGATTGATGGCTGGCCGCCAGTCAGGAGTGATACATCCCCCGAATTGGAAGATATCGGTATATAACCCTGTGAAGTGCTGGTTCTGTTCAACCGTGACAACAGGTCAGATCTACGTGTTCTGGCATCACTATTCTGTGGATTTAATTGAAGAACGACTTCATATGCGATTCGGGCTTCCTCGTTTTCTCCTATCTTCTCAAGAGTTACGCCTTTTCTAAGCCAGGCCTCAGAATTATTAGGATTGAGTGCAATAGCCATCTCAAGCACTGCCAGTGTCTGTTCCGGTCTGTTTAGTGCAGCAAGAACAGCACTTTTTCTGAGCCAGGGACCAGCATCAGTGGGACTGAGCCGGGTTGCTTCGTCATATGAGGCAAGTGCAGGTTCAAATCTGCCGCTCTCCATAAGGACATCACCTTTGCTTGACCAGGCAGCAGCAGCATCGGGATTGAGTTCAAGCGAGCGATCATAGGCACGAAGAGCATCTCCCAATTGGCCCAGCTGCTGATCCAGATGCCCGATATTCATCCAGATTCCGGCATCATCAGGCGTAATTTCCATTGCTTTTTTATATGAGGATACAGCCTCTTCAAGTCTGCCTAAATCTGCCAGTACATGACCTCTGTTTGCAAGAGCGACAGGATCCTTTGGTGAGTAGACCAATGCAAGGTTATATGATGAGAGGGCATCCTCAAGTTCCCCAAGACTGTAATGAGCATTCCCTTTGTTAAACCAGGTCCTTGAGTCTTTTGAGTCAAGTTTTAATGCAAACTCATATGCCTCAATGGCATCCTCGATCTGTCCCTGGCCATAGAGTGCATTGCCCTTATTAAACCAGGTCACAGCATTTTTCGGTTCCAGCTGAAGGGCCACCTCATACGATGATATTGCTTCCTGATATCGTTTTAGAGCTGTCAGCATATTCCCTTTGTTCATCCAGGCTTCTGCATCACTGGGATCCAACTGAACCGCAACCTCATATGCTGCATATGCTTCTGCGGGACTACCAAGACTATTTAATGCATTCCCTTTATTATACCAGGCTAACGGGTCTCTTGGATCGAGCCGTATTGCCACCTCATATGCAGCTACTGCAGCATCATACTCTGTAAGGCCATAGAGAGCAACACCCTTATTGTACCAGGCCCTTGGATTTTCTGGTTCAAGCTGAACTGCAACCTCAAATGCTTCATTCGCCTCTTTAAAGTTGCCCTGGGCATAGAGTGCATTTCCCTTGGAGAACCAGTCTGTAGCAGTCTCAGCACTCCCCTCCTGCACCACAACGAGAGTGATACATACAATCAGAAGAATTATAACCCCCGTTTTTTTCATGTTAGTATCCTCCTGTTGCATCTCATCCTACATATACTGATATAATCGCATCTGTATAACCAGGAACCCGGATAGTGTCTCATCACTCCTCGTATCGTACTGCCTGCTTGTTGCGCCATAGGCGTGTTACTGGTGATTCATACATAAGAAATCCTGAAATAAACGCTTCAAATCCATTAATAAGAATTTCATCTCCCGTTAAAACCTGATAAGATTTTTTTAATTCCTGTTTGACGTGTTTTCCAAGAGCTATTGAAAAGAGATCTGGTGAGACTAAAAGATCTCCTGCCTTTTGATAGGTTCGTTTTATCTCAACGATATAACGGTCCCCTTCGATGTACGGGCCTGCAAGTATCTCATCAGAGACTGGAAGATATGTTTTTTGAAATTTACCCGCATTGGGACCTACACTAAGGGGCGGGCCGGTATGTCGCCTGAGCGGGGGCAGGGTATCGACCAGGAGTTCAAAGATAAGCATTGATGATTCCAAAGTCATATGCCATGCGTGACGATTGACGACAAATTCATTGCGTTCAAGAAAGTGACGTATTGAGTGTGCACTTTTTCTAAGTTGGGGAACTACCACATCCTCAATTAAGGGAGGAGTTGAGAAGACAAGAGCATACAATGATGTCCCCCTGTTATGCATCACCGTAACAAGGGTATCTCTGGTTAACAGATGGATCACAGGCTCGGAAAAAAAACCGGGGTCCGGATCAGCAAGATATCCCCGGGCCAGCTCAACAAATTCCATCATCCGGGTCAGGGAGACTGATGCAGAGACATTTCTTCTGGGATCAACGGGATCAATGACTACCATCGGGTCATCAAAAGTAACAGCCTGATGGTTCATAAGATCAATGATAATCCCCGGACGCCACTGTGATGCTGCTTGTAGAAGAGGGATAAATCCACCATAGGCAAGAATAAGCAGTTCACAGAGATACCCGGCAAAACCTTCAGTCATCAGGTCTGATCCATAGACCCCATTGACCTTGGTAAACTGCTTAAGGAGAAGCACGTCATCAGTAAAGGATTCAATATGGAGACTGATGTACCGCGTATGAAATGGTGTCCTGTCAACGGCACTCTGGATTGCAGAAGGATTTGTTACTGCGTAACATGGTACAAGGTCAAGATCAATATCACCAATAGTGGCATTCAGATACGGGTGTTCTGCATATTTTTCCCGCATAGAATCGGTGTATTGTGTCGCGACCTGGTATGCTAGTGCAAGTCCTTTCTCTTCGAGTTCTTCGCGCGATATGGAGGGATCAAAGAGGAGAAATATATCAAGATCCCGATCGTTGGCAACGCAGGTCTTTCGTGCAACAGAACCAACAATCATCCCGGTAGCGATTCCACTCGCATTGATATCGTCAATAATACTGTGTGCTAATGCGTAAATCCTCTCTAGTTCTTCATCTTTTGGCCTGATTCGCAAAAGAACTTCTTCTTCAAGGGCTGATCGGTTCAAACCTGACCTCCGTCAGTTCAGAATAGACTGGTCCTTGTGGAGAAAGAACACTCTTCATGAGTACACACCGGTCAATTGTACATGAACCATATGTTGTGGACGAGAGAGAATCAAGAATAGAATAAATATCCGGATGTGGTCTTTTAACTCGTGCAACTGTGATGTGTGGTTGAAATGGACGTGATTCAGGGGAAAAACCAAGGGGGACAAGCAGTTGTTCCACCTGTGTAAAAAGGGCCAGGCATCTTTCCTCATCTGACACCTGTGCCCAGATAACGCGAGGATTTCTCTTCGAATTGGCAGAAATTGGCCCGATACGAATCTCAAAGGAAGTCATTGATATCTTTTTCAGAACAGTGGCAATGACTTTTATCCGTTCCTCAGAAACTTCCCCTAAAAATTTGAGTGTGATGTGCATCAGCAAAGGTGCGACATCTTTTATCTCTGCATCACTCTGGTGCAGTACCTCTCCCGCATGTGCTATGCTCTGTTGTATCATCTGTGGAAGGGGTAGTGCAATAAATGTCCGAACCATGTTTATTTCTCCAGTCACCGACCGAAACGCTGCTATGAAAAAGCTGCATTGTATCTATACCTCAAGCATCTTGAATGATGTGATATGTCACTTCCTGTATCTTCTCCCCCTGGGACAGACATTGTAGAAACCAAATGAAAAGAATCAATGTATAAGATTATGACTAACTGTTACAGGATAAGGTGTGGTTATCATGAGTGATGGGTCTGATGTAATTGTGTATACACTGGAATTTTGTCCCAGGTGTGAGATTCTTAAAGAGTATCTTCGCGGCCGAAATATAGCATTCAGAGTGGAAGATCTGAGTTCTGCTGAGTCAATGACAGAGCTTAGAATAAACGGGGTCTTTGTCAAAGAAGCGCCGGTTCTTCAGAAGGGAAGAACATTTCTTACATCAGAAGATCTGTTTTCAGGCGATACGGTGATAGATGAAAAAATGCAGGGGCTGGAATAAAGGGGCTGCATTGTGGTACTAAAATCGCGCCAGACAACACTTGATGGCCTTGCTATACCTACGATGCCCTCTGTCAGGACGTCAGAGGGACATATCCTTGAGTGGGATGCAGACCTGATAGTCAGACAGATACTGACTGAAACTCAGCTTGTTGAGACATTTTACGGGGCGACCGGTGCAGATAGCACAATTGCACATGAGATTGCAACTCTTGTTGAGGAGCGAATCCGGCGCTTGTCGTTAAAGACATTATCAGGACCGCTTATCCGTGAAATTGCCAATATTATCCTTCTTGAAAAAGGACTCATTCAATATCGTAATGTCTGTACAAGGGTTGGAACTCCGGTGTATGATGCACATCAGATAGATGTGGGACAGGGATTTGAAGCAAAAGACAATGCAAATCTGCAGGACAATGCTGAGACATCGCATAAGAAGAAAGCGGATAAAATTAGCAAGGAACAGTATCTGCTTCAGCTTCCGCCTCATCTTGCGGATCTGCACCTGTGTGGTGATATTCATATCCATGATCTTGAATATTTTGGGACTCGCCCATTTTGTCAGGACTGGGATTTGCGATATTTCTTTTATTATGGTCTGATGCCAGACGGTAATGGTACCAAAGCGTCAGTTGCAGGACCTGCCAAACGCGCAGAGGTTGCAATTCTCCATGCTGTCAAGGCACTTGGAAGTGCCCAGACCAATTTTGCCGGTGGACAGGGATATTATAACTTTCTTACCTTCCTTGCACCCTTTTTTGAGGGTTGGCATTATGAGGATATCATCCAGATGATGCAGATGTTTGTGTATGAGATGACCCAGATGATGGTAGCACGAGGTGGTCAGCTCGTCTTTTCCTCAGTTCAGCTCTCACCCGGAGTCCCAACCCTCTGGCGTGATAAACCCTGTGTCTATCGTGGCCGGGTCTGGGATGGGAAACGTGCACCCTTGAGAACCTATGGAGAATTTGAGCGTGAAGTCAGGCTCCTCTTTAAAGCTATGATGGAGGTGATGCTACAAGGAGATTACTGGGGCAAGCCCTTTAACTTTCCTAAACCTGAAATCAGTATCGAACCTGATTTCATGCATGAGGATGAAGCGTATAATACGGCACATCCGGAACTTCCCACTTATAATGATCTCTATCTTCTCACCTTTGAGCTTGCTTCAAAGTTTGGCACTCCCTATTATGATAACCAGTTGCCCGCCTACCGGGGAGCTGGTCAGGGGATATCCTGTTATCAGTGCTGTGCATATCAGTTTTCAACGCTGGCAGATGAAGATGATCTCTTTGATAAAAAGCTCTTTTTTGAAGATGGTCTGCACTTTTCCATGGGATCATGGGGGGTCGTCTCTCTTAACTGTCCCCGGGCTGGATACCGGGCAGAAGGGGATTTAAACCGCCTCTTTGCGGAACTAAAATCGCTTATGGATGGTGCTGTAGAGGTTTTTAAGATAAAACGCAGGTGGATGGAACTAATCAGGTCTACCGGACGGATGCCTTTTGCAATGCAGCGGCCAAAAGATCCTGAAAGTGGAGATCGGGGGACCATTGCCGTGGATCTGGAGGGGCTGGTATATACCATCGGTGTCGTAGGGTTAAACGAGCTTGTGGAACATATGACCGGGTCGCAGTTGCATGAATCAGATCAGGCACTTCGCCTCGCTGTCAGAACCATGACTGAGATGGAACTCTACGGAAAAGAACTCAGTAAGATGCATGGAATGACCATTGCATTAGCCAGGACACCTGCTGAGACAACTTGTCAGCGATTTGCGGTTTCTGATCTACTGAACCGATCGTATCGTGACCACGCAGTTAAGGTCATTAAGGGCAATATCACAAGCGGATTACAACAACTCGGGACAACACGAAATCTTCCGGTGTATTACACAAATGGTACTCATGTGGCACCAGGAGCTGACATTTCACTAGCCAGACGGGCAGAGATAGAACATATCTTCTTTCCCATTGTAGATGGTGGCAATATCTTTCATATCTGGCTTGGTGAAGCCAGGCCAGATCCACGTGGTCTCATGGAAATGGCAATGAAACTCTGCAAAAATACTCAGATCGGGTATTTTGCCTTCACTCGTGATCTGACCGTCTCACTGCATCAGTTCCAGGAATATAAGGGAGAAAAAAAGGGAATTCCTGCCTGGGTACCTGATGCATCAGCAAAAAGACAGACTGATAATGAATCGGCAGGTGAATCCCTGGCGTTCCCCTGATACCCTAAAAATATTCATGGATACCCAACTTTTTCATGGATTCATATCAGGCTTAACCGGTGAGAAACGAACCCGGGTATTTATCTGCCAGGTATGTTCCATGTGAAAAGCAAAAAATGATGACATCCTCATGGTTTCGTACTCATTCTCTTTCTCACATTGTCATGGGAATACTTCTGCTAATTTTTGTTGTATTCACCTTTGCTATATCGATTTATTCATACACCATTACGGCAGAGAGCCTTGATACCCAGTTTAAAGACAGGATGGATAATATTGAAAAAGAACTTGCTCGTTCTGCAGTTCTTGTAAATCTTGGGCTCAGACTCTATGATATTACTTACGATACCAGCTTAAAAAATGCCTTTGTTCCATTTTTGGCTGCATATTCTACTAATGGAGATACCATTGAGAAGATAAACCTGTCAGAGCTTAAAAAAATGATGAGCCCTGACATCAGAGATACGATTGAACTGTACATCATCAATGCTGATGGCCGGATAATTGCAAGTACATATCAACAAGATATCGGACTTGAATTTTCAGAGTGGCCAGATGCCTATCAGCGCCTGACAGATGTCAGACTCGGTTCATCGTTTCAATCAGATCGGGTTGTGAAGGGTACCACTAATGAGGGGTCACTGAGGAAATTTGCCTACATGCCTACACCTGATCACCGGTATATTCTCGAACTGAGTCGAACCATTGATGAATTCAGTGAAGAGAGAAAACTGTTTTCATATATGCAGGTGGCACGTGTTCTTATTGAACAAAATCCGCAGATCATTTTTTTGCACCTTTATAACAGTGTCGCGAATCGTATAGGGAACGAATCAGAAACAGAACCATATAAACTAAATACGGCAGCTGTTGCAGAAGTGAATGCCGTTCTCGCTGATACGATCTCACGTGAAGTCATTGATGACGGGAATAAGACAATTATCCATTATATCTATCTTGACGTGGGTGAAACCGGTTCGGTCTCTGCATCGATGATGAACCTTGTGGCAGAGATCCAGTACTCAACAGAGGATATTAACAGGCAAAAACTCCTGATTCTTCTATCTCATCTCTTTTATGCATTCTTTATGATGGCCCTGGCGATTATTACGGCATATCTCCTCTCCCGTGTTATCACCCTGCCTATTCAGCACCTTGTCAGTGATGTAAACAGGATAGCAGATGGAAATCTGGATAATACCATCAGGGTTGACTGGGGATCAGAATTCGCGGTATTACAGACGAGTCTCAATAAGATGGTTAGTAGCATTTTAGAGCATGAAAACAGACAGACGTATTTAAAAGAGGTCATTTCACAACTCAGATCAGTGATTGAGTATCTTCCTGTTCCAACAATGATACTTACCAAAAAATCCATAATAATCGGATGGAACAGGGCGATGGAGGAATTTACCGGAATCTCTCAGAAAGACTGTATTGGACAGACTGATAACTTATATCGTGCAGTGTTTTATGAGAACGCCTCCCCGCTTATCATTGACTATCTTATCGATCCGACTCTCAAACGGGTCCCTGATAAGACGATCCACCAGTCAGGTATGCTCATCTATCAGGATGCTTTTTTTCCACATGTAAAAAATAAAGAAGGAGCCTACCTTAGGCTCATTTCGGCACCCCTTCTTGATAAAAATGGTATCCTGAAAGGTGCGATTCTGACAATTGAGGATCAGACTGATAGTAAGAACCGGGAGAATGATATCAAAGAGAAGAACAAAAAATTGCACCTGCTCTCTTCAATCACAAGGCATGATATCCTAAACCAGGTCACCCGGATTATAATGGTTCTTGAAGAAATTCAGGATTTTTCTGTTGTTCTTGCAGATCAGGAATTACGTGAATATATTGATGTAATCGATGAATCAATCCGGGTTATTCATGATCTTATCCTATTTACCCGTCAGTATCAGGAGATAGGGGTTATGGAACCGTTCTGGCAGGATATTGAGAAGGTTATCGAGTCTGTTATATCCTGTATTGATACCGGAACCATTACGATACACAATACAATATCCGGACTCATGATTCTTGCTGACCCGCTCTTTAAACAGGTAATCTATAATTTGATCGAAAATGCAGTCAGACATGGGCAGGTTGTAACAACAATTACGTTTTCTGCGGTACAAGAAGGGGATTTGATAGTAATCATCTGTGAGGATGACGGGATTGGAATTGAATCAGAGGATAAAGAAAGAATTTTTGAACAGGGATATGGGAAAAATACCGGCCTTGGAATGTACCTCATTACTGAAGTTCTCTCTATTACCGGGATCTCAATTCGTGAGACCGGAATATATCAGAAAGGAGCCCGGTTTGAGATGGTTATAAAGAAGGGGCAGTTCAGGATGGGCTGGACAGAATCATTGGATTTTGTATAACAGCCATCCGGTTTATAAGCAGGGATTAAGTATATAAAATCTGGAGGCTACTCTATCGATATGCGTCCTGGCATCATTATACTCGGTATTGTGTTGCTGATGATTGGAATCTTTCTTCTCGCGTTCACGGTAGAGGCAGGAGAGATGATGTATGGGATTATGTATCTGGCAGGGGTTACATCTGTTTCTTCATTTTCCCCTGGTGAGATGTGTTCTCTTTTATTCAGAATCATTGCTTTTAGTTCTTTCATTATCGGGCTGGTCTGCCTGCTATTTGGCATCTTATCTGAACCAAGGGCACATTCATCAATCTAACATTTTCATTCCATCTGATCTGCCAGGTATCGTGCAATCCATATAAGGCCATCTGCTGATGGGTGAACCTCGATACAGTCTGAAAGGTCTTTTAGGGTCACTTTTTCATTCATCAGAAGTGCAAAGTAAGCTGCAACCGCTCCAGCACCAAAAGATGCCTCATATATTCTGCATATCTGGTTTTTTTCATCGATCTCCATCAATGCTTTTCCGGTTTTCCTAGACGGAACTGACCAGAACGTCCCTGGACCGGCAGGGGTCGGGATGGTTACTGCACGTGATCGTTCTCCCGGGACCGACACAAACCCATGTTCATGTCTGAGCCGAATCACCTGGGGAATGGCAGGCGGGATAGTTCCAATATCCCGACCAAGTATTGCATCTGCTGCAATGATTCCCTGACGTCTGGCTACCGGTGTCAGGTACGGTGGTCCGGTCACATCACCTGCAGCATAGATGCCTGAAACACCAGTCTGCATGGATTCATCAACTGCAATTGCACCGGTATTGTCAAGGGGTATCCCGGATATCATACTGGTATTTGGAATGAGTCCTGTTGCGAGGAGCACGCACCGGGTAGAGATAACCTCTTCTCTTCCATCTCTGACAATCCTGATGCCGGTTACCGATTTTTCACCAAGAATCCCTGTAACCTCAGTACCTTCCATAATTATGACATGCTCAAGGTCTTTTTTGATTTCTTCTCGTTCTTCTTCAGGCATTTTTCGTAACAGGACACTCCGTGCAACCATGACAACCTGTGCACCAAGTTCATTCAAAGCATACGCATACTCTGCAGCTATGACACCACTGCCAATTATCGTAATATGGTCAGGCAGATAGTTCATAGTTGTGATAGTGTGTGGTGTATACACTCCTGATATATCAGTTCCGGGAATCGGAGGGACAGAGGGAACCGATCCAGTTGCGATAATCACTGCTTCAGCCTTAATCTCTTTTTCATCAATAAAAACCTGGTTCCCATCCACAGAGGCTGATCCGCAGAGTACCTTAACGCCTGCATTCTTTGTCTCTGTATCCAGAATGTTTGCTATAAGTGCCTGTATTTCCTGCATGCGTGAGGAAAGCGCTGTATATGAGACCTTAGGTACCTGATCAATAACACCAAGGGAAGCGAGTTCCTGCATTCGGGAGATGCTGGTTGCAACATCATTGTGGGCATTGATGACCATACATCCATGATGAAGACACTGTCCGCCAAGACCTGATCTGCGATGGTCAACAAGAGTCACCTCTCTGCCGGCAGCTGCTAGTCGCATCGATGCCATACGGCCGGCCGGCCCTCCACCTATCACAACTATCATATAGAGTAGTATTCGCACCAGATGCGCTAAAAGGATCTGGTATATGCTATACCAGAAATCCTTGGAAAAGTCGAAGTGATATAGATTATGTAAAAAAAGAAAATCAATTCTATTCCGAATCTGTAAATTTTTCTAAAGATTATCAGGCCTTGATATATCAAATGGTAGCAATAGTTGCCAGATCAGTAGTAGTTGTGGTCAGGATCACAACACTGACTAAAACATGTAGGATCGCAACGACCATAAGGATCACCTGGAATCAGACACCATTGGCAGCATTGAGGTTTACATTCACACTCACATATATTATCAGGTGCTCCCGGGTTATACTCAAGATATACCCCGGTCATTAAAATCGTTCCGTTCATGTCTGTACTAAAGTCCTGCTTTTCTTCCATAAAATTGGTAAGGACCGTTCCTTCATAAAACTCAAGTGGTTGCACCTCAAGTGTTAACACCCTGGAATCTGCAGAATAATGCGGATTTGAGACCTGAACGATAGACACTGTCTCCCCACCTGGCCCGCTTTGAATCACAGCCGCATTCAATGATCCGTTGATGTCCGTAATGATAGTACCAATGGGCATGATAAAACTGTTATCAAGGAGATAAACTCCATACGGTACCATATTCTCGATGGTCAGAACCATCATACCGTCTTCTCCCTCTGCAACAGAACTATCAGATCCCTGTAGATAGACCTGATGTCCCAAAGCCTCATCAGCCATGCATACTTCCGGAAAGAGAAGCAGGGTCATGATTACACATACAATTCTTACACATGCCTTCAATTTCATACTTTTTTATTTCTCACTTGAGTTTACATATTATTTTATTTATGCATGTAAACAGGGTCCTGGATTATAAAACAAAAAGATCCCAATTATCAAATGACCCCTGACCGCTCTTAAAAAATGAATGATACAAATCACCAGAAAAATGATGTGATGTTAGGTACGTGATGTAGTCAGCAACTCAAACCGTTCGCCCCGAAAAACCCAGTGATCCAGGGCCGGGCTGACTGCATGATTTTATTAAATACCTTTGGCCCGGATACTCCATAGTAGTGGATAACACTCAGTCCTTTTTGAATGGATGACGCATATATAGCCCCATTCTCTGAACCACGTCTCATCGCCTCAGCGACTACCATCATGGAATCATATTCATATCTGGCAACACTTTTTGCTGGTTCGAGACTATATCGCTCCTGATACGCCGCTACAAACGGTTCGGTATGACTCCCTGGCACCAGATTCGAAAGGGCCGAGATAGTACATACAGAAAATTGTGAGAGACTGTCAGCTGCGTTCTGCTCAAGGGGTGTCCATAAACGTGGCCTCTGTCAGTATCACCTGACCCCTGAATCCCGTCTCGACAAGGTTCATAAGTATCATATCTGACTGGTATTATACACTGCAGAGCGAGTAGCAATTCTCTATATGGATGATGATTACGGAAGATCCCTGTTAGACCATATTGAGGACAGCCCTGATACAAGAGCGGTAACCATCACTACAACTGAGCCGATTGCATCCCCAAATGAGCGTTTTATCCAATACTGTTCACTTTGCATTTTTACCAGTCTATCCCATGATTGAATATGAATTGCGTTACAAAACGAGTATTTTACTTCAGAATCATCAAGTTCCCTGGCTCTGTCGATTTTTCAAGTGATATTACCAATCATGTTTTCACTCTTTACATCGATGTTTCCAGTTGAAACGACATTCGTTTGATGATTGAAATGATGTAACCGCAGAGGACGCAGAGGGCGCAGAGACTGTTTCAGCCTCAATAATTATTCATTCGATTGAAATGATGTTAATCCCGGAGGGGAGTGGGGTTCACAGAGTATCTGACACCGGGTTCCCCGCTCTGCGTTTCTCTGCGGTTGGAATTCTAAAATAATATAGATCATTGTTAATATAAAAGTTAGAATGCCATGTAATTACATCCTGCCTGAACGTGATGATATGGTATCACTTGTTTTTTAGACAGAGCCGTTCCTTACAAATCAAGAGTAAAACCGGGAGAGGTTTCATAACGTCTTTATCAATTTACCTGACTTTGATTACCGTAAACTTCAGGGCCTGTTGCATGGAGTTGGTTCAAAAGATAAGATACA
>Ga0265592_1000397_pt1 | contig 23052 bp, 32 predicted proteins | sample saktaG_7_FD_190141 | JGI IMG/M metagenome (GOLD analysis project Ga0265592, IMG submission 190141) | Saline water microbial communities from Sakinaw Lake, British Columbia, Canada - sak_2010_1_5_120m | ecosystem: Environmental > Aquatic > Non-marine Saline and Alkaline > Saline ... | reverse complement strand
TTCTAGTTTTTAAAGAAGGATTTCTTCGTTTTTCATTATAACACTCTGGACATCTTTGACCTCCATTTTTAAAATTATCCCATCTCATAAGAAATTCATGACCTTCTGAACATCTAAACCACAATTTTGAACATGCATTTTTATAATCTTCTTTTTTTGATATAAGTGTATAACCTTTATTTTCAACAATTTTTATAATATCTTCAAATGGAGTTCTTATTTTTTTATCATAGCATATTGGACATCTAATTCCTAAATGTTTAAAGTCGCTCCATTTAGCTAGATATTCATGGCCTTCTGGACATCTGAACTTTAAATATGAAAATTGATTTTTATATTCTTTTTCTTTTGATAGAATCTCGTACCCTTCATTCTCAGCAAATTCTTTAATCCCTTTAAATGGAGTTCTTAATTTTTTTGTTATTTTCTTTCTAATAACAGGACAAGAACGACAATATTTAGAACAGCACCAATTTCCATTCTTAAATTGGTATTTTGCTTCTTGTCCACAACCATAATCACAAAAGTGAACCACAATTTTAGTCTCCCATGTAAGATATAATCATTTAAATTTTGTTCTAAAAAATCTAGAGAGGGAGAATTTATAAATTAGTATCAAATCCTCCAAAGTGAATAACTTTATCATCAATAGTCATATCATCTTTTTTATCTTTATTAGATACTAAACTAGCTGTTAAGAAATTAAACTTTTCAAAATCAACTTTAAAAGTAATATTTATCCCAGATTTGCCAGATCGATTTTTTCCAACACTACAATAAACAACACTATCATCTACATTATCTTTAGCAATCAATGCTATAAAATCTGCATGTTCAACCTTTTTGATTGATTCACCCATCATTCCAACACTGAGATCTTTTGAAGATTGCACATAATAAACAGATCTTCCTAATTGAGATACAGTTATGACAGGCACATTATATTGCACAGCTAAAGTTTTCAAGCTGAGTGTAATATGACCTAATTCTAATCTATACAAGTCATATCTAGTATCTGATCTTAACAAGTCTAAATAATCAATATATACACCGGCAATTGCGTCTTTTCCATAAGTAGTTATAGCATCATCAATAACTGACATTATATCAGTGGGGGAAATAGACATAGCAGGAAAATACTTCATAATTATAGTAGCATTATTTTTAGAAAGTTCATCATTCATTTTCTGCTTAATATCAACATCTTGAGATATATCTCGTAAAACTTGAATTGTTGTTCTATCAAATAAAGGTTGATAAATTCTCAATAGAGCTTCTTCTATTGTATTTTCCATAGTAATATAAATATAAACTTTATTAATTGTATTTGGCTCTAATTTTGCATCTAATATATTTCTCTGACTCGATATTGATTTTATTATAAAATTACTTAATAAAGTAGATTTGCCTGCACCAGAACCACCTCCAAAAATATAAAGTCTACTAGGCTCAAATCCACCCATAAACACATCATTATCAAAAATAGGTATTCCACTAGGTGTTGTATTTTTTCTTTCATATTTCTTCTTAATCATTTCAACAACATGATCATAATTATCTTTAGCTAAATCTAGAGAAGCTGATGCTTCAATAGTTATTGCTCTATTATTCTCCATCATATTAGAATATAGTTTTTTAATAGTTACTTCATAATCTTCAACAATATCATCTATAGAATCGAAACTACCATCCCTTATTGTTTCTAAAACATTACTTAAATCATCATAATTTATAAAAAGAGAGTTTATTTTTTTACGTAATCTTATTTGTTTAATTATATCTTCAACAATATTATCTTTTAGTTCCTCATTAGACTTCAAACTTAAAAAATCTTGATATTGTTTAAATTTTTCACTGAAAGATATACTATCTAATATATTATCTACTGTTTTACCATTAATACTCATAGAACATATTTTCTTTAAACAATCTACCTTATTCTTTACAACTAAAGGAATTTCTAAAGTTTCTTTCTTTTCATATGATTCAATTATCTCTAAAATATCTCTATAGAAATCTTTTGTTTTTCTAACTTTAGAATTACATAAAACTAAAGAAAAACAAGAATTTAAAAAAGATTCAGTTATCACAAATTACTCCTTTGCTTTTTGTTTCATTCCTATGTTAGTAAAAATTGTCTCTAAAATTTCTTTGTCTATTTCCTTCGCCATCTTTAAAGCCATTTCATCAAAAATTTCTACAAGATAGTTATTAACTTTAGGAGGATGATCAATTGCACCCCACCAAAAAAATTTTCTATTCATACCAATTATATTATCAATCCAATCTAGTTTTCCTGCACCAAAACATTTATTACAAACACCTTTATTATATTTACCTGTTCCATTACATTTAGAACAAATTTCTTCACCTTGTAATAGATTAGATTTTTTTTCATCTAAAGAAAATATTTGATAATTCATTATTACCTCTTTAATTATTTTGAATAAAATTATTTGAACAAATTGTTGTTGATGATGATAAAATTTCAAGAAAACAACCTTCAAAAAATGAATTACAAACATTTAAATATAAACAATTTTTAATTTTAAAATTAATATTCTTAAATGAACAATTGTATAATTTTAATCTATTACAATTTTCAATTCTAATTATACTATATTTTAAAGGTTCTATAAATAAATTATTTATACAAAAATCATCTTTATTTTTAATAATTCTCTCACTATTAGTAATATTATCTATCCAGTTTAATTTTCCTGCTCCAAAACATTTTAAACAAACATCTTTATTATATTTACCTGTTCCATTACATTTAGAACAAATTTCTTCACCTTCTTCTAAAAAAACATTCTTTTCAATTACAAAAGGTAAAGAAATATTTTTAAAAAAATTCACTACATTTTCTATTTTCATATCTTCAACACCCTTCTATTTTGATCTAAATTCACAAATTCATCTTTAGACAAAAATTTATTCACAATATATTGACAATAATCTTCATCTAAATTAGTTAACATATCTAAAGATTTAAAAATACTATAAGATTTAACTTTTTGTTTTTTTGTTACCTTCCCACTATTTAGATTTTTAGTTACTTCAACAACACTTTTAGTAAACTCTTCTATATCATTAGATTTGTACTTATCATATAAATCAATTACTACTTCTCTCAAAAAAGTTTGTATTTCCGAAAACTGGTTTAAAACATATAACATAGTATAAACTTTTACATCTTCATGAAATGTTCCAGTATTATCATCATAAACATTATTTAGACCAATTGATTTGAAATTATAATCTTTAGAAAGCCTATCAATTTCTTGTTGATATTTATCAACAACTCTTATATTATCTTTAAATCTCTTGTCAAGTTTTTGAGATCTAATATCTATTTTCTTAAAAATATTTTCATCAACAACATTAATAAATCTTCCTATCATTAAACCTTTAAATAACCCTGATGAATCATAAGTTATATTAAGATCAATTTTATGTTGTTCTAGAACATGAATTCTAAAAAGTTCATAAAACAAAATATCTCTAAAATTAGCTCCACCTAGTACATGAAAATTCAAATAATTTCTATTGTATTTTTTACATTCATTTAATAATGGAATAATTGGAAGAACATATATAATACAAGGAATTGACATATCTCCAGCTATATTAGCGACTATCCCTCCAGTGCCATGATATTCAAAAGATGAAAACATATCATTATCACGCATAATTTTTGTATATATTTCCCATAGTTTAGGTGTTCTAAAATGATGAATGTAAATCATTTTTTTCCGAACTTCATCTGGAAGATTCTTAGCTTTAAGATATGACTCTAGATTAAGCTGATATATATCATTAAAATCATTAAAAATATTACAATTCGGACCAGGAGGTACATCTAAAACAAAAGCTTGATCTAAAACTTCATGGTGATCTTTTAAAAATTCATAATACATCTGAAGAAGTAAATATGATTCTTTTTTTGTCAATTTCCCAATAGAAATTTGAAATCCCCCACTGTCAGAAATAAATTTTGAATCATCAAAAATTCTAGTTTCTCTACATTTTCTATAAAGATTAGCTTCAAGTTTATTATAATTTTTATAGCTCTTTTTATTTGAGAAACTTTGTCCATAAGAATGAAGAAACCCAGAACAGGTTTTAGAAAGGAAATTTGAAATGTCTTTTCTTGTAAAATTGTCAAAATATCTATCTTTTGTATTATTTAAAAAATTATTCATTATAGCTGCTAATGTTTCAAAACCAGCAAGTACATATCCAGATCTTACCACCTATTCACCTCTGTTTCAATTTCATTTATTATAAAGAAATAATATAAAACCTCTCATCTAAATATTCTTTAAGTAATGGTTTCACTTCTGTTTCCCAATTTAATCCTCCATTCAAACAGCCAGGTCGAGGAAGAATAATTTTTTGCCAAAGATGTCTGATAGCCAACATTAATAATTGTTTAACTGATTTTTCAATTAATTCTAAATCTGACTTATCTTTAAAGTGAAATTTTGTTGGAAAAGAAATGATAGAAACTTTTTTATTGTTTACATATTCATCTTTTATAATTTGAGTATAATGTCCATTATGTAATAATAATTGACCAAAATCATAATCAATGTTATTAAACTTCTGTGCAGCACTCTTAGCAACTCCAGCTCCCATTACAGCTCTGCCATTCTTTTTAACAATACCATTCGTAGTTATACAAATAGCATCAGCAAAATTTAGGTTTTCATTTGAAAACATATTTCCATATATTTCATTCATGTCACACTCCCTGATGTTTTTATAGATGAATTAGGAAAATAAACACTGAAATCAATCTCGTTGGCATAAACCCCAGGTTTTATATAATAACAACTTCCTTCCCTTTTCCCATTAAATATATTATCAATCCAATCTATTTTTCCCTCTCCTCTACATTTACTACATATTATTTTTCCTGGTTCATTACCAGTTCCATTGCACCTATCACAAATTATCTCACCTTCATTTAATTTCATATTTCTAAGATATTGAAATCTCCTCCTACACTACTGCAAAAATATGAGGAACAATTTAGAGATCTAATAATTCTTTCTGTAGGCTCTATATTTAAACCTGAATTTTTTTTACTTGTTTCATACAAAGAACCTAAAGCAAAAACACTACCCTCTCCAATAGCAGAAAAGTTATCTTCTAATTCAACAATTTGAAAATTAGCATGTATTTCATATAACTTCTTTTTAAAACCTATAAGAAAATTACACCCACATAAATCTTCGCCATTTTCTCCAGTTTTTAAACAACCTTTTTTATCAAAATGTCTTCTAATTTCATCTACAAAATTTACAATATTAATTGGAGGTTTCCAACAACAACTATAAAGTAATTGACCTTGTCGAACGTTACCACAAAAACCAATCAAATAATCATTATTTTTAAAAACTTTAGGTGTTGTTACATGTCTAACTTCACCTTCAAAAGAACACAAACTATCACCACCTATATAAACTATTCCTTTTTGAGAAATACCTACAACACACGACATATTAAACCTCTTTTTATTTTAAATGTGGGAGGTATGAAAACTATAATCTAGGTTGTTGTTTAAACAATTTTCCCTATTTTATCTTAGTCTTCTCTCCTCCCACTAATTTTCCTTTAAAATACCATATATTTCTGGCAATCCTAGAACTCTAAAAATTTTATTTTCTATTATAATATCTTGACCACCAAATTTTGCAAAAAGTAAAATATCACCAACATTTATTCCAGAAACTTTCTCTCCTACAGACACCACTTTACCATATTTCTGTGGATCCTTTTCAACAGTATCAGGAATTATAATTCCACCAGCTGTTACATTATCTTTTAGAGTCATTAATTCTACAACAACCTTATCTTCCACCGCTTGTACGTACATTGTCATCTTTTCTCCTTCTTTTTGATCTAAACATTTTTTTAGCTATTTTTGCTTCTTCTCTTCTTCTAGTTCTTTCAGCTTCTCTTCTTTTTAATTTTTTTCTCATGCTTGGTTTTAAATAAAATTCCTTATTTCTAATCTCCTTCATTATTCCACTTTTAACAAATTTCTTTTTGAATCTTCTAATCAATGAATCTATAGATTCATTGTCCCTTAAAGCTACAGAAATTCCTTCTTCTTTGATTTTATGTCTCACTTTTTACAAAGTACCTCCCTTCTAAATAAAACTATAAATAATATGATTTCTAGAACTAAATCCAAATTTATATTTTTCTGCTACATCAAAAACATCTGGTGCATTTACTAGTAAATCAGTTTTTGTAGAACCCTGTGGCATTAAAAATACTCGATTATGAATTTTTAACTCTTCAAGAAACTTTAAATATTCATGTATAATTTGTCTATACTCATAAACTACTTTATAATATACGTTTGAATATTTAGATAAAATTTTACTTCTTTCTTTCTCTTCTTTTAATTCTTTTTTTGTAAAAATCTTTGGAGAGTAAGAATATAATACTGGCTTAGATTTGTCGACTTCTTTAATAAGATCAATAAGATTAAAACCATTTGTTTCCACATTAGCTATATTATATTCTAAATTATTTAGAAGAAGAACTGTTTCCTTAAAGTTATTATCATAAGTCGGCTCCCCTCCGGTTATCATAATCCCAGCTTTCTCCATATTTATAACTTTTTGTATTTCTGAAACTTTATATCTTGATTCCTGACTAATTCTCAGTTTAGTCGCTGTATCACACCAAGGACAACCGTTTCCAGATTCAATCCTGTTGCATCTTTTAAACCTAAGAATTATCATCCTTTGACCACTAGAAACACCTTCCCCTTGCCAGCTAGTCATGTTTTCAATTAAATGAACTTCTTTTTCCATATCAATCCTCTCTTCTCTAATTTATATTTTGTTCTCAATTATTGATTTATATTCTCAATCTTACAAATTTACATCCCAAAAAATCTGTTATTTCTTTTTGTCTTTGAACATCTTTTTCAGATATATTTCCATCTCTATCAAAGTGATGGTACTCATCTATTTCTATAACTGTGTTTCTTTCTTTATCATATCCATCAACCCAATAACCTAGTTCTTTAATATGATATTCTCCACCATTCTCAGCATGTTGAAAATTATAATTATTTTCATTTCCATACTTGTCTATCATTCTACATCCTTCTGGATTGTAGTTTGGAACAATTCCGCTTTGTCTTTGTCTTTCTTTAACACATTCTGGACATCTAATAGTTCCATCTCTGAAATTACTCCAATTTGTAGGAAACTTGAAACCTTTTGAACATCTAAACCATAATTCTGAATATTGATCTTTATAATTTTCTTTATATTCATTCTCAGTCATGAGAAATTCAAAACCTTCATTTTCAGCAAATTCTTTAATCCTTTCATATGTAATTCTTCTTTTTCCAGTATGTGATTCACTTAATTTCTTCTTATGTTCTTCTGAAAAGTTTTTTCCAAAATTTGGATGATTTTCTCCACTATTGGCTTCACTTTGTCTCTTTCTAGTTTCTTCAGAATGATGTTTTCCAAGCATTCCTCTGGGATGATTTTCTCCACTATTGGCTTCACTTTGTCTCTTTCTAGTTTCTTTAGAATGGTGTTTTCCAAAAAACCCTTTTGATTTATTTTCTCCCCTAAATCTCTCTCTTTGAGCTGGACAAGATTTACAACTTTTAGAACAACACCATTTTCCATTCTTAAATTGAAATTTAGCTTCTTGCCCACATCCATAATCACATATATGAATCATAAACTTTAAATCCTTATAATTATCTAAATTTTTAAAACTTTATCAGTTTTAATCAGCGACTTTAAAAATTCATCTACACGATCTTGCCAGTGAAACTTAAACATAGCCTTGACATCAGAAATAAAATATTCAGGTAATCTCTTTTCTGAATCTGGCACACAAATCACATCTAATTTTTTCCCTTTTGCTACAAATTCTTTTTCATATTTTTCTACAACTTCTTTTGGTGCTTTATCTCTATCTATCCCTTGAATTTTAAAGAGATACCCCTTATCTCCAGCTGAGAATTCCTCATATAATAGTTTGTTCCATGTTAAACAACCTCTAACATTTTGAGGGACAACTTTATAACTTTTCAAATCTTTAGTCCATGCAGCAGGTTTTGCAATGCTCTTATCTCCGTTTTTAATTTTTTCTAAAACATCTTTGGCTCTTCTTTCAACAAATTTGTTTATTTTAACTATTGAGAATTTATCATCTTTTAACATTATATTAAGCAATTCTTCTAAGTATTCTTTTGATGCTGTAGATCGATCAGACCGCTTGGTAGAAATGCCCATAGAAACAATCTGATCTGTTTTTCTGCCTTCCTGCTCGATTGTCCACATAGCATAATGCTTTTTTTCTAAAAATAAAGCTTTTCTAATTAATAGTTCATTTTTTAATTCTAATCTATTTCTTTCAGAAGGAACATTATGATTTTCAACCATTTTACTAATAATTTCATTATTCAAAAAATCTTGAGTTTTATCACACCACAAGTGAATATCATTTAAAATTTCATCTTCTTTTTTACTTCTATCAACTAGACTATCAAACATTATAAAAACAGAGTCTGTGTCTCCAGCTATAACATACTTTAATTCTCGATCTAATTCACCATACATTTCTTTTTTACTTAACTTATTTGGAGTATTACAATCTCCACTTTTTAAATTATCTACAAAATATTCAGATTCTATGATAGTTCTTTTCAAAGCCTCTTGTCCAGATAAAGTAATTGAACGAGCAAGATCTACATTAAAAAATCTAAAAATATGATTTCCCAACAAACCATATAATGCATTTGCTGAGATTTTAGCAGCACTTTGCATAGTATCATATCTAGCTCTTTTTTCTTCATCTCCTTTTTGTTTAAATTCAAACATCTTATCTTTAAAATCTTTTCTAATTGATAAAAGATTCTCTAAAATTTCACTATAAAAAGACAATTCTTCATGATGAGGTTTGAAAAAGCAGCCAGATATAGTACATATTAAACTTTTATTATAAACTCTATCAATAAGTTCTTTTTTAGTAATTTTAATTAATTTACTCGAAAAAACTGGATCTTCAATAATTTCAATCTCTTCTGGTAAATTATCTATATCATATAAAAACTCATAAGCTAAACTTGTATCTTTAAACTTCATTACAAAAGTATTAATTCCAATATTATAAGTGATAACATTTGATGGATACAGACTTGAAAAGTCAAAATCACAAATATATTGATGTAAACCTCTTATTGGATCTTGAACAAATGCTCCTTCAAACTTAACAGATTCAGAATGTAAATTGGCATTTTTAGAAGATAGACCTTTTTCTTTTAACCAGACATTAACCAAGGAATCTAACATGCCCATAACACTAGATGAAGATTTAAAAGTATTCTTACTTAACTTTCTTGTTTCATTTTGAAGGGAAATATGTTTTAATTTATTTTCTAATCTTACAAGAAGATCTACATCTCTAACATTATATTTAATAGCTTGATTAATATCTTCTAGATATATATTACTAAAATTACTTCCTTCTTCAAGTTTAGTTTCCCCAACTTCTATATTAGAAATTGTACCAAGTTTGTAATTCTCCTTTTTAGTACTAGTATAACTTCTATATAAGGTTAATTGATCTAAAACAACACAACCAATAATATTACATGAATTATATCTTAAATCTACATCTACATTATTAAACTTAGATAATTTTTCTGGGTTTATTCCTATTTTTTTACATCTATAAAAAATATAAGGAATATCAAAACCTGTACTATGCCATCCAGAAACTATATCACAATCAATATCTTTAAAATCTTTTATAAAGTTGTTTAAAAGATCTTTTTCATTATTGTATATTTTCAGTTCATTATCTTTAAAATTAATATCTACAGTTTTATCTTCTTTATTTAAAAAAGTTTTATTATCTACTACATAAGTAGTTTTATTATTATGATATGAATAAGTTATCATAACTATATTTTGATTAGCTTCTTCAACTTTTGGAAATCCTTTTTCTTTAGAAAAAGTTTCTATATCAATATATAATATATTTAGATCAACTTCATCTGCTTCACCTTTGCTTTGTAAATAATAATCTTGAGCTAGTTTAGTTGTAAGTCGAACATCCCCCTCATATGTTATTTCAGGATTTAAACTATATTTCTCCTTATATGGAACTTTTACTTGTTCTAGATCATTATAGTTTATTATATGTCTGGCTTCTACTCCATCTGGTACTTGATAACATATATAATCTATCTTTTCTTTATGATATATTTTAACATTATCTTTATCTCTAAATATATATAATACTTCTCCAGTATAATTCATATATTGAATATCTACTAATCTATAATCATTAGAATAAAATTTTTCTGGAATCTTATAATAGTGTACTCCTTTTTTTCCTGTTGTTTTAGTTTTTTGTTTTTTAATTTGCTCTCCTCCCATTAAATTAGATATTGTCAAGAAATCTCCTTCAAAAACTGGTTTCATATTTCTATTATAATTTATAAATGATGGGTGAAAAGTTAAAAATGTTTTATACTTCTTCCATTCATATACTTTGCCTCTAAAACCAGTAATTCCTGTTTTAGCTATTTCAAAAGCTTTCATGGGTGTTGATCCCATTAGAACTATAAGCTTAGGTTTACATATATCTATAATATTAAAACAATTAGATTTACATAAATTAATAACTTCATCTGTAGGGTTTCCTGTCGTACCATCCTTATTAATTGTTTGACATAATACAATATTAATTAGAAGATATTTTAACTTATCTAAACCATATCTTTTAAACGGTTCTCGAAAAATTTTACCTGCTTTGCCAATTAGAGGAACACCACTATTACATTCTTCCTTTCCAGGATTTTCAGCTATAAAAATAATCTCTACTTGAGTCAAGTCATCTTCACAATTTGTTTCAAGAATACATGATGGTGCATCTAGTAAAGGACATATTGAACAATTAGCAAAAGAATTTTTGATAGAAAACAAAATATCCTCCTTTTATTTTTTTGTTCTAAATTTGAAAATAAAAATCATTTATTTATAAATGAAACTAACTATATATATTAATTACTAGAGAATAAGTTGGATGTTATTTTTAAGAAACATTCAAAATTTTTAAACTTTAATTTTATAAAAAGGAGTGTAAAAATGAATGATCAACAAATTTTAGAAATCAAAAAGGCATGTAACTTACTAAGTATTAAAGAACAAGAAACTTCAACAAAAGCTATTTCACATGTAATTACTAGATTTAGAACCAAAATAAATTCAAATAAATTACCCGTTAAAGATCTTATCAAGGCAAGAAATTTATTGATTCAAAGATTAATTGAATTTCAAATGTCAGAAAAAGGAAGATTTGAAATTGAACCTGATTTAAATAATATATGTCCTAATTGTAAAGGCACAGGAGAAATTTATAAATTTAAAAAAGAAGTAATTTCTGTACCTTGTAAAAACTGTAATGGTAAAGGTGTTATAGGAGAATATAATTGTCTTAAATGTCTTGGTCGTGGACATATTTCAAAGATCATAAATCTTCTTAAAATTGATTACTCTACTTCATGTAAAGAATGTAAGGGAACTGGAATAAGAAACAAATATAATCTTGGAACTCCAGTTATATCAATTAAATTAGCAAACACAATTAGAAAAAATATTAGAAAAAACAAATAAAGAAAAAGAGGAACTTCTCTATTCAAACTATTTTAAAGTAACGATAGAGAAGTTCTTCTCAATTAATTGTTTCAGTGAAATTTTTTCATTCTTTTTTTTGTTTTTAACTTTTTTCTTAATTTTTTCAAGACCTAAAGAACTATATATATTTTCTTTATCTTTTGATCTCATTATTATTTCAGACAATAGAGAAATATCTTCATCTTTCAAAATTGAAATTTTACCCCTTAGTTTCTCAAATAATTTATCTTTTTGATTATATCGAAAGAAAGTCAAATCTTGTTTTCTAAATCTAAAATCTATAACACATTTCTTTATAAATTTAAATAATTCAGATTTGTCTAAATATCTTAGATTAATATTATTTAAATAACTATCTAAAAAATAATTAAGAGGACCATTTCTTAAAAATATCTTTATAATATATGTGTGTGTTATTGGAGAGTTATATTTTAAGATATCAGGTATTACAATATCTCCTCCACTATCAGTTTTTGGTTTAGGAATAGGTGAGTTTAATGATCCATCAAATAACCAATTATTTAAAGTTTTAAACATTTTAATTCATCCTTAAGAATTTAATGTCTCTGATTTCTATCATTTAATTTCTCCTTTCATAATTTCACAAATATTTTTATAAAAATTATCAACCAAATATTGACACAATAATTCTCTTGGTACTTCTAGTTTTCCATTTAAAGCAATATCTAAAATAGAAAATAACTCTTCTTCATTATCATATAAATACTCTCTTGTTAATAACTCAATATACGAGAATTTTTTTGGTGCTATTGGAATGCAATTATTTAATATAGCATCAACAATTTGATATCCATATGTTTCTTCATAACTAGATATAATGAGAACTTTTGATTTTGACAAAAATTCATAATAATCTTTCCATGAATTAGAATCTTGTCTCAAAATCTTACCATATTTTTTTTCAACTTTTTCTTCTAAATCATAATTTATTTTTTGAGGATTTAGTCTAGCTGCAGATACAATATTATTTTCTTTTTCTAAATTAAAAATTTCTAAAGGAGGATTAGGAAGAGCTGTTTTTACCACATTCAAAATACCAAGTTTAATTTTATGGTAATCTGTCCCAACAAAAATCTTATCAAACATTAAAGAATGACCTTTTTCAACTAACCATTTTGATTCTCTAACTCCTTCAAATATATCTCCTCTATTTTTTGATGTAGCATGACAAAATACAAAACATTTATTAGGTTTTTTATGGTATAAAACATTACTGAAAAATCCAGGATATGATAAATCTGAAAGAAAAAGAGTATCATCTTCTCTTAAAGGTAAAGATAAAAATTCTTTAATTTGCTTTTGTTCAAACTGAATAGATTGAATTGATGAAGAGAATAAACCTTCATCAGATAATACAATATCTTGATTCTCTATAAACTTTCTTCCCAATACAATTACTTCGTCATAATATTTTTCAAATTGTTTTGGAAATTCTGAAAACCACCAATCACTATATCTTAATTTAATTGGGTATTGCATAGCACAAATTATTCTAGACATACTATCTCCTATTTATATCAAAAATTTGTTTGACTTCATTCCAATCTTTAACCCGAGTAATACATTTATATTCTTCTTCATTTAGATCTTGATTCCATGGTCTGTTCATACATAAAACTCTAACAATATTACTTTCAGACAGCTCTTGACAAGTTTCAGAATTATCTTCAACAAAAATTTCTATTTTATTTTTTATAATTTCATCAATTTTTGAAAAATTATTATCTGAAGAATAAAGAGAAGATGCAAAAACTAATTTATAAGGAATATTTCTTATATGTTTTTTTAACCAATTTTCTGTATTATAATGATCTAAACGACTAGTTATAAATATAATTTCAGATCTAGTTTTTTTATAATAATATGAAAGAAAATCTAAAGATCCATTATATGGTTTGATATTTTCAAAATCTAAAATTGTTATATCTACACAATCTAAAAACTCTTTTTTTGATATATTTATTATTTCTGAGATATCATATTTTATTACCCTTTCATAAGAAAGATCTATATTATGATATTTTTGTATATTATGTGAAAGAGATGATTGAAGATCTATCACACATCCATCTAAATCAAATCCCCATCTCATGCTCCAACCTTCTTCCTTCTCCAATTATAAATTCCAACAAAATTCATAATTAGTAAAAAAATACTTTGAACTAAGAAAAAATTAAGATTATTTAAAAATGCAAATATACTCCAACCAATTTGTGCAAATATTAACATATAAAGTCCTTCAATTCTCGGAATAGATATACATAGAATTTAATTTAGCCTCCTAAAAAGAATTTAAAATTTGTTTAAATTTTTATTATATTCTAACCTCTTGTATTCTTTAGAACAAAATATAAAATAAATCTAAGAAGGAACTTTTGAAAAGTGATAACCATAAAACTTCCTATTCAAAACCAAATTGATATCAGTGATTATCTTCGAGAATTTAATTCCTGTATGAGATTCTCTTATAATCGTTTTGTCGAGGGTTTGAATGAGAAAGATATTCGACAGCTTATTAAAAGTAAGAATATTTTCAATAGTTTATCTGATTCCTGGTTTGTCCAGTGTGCAATTAAAGAAGGTAAATCATGGTTTCAAAAAGTTCCTAGTGGTAAAATAGTCTTTGGTGGAAAGAAAAATCTAAAACTAAGATCAGAAGGTAAGATTTCCAAAGATCAGTGGAAAGAACTTCGACTTCATCCTCTTTGTATTCAAGGTGAAGCTCCTAAAAAAGGCAACAGAAAGTTTGAGTTAGATGTAATCGAAAATAACAGAATTATCTTTAAACCAAAATCTGGAATTAAAATTAAAATTGAACTTCCAAATCTTAGAAAAAACCATAAAAGAAATTTATTTAAACTAGAGGAACTTAGTAAAAATTGTAAAGTTCCATTTACAATTAGATTATCAAATTCAGAAATTTGGATTATATTTGATGAAAAAATTCTAAAACAAGAACAAATTCAATTAAACAAATCTCGAGTTTTTGGAATTGACTTAAATCCAAATTATATCGGTTGGTCTGTACTAGAATTTGATTCTCAAGATAATTTTCAAATTCTAAAAACTGGAGTTATCGAAAATAAAGAATTAAATCAAAAACTTAGAGTAAGTTCTAATCATTCAAAACAAATTCATCAAAATAACAAGAAATCATTTGAGATTTTTGAAATTTCGAAATTTTTAATTTCTCAATCTTTACATTTCAAGTGTTCTAAATTTTCAATTGAAGAACTACAAATTGAAACTAAAAACCATAAGAAAGGTAAAAATTTCAATAGATTAGTAAATAACTGTTGGAATCGAAATGATTTAACAAACAACTTAAGAAAAAGATGTAACATTTATGAAATAGAATTTGTAGAGATTAATCCAGTTTACTCAAGTTTTGTCGGGAATATTCTTCACGGAGAAAAACACCCCGATATGGTGGCTTCGTCAATCGAAATTTCAAGACGAGGTTTTCACAAATGGCAGAAAAACTGGTTTTATCCAAGACTTATCAAGGTAGATGATCTTTCAAACTTATGGAAAGAAGCTAAAGATTTGACTTATACATCTTGGAAAGACTTATTTTCTGTTGCAAAAACTTCGAAATTGAACTACAGAAGTTCTCTAAATAACTTTACTTTTAGAGTTTTCAGTCTATATAATATAAAATCTAGAGTACATTTATATTCTTTTAATTAGATTTTATTTGTTTAGATAGTTTAATGGAACTCCTATACAAACTAAAATAGTAGATGCAATCTCTATAATTTTCACAATATCCATTTACATCTTCCTTCAAATAAAATATACCTCTTATCGTATTTCCATAAATCAGACTGACTAGGATAAACAGAATTTAAAACTTTCTCTTTCTCTACTGAATTTTCTACTTCGTGACAATATGGAGCTAACATATTAACCGAATAAAAAATAACATCTAAACCAGCTCTAACTAATTGTTCACCTACTATTCCTTGTAATCTGTGAGCATGATGAATTTCATTAATTGGATCTGGAAAATATAGTGTTGTATCTTTATTAATAAATGATTCAGGAATTGTTCTAAGAAATAACTGAGATTTGATATCAATATATTTTCTTAAATTTTTTGCTTCTTCTTTTCGTTTAGTATCTGCTTCTTCAGTATATATTATGATAGATTTATGTTTTTTTAAAACTTCATAACATCCAATAATTTCATCATCACAATGTGGTGCTATTATAAGTACTTCTTTCTTTTTCATATATTCTCCTATTTTTCTTTTTATTTTGTTCTTATTATATAGAAAAGATTCTCATCTAAAAATATGTTTAAAAACAATCTTCTATATATATTAATTTTTGAGAAGAAAAAGTTAGATATAAACTAACTTTATTTTTTAATAATTTTTTAACTATAAAAAATAAAAGAAAGACTAAGGGAGGAAAAACCAAATGAAACTTGTTGAAGCAATGAAAAAACTAAAAGTAATTGAAAAAAGGATGAAGAGTAACTGTGAAGAAATAACTAGATATTCATCAATGGTATCAACTGAAAGGCCATTATTTGAAACAGAATCTAAACAAGAACAAGAAGTACTAAATCTAGTTCAGTCTAATAATGATCTCATAATCGAATATTTAAAAATTAAAAAACAAATCGAAAAAACTAATCTGGAAACTATTGTATATATCGACAGTAAAGATTATTCTTTGAGTGATATGTTAATTATCAAAAGAAAATTGGCAGCCCTTCAAATTAATACATTTAGATCTATGAACGATAATGAAGGCTCTTCTAGATTACGACAACAACATTCATCAAATGTATCAGGAGGAGATAAAACACCTCATGTAATAAGATTTTACAAAGAAGAAGATCGTAACAAAGGTCTCAGAAAATGGGAAGATCTCTATAACACAATAGATTCTAGACTCGAAGTTATTAACGCTACTACTGATCTTATAGAAGATTAAGAACAAAATTAAAATGGATTCAATAACGAAAAAATTGAAAAAGTAAGAGCCCTAAACTATCTGGGTATGATAGTAAAGTATTGAAATGATAATTTCAAGTCAATAGGATAGAAAGCTTACTTTTTAAGATTTAAGATTTAAGAATTAAAGATTAACACGAGCCCTCGTGGATAAACAGTGGGTTTTCAAGTTTAAAGATGTAAAGATTCAAGGTTGGCAAGAATATCATCTTGTGGAAAAATCCAGAATTAAGTGGAGCTATCTCTTAAGCATTCTACCACTTCTGGCTGTTATCTGGATCCTTTTTTAAAATTTACAAACCAAAACCACCAAGAAAAAAAAATGATATTTTATTAATTTTTTCTTGGTGGTTTTTTTTTGGTTAAATTCGGGGTGTAGCTCAGTTGGTAGAGTGCTGCATTTGGGATGCAGAAGGCAGGTGTTCAAGTCACCTCACCCCGACCACAAATTAAATATCATCAAAAATTACAGGAATTTTTTCTTTAAGTTCATTTAGTAAAGGAATCATAATTTCTCTCATCTGAGGATGAGCAGCTTTAGAAGTTCTCAATTTTAAAATATGTCTCCATTCCCTTAAATTAGCAGTTACAACAATTTCTGTTTTTAATCCATTTGGTAAGAAATATCTAGCTTGTTGAGGTATACGATGTTTTTCATTTAAACATTTATTATAATGTTTTTCAATATGTTCTAATAATTTATAATCATCTTCATCTAATTCAAAATCTACAGGAATTATAAATCTTATTCCCATTTTACCATAGTCGCAGTACCGCGAGCTTTCTTGCGAGAATGCACATAATCTATGACGTACCATTTCATGAGTAACACCACGATCACAAATAAATCTAACCGTTAAATTCTCATGTTCAATAACAGACTCATGACCTCTTTTTAAAATCATATTAACGAATTTTTTTGCTGAACCTTCTGAAATTTTTTCTTCGCTTTTATAACAAGTTCTTCCAGCTAATTCTATTTTTTTCAAAATAATCATAGAATTAATATCAGTCATTATCTCGTGACTTGGTTTTATTAACTTCACTGTTTAGCTCCTTTTTCATTTTCTTTTTTTCTTCAAAATTTTGTTGTTTCTTTCTTTTTTTATCTTTATTCTTTTCTCGTCTTCCTTCTAAAACATATCTCTTATTTTTTCTTATACCTCTCCCAACCTTTTTGCCATGTGAAGTAGATTTAGCCATGTTTTTTATCTCCTTTTCTTAAATATTTACGTCATGGCTTTCCCCCCTTTAATTTGAATTTTAACCACTGTTTTAATCTATAAAACAAATTATTCTCTCTCTTTTTAAATTCAATATATTCTTCTATATTATTATCTACTAAAATTCTTGTTTTTACCATAATCTCTTGAGATAACATTAAAACTCTATACTCTAGCTCAATACTTCTTTGGTTATTTATTTTAAGATCTTGAATTTCTAAATTTAAAAAATAAAATTTAACTATAGAATCAGTTATCCATAGCTTCATTTCTTTATGTATATTGTCATCTTTAAATATATCAGAAGTATCAATAGGAGTATTACAAGCAAAACAAAAGAAACCAGGTTTTAATAAATCTTCTATAGTAGTTCTAATATGTGTCTTGCAATTAACATTAGGACAAGTAATATCTATAAATCTCAAAATCTTTTCTCCTATTTTTATAATTTGTTCTTATCTTTAAGAGAACAAAAATTTCTACATTTGAGTCATTAAACCTAAACCATAATATAACTCTTGTCTGCACATAAAACAATTCATTGAATCTCCACAAAGAGAAGAAATTAACATCTTATCAGCATAAAAAATAACACCCACACTTTCTACACATCCTCTCTTCTTTTTATCATAATATTCAGTTAACCATTCTGATAAAATGCCTGTAAAATTTCTTAGAGACTGAATATTATTTTCTAGAATTCCTTTTTGTTTACAAAAATCAATACAGTCATGTACAATATTATCTAAATCATCTAAATTATAGTCACATATTAAATGAACAAACAAAGGAAATCCAAGTCTAGTATATCGTCGAATAATCATTGGTGAATAAGATTTGTCTAATAATTTAGTAGCAACTTTACTATCTTCAAATCCAAACCTTCCATCTTCAAGATTTCTTTCTTCTAAAATCTTTTCTCCTATATTTAAATCCTTTTTCTTACTTTCCATTCTTCTTCTCCTAATCAAAATTTAGCATTAAAATTTCTTTGTTTCTAATACCAGAAATTTGTCTTAATTCTCCATCCCACACTCTTAATTTTACATTAGCTTCATTAAATAAAATTATTGACTTTTTAGCATTATCTGTCCATATTTCGCTAGAATCACTTTCTATCCAATATTTATGAACTATAACTTCTTTAATTCCAACTTGAACAATACCTCTTGCACAATTCATACATGGTATTCCCTGCGTATACATAATACAATTTTCTAAAGGAATCCCAACTCTACCAGCATTATAAATAGCATTTCTTTCTGCATGTTCAAACCAGAAGTATTTCTCTGGTCGCTCTTGACGTTCTCTTTTAAAATCATTTATTTTTCTTGGAAAACTATTATACCCAGTTGATATTATAGATTTATTTTGATCTATTATAATCGCACCTATATGTGTGTTATCATCTTTACTTTTCATAGCAACAAAATAAGTCAAAGTCATAAAATATTGATCCCAATTCATTTAAATATTTCTCCTATTGTTTATTCTCAAAAAATCTTCTAATTCACTTCTATCTTCTTTTGCAAAAACAGAACCCTTATTAAAATCTACTATAATATCTTCACCACATATAATACATTTAGTTTTTATTTTTGGTTCATTTTCAACAAATATAACTAAGCCATTTTCCCATTTATGTAAACACATATTTTACCCCTAATTTAAATGCTTAATCATATCATATTTAATATAGTCAAAACATTCACTAATTTTATCAAAAAACTTTGTAGTATGATATTTCAACCAAACATCATCTTTATATTTTCCTCCAGGATTAATTACATAAACTGGTTTTTGAAAATTCCACGAATGGTGTATCTCCATAATAGTGCCAAAAGATAATTCATTAATATAAGCTACTATAATATCAGAATTTTCAATAGCTATTTTATCATTTATAACTATTTGTTCATAATCATCTATTTTAGAATCTACTTCTTCAATTGGATCAAATAAATTTAAGAAACTATAATTTTTCTTTACATAGTCTCTATAACCAAATTCATCTTTTTTTCCAGCTAAATATACTTGAATCTTCATTCAAAATCACCTCTATTTTCTTCTACATCTTCATCATGTTCGCTTTGTATATGAAATCCCAATTTAATCCAGCAAATATACGCATAGGTTGCAATCTTTAATAAATCTCTTTCTCTTTTAACATTCTTAAATCTTCCTAAATATTTTGCCATAGTCTGCAAAATCCAATCTACTCCAGTATTTCCAGGCGCAAGCTCACACACCCAATCAGTTAGTTCCTTATCTTCTCCTAAAGCATACTTCTCCCCACCATGCTCAAATTGATTTGAAATCAATTTAATAAACTTCTCAAAATTATCTCTTTTGACGGTTAAACCAGTATTGTAAATTTTCATAATTTATTACACCATCCTCTTCATTTTTATTTTCATAATTTATTACACCATCCTCTTCATTTTTATTTTCATAACCACTAAAAAAATCTCTTCCTTCAATTAAATTAATATTTTCTAACATAATCAAAACCATTTCTTTTGTAAAACCCAATAATGGTGCATATACTTTTACAGGTTTACTCATTCCAGATTCTAATAATATATTCATATTATCAATAAATGTTTGAGTACAATCAGGAAACCTATTTTCCATATCACTCCAATCAGCACCATACCAAACTTCAGAAATATCTAAATCTTCTGATATAGAACTAGCAATAGATAGAAAAATAGAATTTCTGGCTGGAACATAAAATTCAGAAACATTATCAAATTTATTTTCTTTAAGATCTCCTGTTAAAGCACTATTTACTTTTAGATCTAATTTTATTTCTCTAAATTTTATATTCCTTTTTTTTAGATATCTTTTAGCAAAATCTAATTCTTGAACATGTTTCTGATTATAATTAAACATAATGCAAAATGGTTTCTTTCCAAGTTGTACAGCTAATTCCATTAATAGAACACTATCTGCTCCCCCACTAAATAAAATAATTAAATCTTCTTTTTTCCCCTTCTTCACCATTTATCAAACTCCTTCTTTATTTTGATATTTGTTCTTTAAATAAAAATAAGTTTCTTAAACCAGTTTTGTTAGAATCTTCTATATATATTAATATTTGAAAGATAAAAATATGGAGGTGAAATTATGAAAAAATTTTCAAGCAATACCATCAATAAGTTATGGATAATTGGAATAGTATCTATAACAATTATCGAGTTAATGTTAATTTCTCATTTCTTCAAACCAATCTTTTACAATATAATATTTGTAGTGAGTGGAGTAATAGTTATTTGGTTAGGTATCTTCTTTATTAAGTCTCTAAATTCCAGAGAAGATACAATCAACAATGAACCAAAAGATAATATTTAAAGACTCAAAAAGGAGGAAAAAGTGGAAATTCAAAAACTAGTTTTAAACACTGTGACTGAACAATATCTTAACAAACAACTAGAAAAACCAAGATCTTACTTTCTTGAGAATGCTGGAAAATATGTTAACATTATAGTTGACAACAAATTCAAAAGCATTGAAAGAGAAAAATCAATAGAGATCATTAGTATGATAGACTATTATAATAATCTATCTAAGGAGATTAATATCTCGTATAATAAAAATGAGGAAATGATATGGAAAAAGAAAAGAAGCCAATTAGTAAGAATATCAAAAAGAAACGATCCAGAGATAAAAGCAAAAAATATTCTAAAATCTATTAGTTCATTTAAGTATATATGCAAAAGTACATATTCATCTGCTTCAAAATATTTAACTAGTTGTATCTTATATCCTTACCATATTTTTACAAGTTATGTATGGGAGAAAACAGGTGATGAAAAAATACTCAAATGGCTAAAAAAAATAGATCAATATCCATTAGATCTAAAAAGAAAAATACGAAAAACATATTCAAATATGAAAATTATAGAAAATATAGAAGAGGAGATGACAGAAAAAATAAGGGATCTTGAAAAAATAAAATTATTAAAAAAATTTGAAAATAAGAGCAAAGAGGATGTTATTAGAGATTTCATAGACCTCAAAGATTATGTTGAGCTAATAGAATTAAAATAATTTTAGAAAAATAACTTGATTTTTATAATCATCAAGTTATTTTTTCTAACCATATTTCAAAGTTTTTCTTACATATTAAATCCATTGAAATTTTATCATTTTGCTTAATATTATTATAATATAAATGATAATTATCAAAAGCTTCCTTAATAACTAATTCAATATTATTATCGTTAAATATAATAACATTGTCATTTTTATAATATTTAAGAAGTCTTGTAGTATCTCTTAATAATAAAGGAATTCCCGCCGACAAAATTTCTGTACTAACTCTTGGACAACCATCTTGAATATTAGATAAATTAATTCCAAATTTACTTTCATTCATAAATTTATTTAAATTTTTTTTATCAACCCAATCCATAAAATTTATATTTTTAACATTATATTTATTACATAATTTCATACCATCTTTAGGTTTATTCCCTATATGTATTATTTTGAGTGACTTAAGAAAGAGGGATTTAGATATAATTGATATAAAAAATTCTTGTCCCTTATATTTAATTTGGCTAAAATTACATGGCCAACATATATCATACTTTTTATCTAGATCTAAATTTTTAAATATCTTAGAATTGGCAGTTTTAAAAAACGGTAAGCAACTATAATTATTGTTTAAGTCCTTTTCATCTTCTACAAGTATAAAATCATACTTACCTCCATATTGAGGTAATACTCTTTTACCAGCACCTAAATATAAACTCAAATTACTAAAAAATTTATAATTATTTCTAGTTAAATCATCATACTCTTTAAACCCACCTCTCCATAATGTAATAAATGGTTTTGGATATTGAAAACATTCTTTAAAACTATTTACAAACTTTTGTATAAATTTTCTATTATTTATCTCAAAATAAATATCTTTAATATTACTATTTTTAGGTTTTAGTCTCCAAACTATAAATTCATCTATATAATTTTTTCTTAAAAAATTAATACCCATTAACAAATAAAAATCATGACATTCTTTTTCAAAAGTTTCAACATCTTTAATAGTATGATACTTTTCTAATATTCTCAAATTACTTCTAAATAAAAACATTCTTTTCATAATCTAACCTCACTTCAAAGGAGAAATTTAAA
>Ga0265592_1000393_pt1 | contig 23183 bp, 20 predicted proteins | sample saktaG_7_FD_190141 | JGI IMG/M metagenome (GOLD analysis project Ga0265592, IMG submission 190141) | Saline water microbial communities from Sakinaw Lake, British Columbia, Canada - sak_2010_1_5_120m | ecosystem: Environmental > Aquatic > Non-marine Saline and Alkaline > Saline ... | reverse complement strand
TTAATTATTATATAAATATTAAATCTTTAGAACTGTCTTCTGGATCGCGCCTGGCGCCAACTAGCGATTCCGGGAGTACGACTAACGTTAATTTATTCATCGTGGCTGATACCTATTGGCGGGACAATATCAGCAATTAGCAATCTAAACATATTTTTATGTTTAATTTATTAAAAATTTCCACCGGTAAAATATTTATATATTTTTACGCTTCCATAGCCGTTCTTGGTTTTGCAATTATTGCCTGCGTTTCCCTGTTTTTATACAAGAATTTTTACCAGACGATTACCAGTTCCGAGGAAGTATTGGTCCTGCGCCGGGAAGTGGCGATAGAAGACGTAGATATGAATAAGTTTGAAGAAATTGTAAAAAAGATAGAAGTAAAGACTGAACCGCGGCAGGCCGGATATTTTATTAATTTTCGTTAGGCCTGCCCCGCTCGCCTTTAGCTTGTTTATTAATTTAAGTTGTTTGATGGATATAGGCGGGTAATTATTAGTAGACTATTTAACGCGAGGCGGGCCGGGGATTTTTACATATAAAAATGATAAAAGAAGGCGAGATTGGCCAATCTCGCCTTCTTTTGTATTTATAAGATTGAGATTAATTTTTTAATATAGAATTTCAGGCTGAATCTTTTTATTTCCCTCCTGCTTTTTTCTCCGATTTTCCGCAGAAATTCCGGATGCTCCATTGCCCATTTCATCTGGTGCATTAAATCACCTTCGTTTCCAGCTTTAAATAAAATTCCTCCTAGGCCGTGGATTAATTCCGGAGTTCCGCCCAGACGCGCGGCCATTACCGGCAAACCAGTTGCTGCCGCTTCATAAATTACGGTTGGCGAGTTCTCATAACACAGGGAAGGCACAATCAGGCAATCAGCCGATTTCATCAACTCTCCCGTTTCTTCTTTTTGCTTCCATCCCAGAAATTTTATATATTTATTTGGTTTAGCCAATTGCTCGACTTTTTTTAGTTTTGAGCCTTTTCCCGCTATAACTAATTCAAAGCCGCAGCGGCCAAAGTTTTGGCAAAGGATAGAAAAAGATTTTATCAGGAAGAGTATTCCCTTATGTTTTTCTATTTGTCCGACATATAAGAAACGGAAGATTTCACCTCTAACCTCTTTTTTATCCAGGAGAGGGGAATCAAAGGGGTGAGGTGCTGGGTTAGGCAAAATAATTTTTCTGGACTGGCTAAAAAAGTTTTTTTCTTCGTGGAGTTTCATCAGCCATTTTGACGGTGAAATTATTATTGTTGGCGAGCCAAAGAGGTAGCGGCAAAGACTAATATATATTTTAGCGAGAAAGCCGTCTAATCGTTTTTCCTTCCCGCAAAGCATCAGGCCGGAAGGGTGCAGGAGTTGAATATCATGCAGGACATGAATATGCTTTAATTTTAAGCATTTTATGGCCCCAGGGATTAAGTAACTAAGTCCCTTTAAATTATGGGTTATAACTATATCCGGTTTTTCTTTTTTTAAGATAGATTTTGTTTTTAAGTAGTTGCCGATGTCAAACATATCAACAAGATGCCAGAGCAGGCGGAGAATTTTAGGAATTTTGTTAAGGTTGTAGTAGAGCCCGGGGAGGTAATACGATTTGCGATTTGCGATTTGCGATTTGCGATTTGCGAATAGTGGTTTGGTGGAAATTATAAAAACCTCGTGGCCGGCTTGAGCCAAGCCCTCGGCCTGAAGTTCAGCAATCTGCTCGGCACCGCCGCGGTTATAAGGTTTGTATAAGTTGTTTATTAAACAGATTTTCATTTAACAAAATGGTTAAAATATGGTAAATTTTTAATAACGATATGAGAAAATATTTTGCCACTTTTTTAATTATATTATTTTTTCCCTTGCTAGCGCAAGCCGAAAAGATAAATGCTGGGTTTGTCAGCGGGGTTTGGTATTCTAGAAGCCCTTTTTTTGCTGGAGATGATATTAGAATTTATTCTGCTATTCAAAACCAGTCTGACTTTGATATTGTAGGTAAGATTGAATTTTATGATAAGCAAAATTTAATTGGATCATCTGATTTTTCAGTAATTAGCGGACGTTTAATTGAAGGATGGGTAGACTGGAAAGTGACCGCAGGAAATCATAGCGTGTATGTTAGAATTGCAGAGGCAAAAAAATCTGAAGTTGGGGGGCAAGAAGAAGAGGTTGAACTTCAATTCACGACTTCAAGTATGGATGAGTTAGTGGTGGATTTAGACACTGACGGAGATAGAATAGGCAATCAAGACGATGAAGACGATGACGGAGATAGCATTAGCGATGAGGAAGAATTAGCTCAAGGCACTGACCCGCTTAATAAAGACTTAAAATTAGAGGAAAAAAATGGAGATACTGAAAATTTAAATAAAGGCAATATTTTTTCTCAAAAAAGCGATAGCCAGATTACCCAAGATTTAGATAAAAAAGCTAGTCCAAGCCAAAAGGCAGAAATAATAAAAAATAATTTTCAAACCTATGTGGTTAAGCCTGCCGTAAAAGCAGTTAATATAATTTCTAGAGAAACCAAGAAAATTACTAATGTGCTCACAAAAAAGTTAGAACAAGAAAAAAATAAGGTAGAGATTAAGACAGTACAAATTGACGAGGCTTTATCAGAGCAGATAGAAGAGGTCAGTCAAGACAAAAATTTAGGTCAGTCCAAATCTTTGCTTGATAAAATTTTATTTTATTTTTTATCGGTTTTGCTATATATTTTAAATATTTGGTGGCTTACACTTATTGTTGTTTTTATCTTGTTGAGAATTCTTTGGAGAATAGTTAGGCGGTTTATGCAGTTTCGGTAATTTAATCAGAAAATAATTTATCGTAGAGGAATTTCAATCCCGAGTCCTCGGGATTGAAACATCCTTGCAATTTGGCAAAACGTACTGAGTGGCTAATGTACGTTTACCTGCCTACCGGCAGGCAGGCGCTTAACTTGTTTAATTTTTTTCCAATTTTTTCCCAATTATATTTTTCCTTGGCTAGCTTTCTAGCTTCTTGACTCATTTGTTTTCTTTTATTCTCATCACTTAAAATTTCTTCTATTTTATTTTTAAGATCGCTTATATCGCCGGGGTTACATAATAATCCCTGTCTTCCATTTTCAAAAACCGTTCTTACTCCGGGCAGATCAGAAGCGATAACCGGCACTCCGCAAGCCATAGCTTCCAGTAAAACTAAACCAAAAGCTTCGTTTTTATTGATTGACGGTAAAATTAGTAAATCGGCTTGCCTGTAAATTTCTGGCAGTTTTTCGTCTGATACTTTGCCCAGAAAATTAACTTTATCAGCAATGCCCAGCTCTTTGGCTTGTTTCATGTATTGCGGTTTTAAATCGCCATCGCCGATAATCTGGAAGCTGGAAGCTGGAAGCTGAAATTTGGAAGCGGCTTTTAGCAAAATGTCTACACCCTTAAAATAATGGGCTTTGTCCAGGCCGCCGACAAAAAGAATTTTTTTAATTTCGCTTTCTTTTTTGATAGCAGGGAAAAATTTATCGGTATCTACGCCAAAAGGAATTTCTTTAAATTTAGCCGAATATTTTTTATAAATTTTGGCAATATCGCTGTTTTTTACATAATCCAGGCTGGCGCAGGTAACTGCATCAGCTTTTTTAAAAAGAGAATTTCGGATAATTTTCGTTGGCAGAGAAAGTATTTTGGCAAAAGGAGAAAGGCCGGTCACATCCATGTGAAAATGAATAATGAATTTAAATTTTTTAGGAAATATTATTTTGGCCAGCCAGACCACTTCGGCTGTGCCAAAGAAGGGGTAGTGGAGGTGAACAATGTCAAAACCAGGCAGCTTAAAAAATAATTGCGGCAAAAAAGATCCCAGGCCCATCTTTAGCCAGGGTTTTAGGAGAATGATTTTAAAATTGTATTTTTCCTCAAGAGATTGGCCATAATCAGGCGTAAAGACGGTTACCTCATTTCCAGTTTCAGCCAGCATTTTAGAGAAATTATAGGCGACATTACCTATTCCGCCTTTATAAGGAGGAAAAACACAAACGATTTGAGCAATCTTCATAAAAAAAGTAATAAGTAAACAGCAATAAGTAATAAGGATTGTGTTCAAAACATTTTTAAATATCCCCCTTATTACTTATGTCTTATTATTTATTACTTATTACTTTTATTTTTTATCATCTAAAGAGATTTTTCTAATTATTTTCGTTATATCTTTTTCTATCTTTTCCAACCTTAACCTTAATCTGAAAATAAAATAAAACAAAATTACAATAGCTATGTAAATTAAGATATCAATACCAGAACCGGAAAATCCAAGGTTAGCCACTAATTTGTCTATCCATTTTAAAACTATAATGGCGCCGGCGGCCAGTAGCCAAAAAATAAGCCAAAAAATAAATTCATTCGCCCCGATCTGCTTTTTTTGCTTTTGCCAGAAAAGGCGCGCCAAGAAGAAAGCAATTATTATTAAAGCGATTATTTGCTGCAACATTTTTTCGCATAACGCATAACGCATAACGCATAACGCGAAATGCTTTTGCGATTTTTAATTTATAATCCTCGCTAAGATTAAGTCTTTGATAATCTTCAGGCCGCCGCTAAAACGTTGGCCGAAGTCGTGATAGATGACGGTTACTGGAATTTCCTTTATTTTAAGACCGCTTCCGAAAGCTTTGGAAATTATTTCTGTGTTATGCGCCATTCCGTCCTGCTCAATTTTTATTTTTTCGGCAGCTTTTTTTGATAAAGCCCGAAAGCCGTTTTGCGGGTCAGTCAGGTTAGAGCCGGTAAATATCTTATTTACTAAATGGGCCAAAGGTATAATAACATATTTTTTAAAGGCAGGCATATTTGACTTTTTCCCTAAGAAGCGTGAACCGAAAACGATATCAGCCGTCCCTTCTCTTATGGGGGCGATTATATCATTTATTTCTTCGGCTAGAAATTGCCCATCAGCGTCAAAGTGGATAATTATGTCCGCGCCTTCTCTAAGAGCGTATTGATTACCGGTTTCTAAAGCCGCTCCCTGGCCGCGGTTTATAATATGAGACAGAACTTTTACGCCCTGGGCTTTTGCCAGTTCTTTTGTTTTGTCGATTGAACCATCGTCAACCACCACCACTTTACTAACCAAGGGCTTTGCTTTATTTATTACTCCGGTAATTGTTTTAGCTTCGTTATAAGCCGGGATTATACAGAATATTTTCATAATTTAATATATTTTTGATTACAAATACACAAATATTATCACAAATAACACAAATAAAAATTAAGGCGTTGTGTGATATTTGTAAATTTGTGTAAGATTTGTAATTTGTAATTGAATTTATTCTTTAGTTACTCTCATTATTTCCTCAATCGTGGTAATGCCATTTTTGGCTTTAATAAAGCCGTCTTCTATAGTAGTCATCATATTTTGTTTCTCCGCCTCTTTTTTCAGATCATTAGCATTGGCTTTTTTTAAAATAAGTTCAGAGACGGTTTCCGTAATTTCCAGGGTTTCGTAAATTCCAATCCGGCCCTTATAGCCGGTATTATTACATTTCTTGCAGCCCTTGCCGCGGTAGAAAAGAATGGATTCAAAGCCGCTCTTGGAACTAACAATAGCCCTTTCTTCCTCCAGGGTTTTTAATAAGTTGACTACGTTTAAATGTTTGTTCAATTCTTCTATAGCCTGTTTATCTAAATTATAGCTTTGGATGCAATTGGGGCAGATTTTTCTGACCAAGCGCTGGGCGATAATCACGTTGGTGGTAGTGGCGATTAAAAAGGAGGGTACGCCCATGTCACTTAAACGGGGCAAGGTAGTAACGGCATCATTGGTATGCAGGGTGGAAAGGACTAAGTGACCGGTCATAGCGGCATGGACGGCAATTTCCGCGGTTTCTTCATCCCGGATTTCTCCGACCATAATTATATCCGGGTCCTGGCGCAGCAGGGCCCGCAGGCCGGTAGCGAAAGTAAAACCGATTTTTGGATTAATTTGCGACTGGTTTATCCTGGGCATGCGGTATTCAATCGGGTCTTCAACCGTGGAAATATTTACTTCCGTGGTATTTAGGATATTAAGAATGGTATAAAGAGTAGTGGTTTTGCCAGAGCCGGTTGGTCCGGTTACAAGGAGCATTCCATGCGGTTTTTTTAGGTTTCTTTTGACAATTTCTAAGCTTTTGGGCTGGAAACCAAGCTGCTCCAGGTTTAGGATTTGGGCTTTTTCATTAAGCAGGCGCATAACGATTTTTTCTCCGTCAAAAGTCGGGATAATGGAAACGCGGAAAGAAACTTTGTATTCATCTCCGGAAATTTTAAACCGGCCATCCTGGGGTAGGCGGTGCTCATCAACTTTTAAGTTAGAAAGTATTTTTATCCTGGCGATAATACCCGTCTGCACGTTTTTAGGCAGGATCATGACATTATGGAGAATGCCATCAATGCGGTAGCGGACAATAATATCTTTTTCCTCCGGTTCAATATGAATATCAGAAGCTTCCTGAAAAATGGCATATTCCAGCAAAGTGTCAACAATCCTTACCACCGGCAGATCTTCCGCCAGTTTTTTTAAATCTTTTTCGCCCTCTTTGCCGGGTTCCGCCTTTTGCCCTCCTTTAGCCAGGTAATCAAATTCGGCTTTTAAGCCCTTATGATACTGCTTTAGGTTATCTTTTATGCTGTCCGGCGTGGTTAAATAAATTTTGGGCTCCAGCCCGGTTTTTTTCTTAATAAACTCAAAAATTTCCAAATCATCCGGGTTCAGGGTGGCGATCTTTATTTCCTTGTCATCGCCGTCAAAGGCGATTAAATCATGGGTAGTGGCAATCGGTTCCGGAATGCTAGAAAGAATATCCTTGCGGATAGTTTGGTCTTTTAAGTTAACAAAAGGGACTTTAAAATACCCGGCGGCGCTTTCGTAAAGGGAGAGGGGAGTAATAACCTTTTTCTCTATTAAATAATTTTTTATCTTTTTACCGCTATTTTTCGCTTCCTGGGCGAATTTATCAAAGTCGCCTTCGGATAAGATTTTTTCTTTAACCAGAATATTTTTTATTTGTTTTTGGGATAACATATTACAAATTACAAATCTATTACAAATTTACAAATATACAAATGAATATGTATGTAGTTATTATAACATATTTTTTGGAGCGAGGATAATTCTGTTTAGAGCGCGAAAAGTAGACCGCTGCCAACGGGTTTCCACACCCGTTGGAAACTTTCCGTTTTTAAACTATTGGAGGTGTGTTGCCGGTGCGGAGACCGGCAACCAGCGGCGACCAGCGCCTTGGCACTCTTTGGGGTTAAGCCCTTTTTTACAGAATAAAAAAAGGACCCGAATTGGTTTCGGGTCCGAGGTAAAGATTGATTCGCGGCTTGATGTGCGAATGAATTTCCCTACACGGTGATGTGTTAGACGAAACTCATGGTCACCAAACCGGCACCGGCAATGTCGAAAGCAAAAGTTCCCGAGTAGGTTGTAGTGGGAGCTCTGCCCGATGCCGTGTCAGCGATCTCGTCGACCAGGATAGCTTCACTCTCAATACCGGAGGCGACAAGGTCGTTGGCATAAGCCACAGTCTCCTGATTCTGCACCATAGCGGTAACCGTTATGTCGGTAAAATAGACCGCATCCGCGGAATTAATCATTGCTAGGTCTGGCACTGCGATTTGTTCCGCCGCCGAGGTTGTCACACCGAGATCCATCGAATAGGTAGCAACCAGCTCTTCGCTTGTCAGGGTACGTACCTTCTGTCCGGCCTGCATCATCGAGTATTCGATCGTCGCGCTGGTCGTCGTAGCATTGATCGCCGTGTCCGCCATCGACAGAATGTATACGGCATGAGTCAGCGTCCGGGTGTTGTTGGCGACGATATTGATCGGAGCGATCGGCATTTTGAGTTGAGCCGCCACCAGACCGGAGATATCGACAGGAAAATTCGCCACAATGTATTCAGCTGGTCGGTTGACAAAATTCGCACCAGCCGAGGTCGGAAGTTTGAGCACTGCGAGGTCCGCCTTGATCCGATAGAAATAGACGTCAGATGTGCTGTTCGTCGGATTGATGCCGTATACGCTATTCAAGCCTTCAGTATAATTCCTTGTCACCGCGGGAGAGTTGGCGTCCATGACAGATAGGTTGTCGAGATTCGCCGTATTCTCGTTCTGTGCCGTGACCAAGTTCGCGCCGTCCACATTCTTACCGTTGATTGTCTTCACGTCGGCGGTGGAGGCGACTTCTTCTGATGTTACGCTTGAGCCCTGGCCTGTATCCATCTTGATATTGGCCGGGATGAGATCCGCATTGGCGCTGTGGATGACCGAGTTGTCAACTGTAATACCGACATTGGTCGCGTCCAGGATGGTGTCGTTCGTATGGACGATAGTAGCGCTCGGGTCGGCGGTAATCGACGTGAGTTCATTCCCGTTGATGGCGGTCGGCGGCGACGCTGTCGTCATGGCCAAAGCCATCGATACCGGGAGCATAAACAAGAGTACGGCAGTGATGCCGAGAAGAATGATGTACTTTCTCACTTAATGCCTCCGTTTCTTTTCTTTTGCGAAAGAAATTTTGGAGTTTAAAAACACTGTTTTTACGCTTGTACTTCTGTACTGCTACTGCTGAGATTTACGCCATGGAGACCTCCATCCTCCATAATTATGAGTTAAAATGAACAACCCCTGTAGACCCGTGGATAAAACACAGGAAGAAATATTGCTATTTATAATAATACCCTAAAATAAGAAAAAAAACAAGGGTTTTTTATTATAAATAAAATTTAACTCTTTGTCAACATATTTAAGTTTTATTAAAAATATGTTAAGGTATTAACAGCTTTTAGCTTATAGATTTTAGCTTAAGTTGCAAGCGTTTTATGCCTGATTTATCTAAATTTTTTGAAAATTTTTACTTGCTGCGCCAGAAATTTTTTGGCGCCATTTCTTATTTGTTTGGCTATTTTTTCATCAGACTTTATTTTATAGTTCTTTTGGGGTTGAATCTTTTAATCTGGCTGATTGCTTATTTTATTAACGCCAGTGTCAGCCAGGATCTGGTAGTTCTTCATTACAATATTGATTTTGGGGTTGATTTAATCGGCAGTGTTGAAAGGGTTTATATTATACCTCTTTTGGGCCTGATAATTATTCTGGTAAACGCCGTTTTAATCTTTATCTTTTCGCGTAGTAAAGACTTTAAATTTTTTTCCCATCTGTTGCTGGCTGCTTCATTGGCCGTTAACCTTTTTTTGCTTATTGCTTTGGGTTCGATTTATTTAATAAACTTCAGATAAAATTTTAAAGGTATGCAGGAATTCTATATTATTAAAATTCTTCTTTTATCAACCTTGGCTTTTGTTTTTGCCATTGCCTGGACCCCGGCCCTTACTCATTTTTTGTACAAATATAAATTAGGCAAAAAAATCAGGAGCAACGGGGAAACGCCGATTTTTACCAAGATGCATGCCCATAAAGTCGGCACGCCGACCATGGGCGGAGTTCTTGTTTGGGCAACGGTCTTAGTTTTTTCTCTCCTGTTTTTTTATTTAGCTAAGATTTTTCCAATTGATTTTTTTAAAAATTTAAATTTTTTATCCCGGAGCGAAACTTTACTGCCTTTAGGCGCTTTAGTGGCCACGGCTTTGGTTGGTTTGTTTGATGATTGGCTGGATGTCAGGGGCAAAGGGATTCTGGGCGGAGGGGGTTTAACTATCAGCTATCGTTTATTAGTTTATACGGTTATCGCTATTTTTGGCGCCTTGTGGTTTTATTTTAAGCTTGACTGGACAGTGCTTCATATTCCTTTTTTGGGAAATTTTGAGATTGGCTGGTGGTATATTCCCTTTTTTATTTTTGTAATTGTAGGGACTTCCTTTTCCGTTAACGAAATTGATGGATTAGATGGTTTGGCTGGCGGGACTTTATTAATTGCTTATGCCGCTTTTGGTGTAATCGCTTTTGTTATGGGGCGGTATGATTTAGCGGCTTTTTGTGGAGTTATTATTGGGGCATTACTGGCTTTCCTTTGGTTTAATATTATGCCGGCCCGATTTTATTTGGGAGATACTGGGGCCATGAGTTTAGGCGTAACTTTAGGCATAATTGCTATGCTTACTAATTATGTCCTGCTACTACCCATCATCGGCCTTTTATTCGTAGTTGAGACTTTATCCGTTATAATTCAAGTCGGCTCTAAAAAGCTCTTGGGCAGGAAAGTCTTTCTTTCCGCTCCGATTCATCATCATTTTGAAGCCCGTGGCTGGCAGGAGCCTAAAGTCGTCATGCGTTTTTGGGTAATTGCCGGTATAACGACCGTGATTGGTCTGATTTTGTTTTTGTTGGACAGAATGATGTAAAAATTTTCAATTTTCAATTATCAATTTCTAAAATAATTTATTAGGTTTATTAGTTTATTAATTTATTGGTTTATTGCGCTACGCATTGAAGATGGAAATAATAAATTAATAAATAGTGCAGCGATAATAAATTAATAAATTAATTCAGGAATTAGGTGAATTATCACCGCTTTAGCGGGATCCCGCCCGCTATAAGATTATAATAAAGAGGCGGGAGAAATTAGAAACTTTCCGTATGGCTACTTTAAAACAAGCTGTCAATAAATTACTGGAACCGCATTCCGGCGAGCATGAAGGCGATAAGAATTTAGTTATGGCCGTTGGCATCATAATTATTTTTGGATTAATTATGCTTTCCAGCGCCACCTCGGCCGTGGCTTATGCCAAATTCGGCAATAGCTATTATTATTTTACCCACCAGCTATTCGGATTGTTTTTAGGGCTCTCTGCCGGCTGGCTTTTTTCCCGTCTGGACTACCATCTTTGGCGCAAATACGCTTTTGCTTTTTTAATTTTTTCCATCATTCTTCTGCTTTTGGTTTTTATCCCGGGGCTTTCCGCTTCATGGGGAAAATCGCGGAGCTGGATTAATATTTTTGGTTTTTCTTTACAGCCATCGGAATTCGTAAAACTTTTTTATCTGCTTTATCTGGCGGCCTGGCTTGAATCGCGGGGGAAAAAGTTAAGCGACCTGCATCAGGGCACTGGCCCTTTTGTCGTGGTGTTGGGAGCAATTGCCTTTTTAATGCTGCTACAGCCCGATATTGGGACCCTATCCATTATCGCCCTTGTTTCTTTAATTGTTTATTTTGTCGGCGGAGGAAAAATTTTCCATATTTTAGTTATGATAACAATCGGGGTTTTGGTTTTTGCCGTAATGGTCCATTACAAACCTTATCAGATGGATCGTTTCCGGTGCTTAGCTGATCCGGGTTTTAGTAGCAATGATATCTGCTATCAGGTTAACCAGTCCTTGATTGCCGTTGGTTCGGGGGGCTGGTTCGGCCGGGGCCTTGGAGAAAGCCGGCAGAAATTTATGTATTTGCCGGAAGTAAGCGGCGATTCTATTTTTCCTATCATTGCCGAAGAAACCGGCCTAATATTCAGCGGGTTGTTGGTCATTTTGTATATTTACGTTTTTTATCGCGGTTATTTAATTGCTAAGTATGCGTCTGACATGTTCGGCCGAATTTTAAGCTTAGGCATTGTAAGTTGGATTGTCATCCAGGCGACTTTTAATATCGGCGGCATGGTTAATCTTTTGCCGATGACCGGCGTCCCTCTGCCTTTTATTAGTTATGGCGGTTCGGCTATAATGTCGTCTTTGGCCGCTATCGGAATATTAGTTAATATTAGTAAGCAAACTCGCACAACGCCCACCCGCAACACTTGAGTCCCGCAAGATGCGGGATGATGGCGGGCAGGCATAACCCTCCAATACGGCCCGCTTCGCCATAGCTTTAGCGAGGCGAGCGGGCAGGCGCATAACGCAGGAGAGGCCGAATAACATTTTAAATAGAAAAAGACCTACCGTGTTGCTTGGTAGGTCCTTAATTGATAGGTCTCTATGAAGGAGTTTGGCAGACTGCGCCTGTGCCATTACCTGTTTTAGCGCAGATACAGACACCGAAATATTTCCCATCTTCACTAGCGCGAGCCCCGGCGAAATACTTTAAAAGATAACCGCATTTTCTGCATTTCCCTGGGTCCGCTTCCGGATAAGCATTTTTAACGAGTAATTCTTGCTCTTGGGTAGCAATATTCATGGTTACATCCCCCTATAAAAAGTTCAATTGTTTTTTTAACCAAACATTAAGATGATACCGCAAGATAACAAAAAAATCAACCCCATTAGAAATTCTAGTGGCATTATTTCTAACGGGGTAAAGATACTGCTAACTGGCGGGGGAACCGGAGGCTCGGTTTCGCCGCTTTTGGCTGTGGTTGAGGAATTAACCTCACCCCAACCCTCTCCTTCTAAAGGAGAGGGGGCTATTAGGAGAGGGGAGAAGTATGAATTTTTGTGGGTGGGAACAAAGAGCGGACCGGAAAGAGAAATGGTGGAAAGAACGGGCATAAAATTTATAGCTATGCCAGCCGGAAAGTTGCGAAGATATTTTTCTCTGAAAAACTTTTTAGATCCCTTCAAGATTATTGTCGCATTTTTTAAATCTTTTTTTATAATTTTAAAATGGCGGCCCGATTTAGTAATGACCGCCGGCAGTTTTGTCAGTGTGCCGGTTATCTGGGCGGCCTGGATTTTGCGCGTGCCGATTTTGGTTCATCAGCAGGACGCGCGGTCCGGGCTGGCTAACAAATTAATGGCGCCTTTTGCCCGCGTTATTACTATAACTTTTTCTGAATCCCTGCCTGTTTATGGGAAGAAAGCGGTCTGGACGGGGAACCCAATTCAATTATCAATTAACAATTATCAATTATCAATTGAGGAAATTTATAAAAAATTTGATTTTAAAAAAGATTTGCCTATTGTGTTAATCGTGGGAGGGGGGACGGGGGCGATGGAAATTAACAAACTGGTTTGGGAGAGCTTGGATGAATTAACTAAATTTTGTCAGATTGTTCATGTAACAGGGAAGGGGAAAGAGGTTTCGGAGCTCAGCTCCGAAGCTTCGGAGCTGAGCTCCTATTATAAATCCTTTGAATTTTTAGAGCATGAAAAAGTGATGGAAATTATGAAGGCGGCGGATTTGGTGGTTTCCCGGGCCGGTTTAGGATTTTTAACGGAAATTTCTTACTTAGCTAAGCCGGCGATTTTGATTCCGATTCCGAGTTCGCACCAGGAAGACAATGCGCAAGTATTTGCTAAAAATGAAGCCGCTATAGTTTTAGACCAGAAAAAATTGACGAATCAGGATTTTACCAATAAGATAAAAGAATTATTGGCTGATGACGTGCTACGTAACATGCTACGTAACAAGGTGGGAGAAGTTATGAAGAAGGGAGCGAATGAAGAAATAGCACGTATCGTGGAACGCATAACATGAAACATATATGGATTTATCAAAAATAAAAACTATATACATGATCGGCATTAAGGGCGTGGGCATGACTATGCTAGCGCAATTTTTGGCTGGCAAGGGTTTTTCTGTCAGCGGTTCGGACACGAAAGAAAAGTTTATGACGGATGAAGTTTTAAAAAGTTCTGGCATAGAAGTAATAGAAGGTTTTTCCGAAAATAATGTTCCAAAAGACGCTGATTTGATTATTTATTCTACCGCTTATAATAAAGACAATAATCCCGAAGTGGCCAAAGCGCTGGCCAGCAAAATAAAAACTTTAACTTATGCCGAGGCCTTAGCGGAAATTTTTAACGAGCACTACGGCATAGCCGTAATTGGCTCGCATGGCAAGACCACAACCACGGCCTGGCTCGGTTTTGTACTTTCCCACTCCGGCTTGGAGCCGAACGTTTTAGTCGGTTCCCGCGTTCCCCAATTTGGCGGTTCTAGTCTAGTTGGTAAATCAGATTATTTGGTAGCCGAGATTGACGAATACCAGAATAAGTTTAAATATTTTCAGCCCCGGGCCACAATTCTTACCAATATTGATTATGACCATCCGGATTTTTTTCCGACCAAGCAGGATTATGAAGACGCCTTTATAAAATTTATTGAAAAGCTTCCGGCTCGCGGTTTTCTGGTCGCTAATTTTGACGACCCGGCTATCCGCAAGACCGTTAATGTCAATTGCCGGGCAAAGGTTATAAGTTATGGTATAAACGAAGTGGCTGATTATGTCGCTTATAATATTAAGCAGGAGGCAGGAAAGCAATTCTTTAAGGTTAAGTTCGGTCTGGACGAAGAAGAGGCGGAAGGAGAAAGGGATGATTTATTGGGAGATTTTTCAATTCAGCTTTCTGGGGCGCATAACGTTTCCAATGCTTTAGCCGTGATTGCCGCCAGTATTGAGTTGGATGTCCCCTTAAATCTTATTAGGACTTATTTGGAAGAGTTTTCCGGCACGGCCCGGCGCATGCAGGTTTTAGGCCAATTCCGGGGGGTGAGCGTTATTGACGATTATGCCCATCACCCTACGGAAATAAAAGCGACTTTAGCCGGAGCCAGGCAAATTTATCCGAATAAAAAAATAATTGTGGTTTTTCACCCCCATACTTTTACCCGCACCAAAGTTTTGCTTGATGATTTTTCTAAAAGTTTCGGGGAGGCGGATGAAGTGATAGTTTTGGATATTTATGGCAGCGCTCGGGAAAAGCCCCTCCTTCGCCAAGGCTACGGCGGGCAAGAAGGGGGAGTAAGCAGTAAAGATTTAGTGAAAAAGATTGTAGAGACGCATGGCAATGCGTCTGTACGGTATATTCCAACGCTTAGCGAATGCGAGAAGTATTTGCGGGAAAAGGCAGAGAGGGGAGACGTTATTATTTTAATGGGAGCCGGAGACGTTTTCCGGATAGGGGAGAGTTTGATAAAGGGCTAAAATTGAAACCTTTTTGCTTATTTTACGTATATTTATAGAGGGAAAGAAAAATTCCTCTTATTTTATTTATGAAAACGGGAAAACCAAGCGCTGTAAAAGACAGGGGTTTTTGGCTTAAACTTTGGGAATTATTAGCCCCTTCCAAAAAACGGATTAAAATTCTGGCGGTTTTAATAGTGGTTTTTGAATCATCCCGTTTAGTCGGTCCCTATATTTTGAAAATAGTTATTGACGAGTTAGTTAATTTTAACGCCGATGAATTGATGTTTATTGTTTGGCTTATCGGCCTGATGTTTATATCAGAAGAATTCAATTCTCTTCTTCATTATTTCAAAGATAGGATAGTTTTTAAACTGCTGGTTGATGTTGAATATTATCTTCCGGTTAATGCCCAGAGGAAATTAGTCTTTTTAGATTTAAGCTACCATGAGAGGGAAAATACTGGGAATAAAATAATAAAAATTGAACATGGAGTACAGAAAATTGTTGAATTACTCGGCAATATGTCCTGGGAAGTTATGCCGACAATAACTCAATTGTTTGTAACAGTAATTGTTCTTTTTATAGTTGATTGGCGTTTTGGCTTATCCCTTATGTTTTTTTCTCCTTTGTTTATTGCCATAACTTATAAAGTTAATAAAGATTTGCAGTCCATCCGCAGGGAAAGGCACAAAAATTATGAAATCGCTTCCGGGAAAATGGGGCAGTCAATTATTAATATTAATACGGTAAAGTCATTCGTCCAGGAAAGAAGAGAAACGGAGGAATTTCGTTCCATAAGAGAAGCGATAAAAGTGAACGAAATTAAAGAATGGTTTAAATTGTTAAATTTCGGTTTAGGGAGGAATTTAGTAATTGATTTGGGACGAATTACTATTTTACTGTTAGGCGTTTATCTTGTTTGGCAGTCTGAAGTAAGTATCGGCACCTTGGTATTTGTTATCACCCTTTCGGAAAAAGCTTATTTTTCCCTTTATCGTTTGTCTCGTTTCTATGACAAAGTGGAGGAGGGAGCGATCGCGGTTGGCAGGTTTATTAAATTGACTGATGAAAAATCAGAAGTAATAAATCCTAAGAACGGAATAATTTCTAAAAAAATAGTCGGCGAGGTAGAGTTTGAGGACGTCAGCTTTAATTATAAAGAAAGTAAGCGAAAAGCCCTGGATAATATTAACCTAAAAATAAATTCCGGCTGTACCACGGCTTTAGTCGGCTCGTCAGGCGGAGGAAAGACTACGGTCGCGCGCATGATTTATCGGCATTATGATCCGCAAAGCGGTACCGTGTTTCTGGATGATAAGAATTTAAAGACCTATGATTTATATGAGTTTAGAAAATTTATAGCGATTGTACCGCAGGAAGTGGAAATTTTTAGTTCCAGCGTGCGCGACAATATTTCTTACGCCAACCCGCGCGCCAGTTTAGCGGAAATTAAGGCCGCGGCTAAGATTGCCAATGCCGAAGAATTCATTGACCAATTATCGGAAAAATATGAAACTTTTGTCGGAGAACGGGGGATAAAGCTTTCCGGCGGGCAAAGGCAGAGAATTGGCATTGCCCGGGCGGTGCTGGCTAATCCGCGGATTTTAATTTTTGACGAAGCGACTTCCAATTTAGACAGCAAAAGCGAAAAGTTAATTCAGGAGGCGATGCAGAAAATCAAACAAGGCCGGACCGTAATAGTCATTGCCCATCGCTTAAGCACGATTAAGAGAGCGGATAAAATTGTTGTCTTGGAAGACGGAAAAGTAACGGAAGAAGGCAGCCACTATGAATTAGCTAACAAAAAGGGCGGCTTGTATGCCGAGCTGTTAAAGTTGCAGAGAATGGGAGAAGTGGATTAGGTTGGGATTCTTAAGATTATTAAGACTCTTGGGATTTTTAGGAAATAAAAAAACGCTCGATACTTGGTCGGGCGTTTTCTGAAAGAAAAGAACGGAATTTTATTCCAATTTAAATTTTTTCTTTAAATCCGGTACATTCTCGGTGATGTAGCGTGCATGACCAGGAAGAAGTTCAATAATTTCAGCTGCCTTATCTGGCACGGCCCGAGCAATCTCGGTTGGCAAGAAAGGCATATCTTCTACCACAATGCTGGCAATTTCAGCTGCCTTTTCGGGTACAGCTTCAACTATTTCAATTATAATATGTTGAAGATTCGAATTAATAGCAATTTTAACTGCTTTGTCAGGAAAAGTTTTAGCAATCTCCGCTGCCTTACCTGGTAGAGCTTTAGCGATTTTAATTGCTTTATCAGGAAAAGTTTTAGCAATCTCGACTGCTTGCTCAGGATTGGATACAGCCACTGAAACAGCATTCTCTGTGGTAATATCTGAAAATTTCATTTTGGGTCCTCTTCTCTGTTTGTGAATTATGAAAGTGCATTTTAAGTTGCTTGCTTGGAATTGCTTGTTATTAGATGACAACATCATATTTTAGTATAAGTTAAGGGATAGGTCAAGGGCTGGATTTTTCTCTGTTTTTTTGATAAGATAAAGTAAGAAAAATAAGATAAAAATGGAGAAAAGCAAAGGAGCTCAGCTCCGAAGCTTCGGAGCTGAGCTCCTAAGATCTCCTAAGATTATTATGCCTTTTGAAGACAAACCCTCCTTTGCCAAGGCTATGGAGGGCAAAGTACAAAAAAATATACCTTTAGCCCAGTTTACTACTTTTAAAATTGGCGGGCCGGCTAAGTTTTTTATTGAAGTAAAAGAGAAAAATGATTTACTTGAAGCAATAAAATGGGCGAAAGAAAACAAGGAAAAATTTTATATTCTGGGCGGAGGCAGCAATATAATAATAAATGATAAGGGAGTTGATGGTTTAGTGATAAAAATGGCTAATGATAATATTACGGTTCACGGCGAAAGAATGGAAGCCGGAGCTGGAGCGACTTTAGCCCGGTCCGTACGGCTGGCGATGGGTGAAAATTTATCCGGCTTGGAGTGGGCGGCTGGCATTCCCAGGGCGACAATCGGAGGGGCGATCCGGGGAAATGCCGGCGCTTTTAATTCATCTATGAATGACGTGACAGAGACAGTTGAAGTCTTTAATGTTAAAAAGGAAAAATTTGAGTTGTTCAGCAATAAAGACTGCCGGTTTACTTACCGGGAAAGCGTTTTTAAGGAAAATAATAGCTATTTAATTTGGAATATTATCTTCAGGCTTAAAAAGGGAAACAAAATTCAGATTGAATCTGCGGTTAATAAATTTTTAGAATCCAGGCAAGGCCGGCAGCCAAAGCTGCCCAGCGCCGGTTCGGTTTTTAAGAATTTGTCCCTATCTGTTTTAAGGAACCATAATTCTAACGTGGCTGACCTAGCCGTGGAAGCCGGGGTGGTTAAGGGTGAGAAAGTCGGAGCCGGCTGGCTGGTAGAGCTGGCTGGGCTTAAGGGCAAAAAAATTGGCGGAGCAAAAGTAAGTTTAGAACATGCTAATTTTATTATCAATACCAGCCAAGCTACGGCCGAGGATGTTGTTATGCTGATTAGCTATATCAAGCAGCAGGTTCGAAACAGATTTAATATCCAATTGCAGGAAGAGGTGCAGTATTTAGGGTTTGGTTAGTTTTTAGCTTTTAGCTTTTAGGTGTTCCTGTCTGCCGGTAGGCAGGGATATTAGATTATGGGGAGAAGGAGGAAATGATAGGTTTTATTTTTTAATTTTTTAAAGTTTTTATAGAGCAGGCAAGCCCTGTTTTTTGTTATTTTTTCCTCCTTAACCCCACTTCGTCCCGCAATATTGCAGGATTCCCTGCCTGCCGGTAGGCAGGGCAGGCAGGCGGGGGGCGAGACGAGGGCGGGGAGGAATATAAAGTTTTAAAGCATAAACTCTATATGCTGGGTATAGGTGTAGCTATTGTTCTTGACACATATAAAAATTTATGCTATATTACCAGCATAGTAGACAAAATACTTTAGTTTATTAAGATATTTTGACTAAAATTAGCTAAAATTATAGATTATTTTTTTTATTATTAAAAATATTACCCGTGCTTTTAGAAATTTATGGATAATGTTTCTATATTAGACAAAATTATAAACAACCAGAAAGCCGAAGAAATAGCCAGATTAAATGCGGTGGAAATCGTTAATAATTTGCTTGGCGAATTGGCGGATAGGGAGAAAGATGTTCTTACCCGTCGTTTTGGTTTGCATGGCCAGGGTAAAGAAACCTTAGAGAAGGTGGGCCAGGCCCATAAATTAACCAGAGAAAGGATAAGGCAGATTGAAGTTTCCAGCATAAAAAAATTGCGCCAGCTGGAAAAACTGGAAAGTTATGTTGATATTTTAAAGAAAGTGACTTCGCAATTGCTGGAAGAGCACGGCGGCCTTATGGAAAGGCAGTATTTACTTAATGCCTTAGCCAAATTTTCCTTAAACGGCGATGGCCGGGAAAAAGACGAGGAAATAATCCACAAAAGCCATCTTGATTTCCTTATCTCCAAATTACTGCCGGAAGAGTTTGAAGAAGTAAAAGATTCGGAATTATTTTTAGATTTTTATAAATTAAAATACCAAACCCTTGATCATCTGGAAGAATTAGCCAGGGAATTGGTTGAGAAAGTAAATGGTTTAAAGAAGATATTTAAAACGGAAGAATTAATAGATTTTTCAACTAAGCTGGAAAGCTATAATAAAAATCTTGATAAATTTAACATTCCTTACAGTCTTGATATTTCCAGGATTTTAGATAACAGCCCGGTTGAGGAAAAAATGGATGCCATAAACAGCAATAAAGTTCTTTATTCTATTTTAAGGGCTTTAAGGGAAGTTGAGCAAAATAAATTCGGCCATTGGGGAATTTATGACTGGCGGGAAATAAAACCGAAAACAATAAATGATAAGATATACCTCGTCTTAAAAAATCATGGGAAGCCAATACATTTTGCCGAGATTGCTGACCATATCAACCAAATCGGCTTTGACAACAAAAAGGCCAATGCCGCCACAGTTCATAACGAACTTATCTTGGACGACAAATACGTTTTAGTCGGCCGGGGGCTTTATGGCCTAAAAGAATGGGGCTATAAAGAAGGAACAGTCGCTGACGTTATAAAGGATATTTTAGCTGAAGCTGGCGGGCCTCTAGCTCGCGACGAAATTATTGATAAGGTTTTAGAAAAGCGTTTAGTAAAAAAGACAACTATAATTTTGGCCTTAATGAACAGAGAGATGTTTGAGAAAGCAGGAGGTAAATATCAATTAGTTGGAAGTTTAAAGCTGACCAGCACAGACAAATAAAAAAGCTAAGATTTATATAGAAAACCGTTCCATCATAAATGGGACGGTTTTTGTTTGTCCAAAAATAAGGAAATGTGTTAAAATATGGTTAGTTAGATAGTTGATTAGTTGTATAGTTAAATAATTACTAAACTGATTAACCAATCAACTATGTAACTATTTAACTAACTACCATGGATATCGTTATTGATTTTTCGTCTGTCTATGATTTTTTTAATACCAGGCCGGATTTACTGATGTGGCGGGTTTTTTTGTTGTTCGGCTGGCTGCCGATCGCTTTGGCTTTCCTTTGGGGAGCGAAAGAGAGTTGGATTCTTTATATAAAAACTAAATGGGATAGGACAAATAAATTTGTCCTTTTGGCGGTTGATATTCCGCGCAGCAACGAGCAGACGATTAAGGCGGTAGAAAATTTATTTACTTATATCGGCGGCGCTCATAAGACTCATACTTTAATTGAAAAATATTGGGAGGGGCAGTTTCAGCTGCCTTTCAGTTTTGAGATTATCAGCATTGAAGGTTACACCCAGTTTTTAATTCGCCCACACGTGAAATTCCGGGATATGGTTGAAGCCGCCGTTTATTCCCAATACCCGGATGCAGAAATTACCGAAGTTGATGATTATACCGAAGGTATGCCTGACAAATTTCCGGACGAAGTCTATGATATCTGGGGGTGTGAATTTATTCAGGCCAATAACCCGGTTTACCCGATTAAGACTTATGAAGAATTTGAGCAACAAATGGGGCCGCCCGAAGCCCAATATAAAGACACAATGGCGACCTTAATGGATTTATGCAGCAGTTTAAAAAAGGGCGAACAGTTTTGGTTCCAGATATTAATAAAGCCCATGGGTTTTGACTGGCCGGAGGAAGGAGAAAAGGAAGTAAAAAAGATTCTAAAGGAAAAATTGCCGGCCACTTTGTCAAACAGGGCCGTAGATAATATATTGGGCTGGATTGAGAAATTCAGCGAAGCTGTTTATAAGCTTTGGGGTGATATTCCGGTAAAAGATGAAAAAGAGGACGTTTTAAAAATGATGCAATTAAAGCCGAAAGAGAAAAAGCGGGTAGAGGCTATTCAAAACAAGACCAGCAAATTAGGCTTTCAATTCAAATCCCGGTTCATTTATGTCGCCAGAAAAGAAATAATGAACAAACCGAAAGTCAGGGAAGGTTTTATCGGTTATATGAAGCAATTTATGGATTTGGACTTGAATAACTTAAAGCCGGATATGGAGATAACGGCGACTTCTGCAGATTATTTTTTTACAGATTACCGGGTTAAATTAAGAAAGAATAAAATCATGCGGGCTTATAAAGGCAGAAGCACCACCCGAGGAAGAAATATGGGTATAATGGATATAGAGGAACTGGCTACTCTTTGGCATTTTCCGATAGAGTTCGTGGTAAAAGCGCCGATGATCCAAAAAGCGCCGGGAAGGAAATCCGGCCCGCCGATGCATCTGCCGATTGGCGAAGAAATAGTGAGCGAGGCCATAGCCGAACCGGAATTTATGAAAGAGGAAAACAACAACAAGAACGGGGAGAAAAAATCACTAGGCGAAGTTATGGTTAAAGGGGAGAATAATCTGGATAAAGATGCTTCTCCGCCGGCTAATTTGCCAATAGCGTAACGCATAACGCAAAAATGTATAACCTTATTATACGGCAAGTTAATCTGTTAAGTCCGTGCAACCTGTGGCTTTTTTTAGCCACTGATTAAGCAGATTAAACTGATTTTTAAATAAAAGCGGAAATATATTTTTTTTGATTCCTAATCCCTAATTAACTAATCAATTAACCCATGGATATAATCCAAAGCATTATCTTAGGCATAGTTGAAGGTTTGACCGAGTTTCTGCCTATTTCTTCAACCGCCCATTTAATAATTACGGCTAAGCTTTTGGCTATCAGCCAGACGGAATTCGCCAAGAGTTTTACCATTGCTATTCAGCTGGGAGCGATATTGGCAGTGGTGTTTTTATACTGGCAGAGATTCCTAAAAAACTGGGATTATTTAAAAAAAATAATCGTGGCTTTTTTACCAACCGCCGTGGCCGGTTTTATTTTTTACCAAGTTATAAAGAGTTTTCTAATGGAGAGTTTTTTAGTTATTGCTTTGGCTTTGCTAATCGGGGGTATAATTATTATTATTTTTGAAGCGGGCAAAGGCAAAAGAACGGCGGATAATGGCAGTGATTTAATTACTTACAGAAAAGCTTTTTTAATCGGTCTGTGCCAGTCCGTGGCAATAATCCCGGGAGTTTCCCGAGCGGCGGCGACGATTATCGGCGGCTTGTCTTTAAAGCTTTCCCGCCGGGCAATTGTGGAATTTTCTTTCCTCCTGGCTGTGCCGACGATGCTGGCGGCTACTGGTTATGATTTAATCAAAACCGGGTTCAGCTTTTCCTGCCAGGAGCTGGGAGCGCTCTTGGTCGGTTTCTTCATTTCCTTTTTTGCCGCTTTGGCCGGCGTGAAATTTTTCCTGAAATTTATCACCAAATATAATTTTTTCTATTTTGGAGTCTATCGGATAATTTTAGGATTAGGGATTCTAGTTTGGCTTTGGGTTTAGTATTTAGATAAAAGACTGGGTCGTAGTCCTCTGCGAGAGACTACGACCCTGCCATTATTGATGATAGACATTTAATAAAATCGGACTTCGTGTTTTTAGACCAGAGATTGCGAAGCCTGTCCCGAGCGACAGCGAGGGATCTTATCGCTCCTCGCAATGACATGGGGGTATTGCATGGATACCCCATTCGCTTGCGGTGGGGTAATTCATTTGTTATAATAGATAAAATTAGGGGGATTGTCGATGTAGATGGGGGCGGGGTTTTAATTGAATAAGTTCAGATACATATTGGATTTTGCAGGAGGCCAAAATGTATGCTATAATAGATAGTGAAAATCAATCCCTCTACATATTGGATTTTGCAGGAGGCCAAAATGTATGCTATAATAGATAGTGAAAATCAATCCTTCTACATATTGGATTTTGCAGGAGGCCAAAATGTATGCTATAATAGATAGTGAAAATCAATCCCTCCCGAGCACTTGGGATAGGGATCGGGATTAAAGCAAGAAAAAGAAACCAGTATGAAAAAAATAGACCTAGTAAAACAAGCAAATAACTCTCCTAAGGACAAGCCGGGGGGGGGGGGGGAGA
>Ga0265592_1000389_pt1 | contig 23253 bp, 19 predicted proteins | sample saktaG_7_FD_190141 | JGI IMG/M metagenome (GOLD analysis project Ga0265592, IMG submission 190141) | Saline water microbial communities from Sakinaw Lake, British Columbia, Canada - sak_2010_1_5_120m | ecosystem: Environmental > Aquatic > Non-marine Saline and Alkaline > Saline ... | reverse complement strand
GTGGAAGATTAGAGGGAGATTCATATGAATAGGGGTTATAAGGGTCAAGATCATCTTCTACCGGGCCACTCCATCTCGTGAAGTAAGCTGCTGCCATGAGATCGTTGCCACCCTTTTTGTAGTCAAAACCATCTGGATTATAGACAGATACTCCGTTTTTAAGATTGTTCTCAGAGAAATCTTTTTCTATCCCGGGTAACAGTGAAGATTCCAGTGAGTTTATGCAGGCAAAATCCCAGCAACTACCGGTCTGACCCTGGTTCTCAATAGCTGGTGCTTTGCCCAGTGTTCGTAGATCATATACCACAGGAAAATCATCTGCAGCGGTAATTTCAAGAGCAGACGTTATTGAGCCTGAATCCACCATAGCCTGGTTGAGCGGAGATTTGCGTAAGGGACCACTGTCATATGGGGGTGTCTCTTGTGCAGAGGCAATCATAGACTGAATTAACAGTGTTTTTTGTGTTGCATATTCAGGACTGTCGGGTGCAAGTGATCCCGTCAGATCAGCAGTCCCCCAAGCTGATAAAAGGAGGCATATTACGATTATCAGTGTTGTATATAGATGATACCGGTTTAACGTCCACATATCTCCTCACCAGATCCCTGGCATGCATAAAAAGATACTCATCCTTTTTATAGCCATAATGATTTTAGTATAGTAATATTCCTTTTTAAATATATAATACTTGCAGATTTTTTTCTTATTGCCTCGCAATTTCTTAATTTTCTATATCACGGCTGAAATACCAGAGATCACGATACTTTCTAAATTAGAACTTTTTAGTCATTCTGCAGGTATAACAACTGGATATCAGAACCACTATATCATCCGTGCAACAAATCTGCTACCGATAATAATATGAAACGATACCGTAAGAACACGGTCCATGAGTGCAATAGCCATTCCTGTAGCAAGAGGAACACCAAACAACGTTAGCATGGCTGCATATCCCCCTTCAACAAGACCCAGACCAGCGACAGAAACAGGTATAAGAGAAAGGGCACTTACAAGTGGCTGTAACAGTATCAAATCTGATATCGGGACATAATAACCGGTTGCATAACAAAGAGTCATAATTCGGGCAGCCTGGAATATCCATGAGAAGAAAGTAAACGAGATCCCAATAAGAAAAAGCTTACGAACCTGGGTTACTTGGGAGATGACTTCATCCAGAGATCGCAGAAAATCAATTAATCGTACAGAACCGGTCCATCCTGCTATCCTGATTGCACGTTCCCGATCCATCCAGAAGAACAATACAGGAGTTGCGAGAAGAAAGATGAGGACTAAAAGGACAGGAATCAAGGTCATGTCATATACAGATGATATAAAAACAAGACCGGTAGTTCCAAGGATGAAAATGACAACAATATCCATATACCGGTCAGCGAGGACAGATACTAACCCAGTATGAATCGGAACTATCCCTTTAAGGGCAAAAGGACGGGATAGTTCTCCGAGTCGTGCAGGTGTGATATCAGATATAAGAACGCCGGCTGCAAAAGCCTGATAAGCTGTCAGGAGTGGAATCTTATACCCCATCTTTGAGAGAATATAACGCCAGCGATACGAGAGGATGAGAAAGGTACAGGCATACAGGAGAAGGGCAACAAGAAGGAGCATGTGATTCATGGTTACAAGTACAGCAACAACTGATGCAGGATTAACTGAGTACAGCAGAACTGATATAATGAGGAGTGAAAAGAGCAGTCGAGCTATAGTATGTATCTTTTTTTTCTGAAAAATACTTTTGATATCAGATAATCTCATGAATAATCACATCAGGCTATAGTACTCCAGATAAGATGGTAATCAGTCCAAGGACAATACAAAAGAGAGAGAATTTCACTGACCGTGCAAATGTTATCAAAATTTCCATACTCAGGTATCCAATGATTGCTGCAGTTACCACCATGATAAGTCCGATCTCCGGGGTTATTGGTGTAGTTCCCCAATCAAGAATGACAATACCCAAAACAGGGGGAACACTGATTAAAAAGGAAACAGTCAGTGCAATATCCTGGCGTGCTCCTCTGAGCAGGAGTGTTGAGATAGTCATACCAGACCTGGAGATACCGGGTAACACAGAACAACCCTGAACAAGACCAAGAATTATCAGATCTTTTCTTGAAATGGCTTTAATATCCTTAAATCCGCCCCGTTTTGCTCTGAGAATTATTCCGGTTACGATAAGAAGAGCACCAACCAGCAGGGTGACTGCAGCTCCACTGGCAAAAGTGTGTCTAAGAAGGAAGTATAAGGGAACCCCGGTAATGCCGGTGCATATCGTCGTGATGATGAGAATTCTCAGCATATCCTGATCCCGCATCGAAAGAACCTCAAACCAGATATGTCTATATTTGATTAAAACTGCAATCATCGTTCCCAGATGAAGAAATATTGCATAACTGAGTGCCTCAAGCGGTGTTATTCCAAGCCAGCTGGTAGCTAAAAGGACTGACTGACCTTCACTGGATATTGGAAGCCACTCAGTAATACCCTGTATAATACCTAGAATGACTGCCTGAATTGTATTCACTTCTTAGTGATACTCCTTTGAAACAAATGATGATTTGGATTGTATAGTAACCAAACGAATGGAAGGAGAATTGAATATCTCATCTGAACAGTCAGGTTGGCTGGAGAAGTATTAAACCGAGTGAACCAGCTGGTTACAGCGGCACACCCATTATCATCTACAGCAAGAGAGATTTTGAATCTGAAATATCACGAGCCAATTATGTGATATCGACACCAACCAGATGGAAATTTAGCGAAATTTAATAGACAAAAGCCTTCCTGCTCGCCTGTGCTTTCCTGTTGGTACCATATCTGCCAACAACATAAAACCAATTATCAGAATGTATATGCCACCTGATAAAAAGGGACTACAGAAGGAAGAGATACTACTGATGACAGTGTGGTAGCGTTTGAAAAAAATAAAACTACAATACAAAACCACCAGAATACGGATAATATGGTAACTGGGTTATTCTCCAGGGTCTTTTTTTAAAGGACAGTATCTATTTTTTCTCCCATCGCAGCAGATGCATCACTTCTGCTAATGTTTTTCCCTGACGAATTTCTTCTCTGATACGACTTTCTGTTTTTTTTACTTCCAATGCACGACGAGCAATCTCATAGGCATGTTCCCGTGGAATGACAACGACACCACTCTCATCAGCAACAATCCAGTCACCGGTTCTGACGGTCTGACCCCCACATCGTATCTCAGAGCCTATTTCCCCCATTCCTTTTGGTTCTCCTGCGTTTGGGACTGTCGCACGCGCAAAGAGAGGATACTTTAAGGCTCTGATATCATCAACGTCCCGAACTGCTCCGTCTATAACAACACCGGACAACTTTTTATTTATACAACTGAGTGTAGCCAGTTCTCCAAAGGGGGCGATATGAGTTCCTCCATCATTATTAATGACCAGTACATCTCCTTCTGCAGCCGTGTCTATTGCTTCCACGGGCTTTGCCCAGTCCCCGGCAAAAGTCTGGACCGTACATGCAGGTCCCACCGCTCTGGTTCCCGGATTAAGCGCCCAGATACCAGTCATAGCACCTTTTCGATGCATCGCATCAGAAGCATTTGAAGAAGAGACCGTATCGAGAATTGAACGGATATCCTCTGCAGATGAATGGTGAAAAACCGGGATAAACGATGGATCATCAATTGCATTTCGAATCTGTTTCGTAGAGCCCGTGACATCTGCAGACCTGATTATCGATCCTCCTACAATAACAATGGAAGCTCCTGCTCTGACTGCTTCTGCTGCACCGTGCGCATCAAGTCCACCTGCAACAGCTAAAGGGATTCTGATAGAACCATGTAACTCCCTGATAATATCCAGAGGATCTTTACCGGTCATCTGCTGGTCAATACCTACATGTGCATTGATGATGTGAACACCCAGGTTTTCTAATTCATGGACACGAGTCAGTGGATCCTTTGTGTTAAGAAGATCAGCCATTACCTGCGTTCCATATTTATCAGCAGCCCGGACAGATTCGCGTATCACGGTATCATCAGCATCGGCAAGGACACAGATAACTGTTGCACCAGCTTTTGCCGCCATCTCCACTTCAATGGCTCCTGTATCTGCCACTTTCATATCTGCTACAATAACATGAGAAGGAAAACGCCTGGCTAATGCAGTCACAGCACCGATACCTTCACTCTTAATAAGAGGAGTGCCCGCCTCAATCCAGTCTGCCCCGCCTAAAACTGCATATTCTGCGATTGTAAGCGCACGATCCAGATCAACAAGGTCCAGTGCGACCTGGAGGAAAGGAGTCATATGCGTGTACTATGCAGGCAAAAAGAATCAATCTTTTGCTTGATAAGATGTACAGGAAAAAATGGATGACTGTTGTGCCCAGCATAACGAATTGAAAAAATCATAGTACAACGGGGGTTATTCCAAGGTTATTCCAAGACATGCACACTAATCGCGCTACATAGAGTACGGCAAACGGTTTAGGAAGATATTTCATTACCTAAATATAGGTTATTCGGGGAAAGTTTATGAGAGAACATAACCTCATATCTTACAGGGAATTATCGTTATTCCGGTGATTGCAGAGGTTATGTGATGAAAAAAGGCTATAGTTGTATTGCCATCGGTATTATCTGTCTCTTTATGGTATCGATTGGGTCAGGTCAGGTAGGATCCTATACAGAGCATTTTAACGCTTCAGACCTGAATAAGACACATTATTCACCTGATACAGATACATCTGAGATTCTACAGCAGGCAGCAACACAACGATCCAATCTTGTGAATAATTCCACAGAAAAATTATTATCTCAACTTAAAAGTGAGGATGTTGTCAACCCAGAACCACAGGAAATTACTACACCGTATGTACCTGGTGAAGTGATAATTATGTACCGGCCTGTCAGCTCTATAAGCTCACAGCGGGTAGCATCCTATGCAGTCAGTGCAGTCCCTGAAGCTGAACTAATACAGGATTTTTCTGCTGAAGGCCTTACGGGTCTTGCATCAGTGGATCTTGCAGAAGGCATATCAGTAGAAGAAGCCTTAGAAACATATAGCAATTCACCATATGTAGCCTATGCAGAGCCAAATTACATTATTCAGCTCTATCCTCCGGTGACAGAACCAGGGAATGTTTCAGATGAACAAAACAGTTCAAATGCAACACAATCTGTAGCCGATCTTCTCTCTTCTATGAATGATCCCCTCTTTCCCAATCTATGGGGTCTTTATAACGATGGCAGTACAGGTGGAACTCCTGATGCTGATATTGATGCCCCTGAAGCATGGGTACAGACAACCGGATCATCAAATGTGGTGGTAGGGGTTATCGATACAGGTATTGATTATACCCATCCTGATCTTGCAGCAAATATCTGGACAAACGCGGGAGAAATACCCAATAATAACATTGACGATGATAAAAACGGGTACATTGATGATGTTCACGGGTGGGATTTTGTAAATAACGATAATGATCCGATGGATGACCAGGGTCATGGCACTCATTGTGCAGGAACGATTGCGGCTATCGGAAACAATGGAATCGGAGTCGCCGGGGTTGCATGGAAAGCCAAACTGATGCCATTAAAATTCCTTGATGCAACAGGCCAGGGAGATACAATTGGAGCTCTGAATGCCATTAATTATGCACGAATGATGGGGGCAGATATACTCTCATGTTCATGGGGAAGCGGGGCAGAAAGTCAGGCAATGTATGATACTTTCCAACGTGTTCCCGGACTTATTGTCTGTGCTGCCGGAAATCAGGGATCAGACAACGATGCCACGGGTCATTATCCCTCAAATTTCAATCTTAATCAGATAATATCAGTAGCAGCAACCACAAATACTGACAATCTCGCAGGATTCTCAAATTATGGAAAGACAATGGTTGATGTTGCTGCACCCGGGGATCACATAGCCAGTTGTGCTCCTAATACCCGATATGTTTATCTCTCCGGTACCTCTATGGCAACGCCACACGTATCTGGTCTTGCAGTACTTCTCAAATCAGTACAACCAGGACTATCTGCACAACAGATAAAACAACTAATTATGCAGAATGTAGATCCCCTCTCTGTACTGTCAGGTAAGACCGTTTCAGGTGGCCGGATTAATGCAAAAAAAGCGGTACAAGCTGCAACAGGAGGAAGTTCACCTGCAAAAACCTATAATATCATAACAACGGCAGGTTTAGGTGGTTCTGTTACTCCTGCAGGGACGAACAACATTGCCGAGGGGGCAGATATTGTTATCTCCATCACACCCCAGACCGGATATGCAACCTCCAGTCTGATTGTTGATGGTCAGTCTGTTGCAGTCGTTTCCACTTACCGGTTTTCAGCGGTATCAAAGGACCATACAATTCATGCAAATTTCTTACCAATTCAGTCATCCTGCACTATTACATCAAGTACAACCGGGGGAGGGACCATCTCTCCATCAGGGTCAGTTTCGATCTCATATGGAGGAACACAGACATTTACAATGACACCTTCATCAGGTTACCACATCAGTGATGTTCGAGTGGATGCAACCTCTGTCGGAACACCTGAAACCTATACCTTCTCACAAGTTACGTCAGGCCATACGATAACTGCCAGCTTTGTTCAGAATTATTATACCATCACATCATTAGCAGGGTCAGGAGGGAGTATCAATCCTACTGGTCTTATCAGTCTTCCAGGAGGAAGTGGACAAACCTATGCAATATCTCCCAACCAGGGGTATCAGATTCAGGATGTTATTGTTGACGGACGGTCTGTCGGCCCGGTCACTCAGTACCAGTTTAACCAGATAACAGGAAGTCATACCATTACTGCTTCATTCACTACTACATCATCAGGCAGCAGTATAGTTCCCCTTCCAAATCAGCAGTTAAAACCGACAGATCCTGATGGTAATAATCTCTATGAAGATCTGAACGGAAACGGCAGAAAAGATTTCCAGGATGTAGTGTTGTATTTCACGTACCTGGAATGGATTGCAGCTAACGAACCTGTTGCTGTATTTGATTATTCAGGAAATGGAAGAATTGACTTTTCTGATGTCATCATCCTCTTTCAGATGATCCAGTAACAAAATAGTATTACTTTTGTTTAAAACACCACAAGACGTTTAAGAACAGCGAAACGAGAACTGAGTAATGAATCACTCCCATCATATCAGACTCAATTCTCTTTTTATTACGTGTCTGTTTTTTTTGCTCATTATGTCTCTTTCTTCCTCAGTCGTCTATGGATCTGAGATCACAGATATAAAAGAAACTAGTGATTTTGACTCGACAACATCAATTTCAGGAGAACTTTCCTGGAGTGATATTACTCTGACTGATGCCATTACCAAAGATCAGTTTACCCTTTCCTCGCTTTTAGACGAGGGGCAGCCAGTCGTGATGCAGACATTTGCGATATGGTGCAGTGCCTGTTCATCTCAACTCAAAGAGACAACTCTTTTTTTTAAGAAGACACATGGCATGTACCCGGTATGTTATGTAGACATTGATCCAAATGAGAAAATAGAGGATATCGAGTCTCATGTCATTAAAAACAACTTTTCTGGATATTTTGCAGCTGCACCTGCCGAATTTTCAGTAGGTCTTGCACAGGATGCAGGAATTGATGTACTGATGCAGATCCCCCGGACCTTTATTTTTTCAGGTGATACTGCGTACAAACTACCTGCAGGAGTATATCCTGCTGATACTCTTACAGATATCATCTCTGTGATTACTGAAGAAGAACCAAAATGAGGGCACATCTTTTTTAAATTGAAAATAGTGCTCACTTCCTGCCCTGTTATAATGACAATAGTCATATATATTCTTCTCTTTAATCACAGGTTTGAGAGAGAATATGCGATAATTGCATCTGATTGATGCAGAGAGAAAAATATGTGATTGTTTGATAATCCTGATATGAAAGGCAGAAAAAACCACTATATCATAGAATATCAGATACCAGATCCGGAATGTACAATAAATAGAAAAAGAATGCCTTCAGGTTTTCTCCTTCTTTTACAGGTAGATGTTATCCGGGACTTTCATACCATCAGAAGCTGGCTGTGTCTGATTCGAGTTTTCCGGTGTACTTTGAGTGTCACCCGGTAATACAGTCGCAGTGGATGTATTCATATTACTCGTAATCTTGACGAGTGTTGCCCGTATTTCTGCATTGTCTGGCTCTAGTCTTTTTGCCTCGTTTATCTTGTCTATACCTTCCTGATACCTGCCGGAATTTGCAAGAGCAATGCCAAGATTCACTTTTGTAGTTGGATAATCAGGCATGATTTCTTCTGCTTTTATAAAGTAGGGAATAGCCTCCTCAAAACGAGATGCCTGGGAGAGAACAAGACCGGCATTATACCAGGATGAACCATCTTCCGGAGTGATAGTGGTAACAGCAATATATGCATCAGCAGCTTCGTTATATGCCCCTTCAGTCTGGAAAAGATACCCGAGATCCTGGTATGCTGATACATATGAGGAATCCCGTGAGATAATATCCTGTAGTACATCAATTGCATCACTATTCATTGAAAGTGCAGAGTATAGTTGAGATTTCTGATACAACAATGGAATTACTGAATCAGGTGAAAGAGAGATCAGACGATCCAAAGACTCAATTGCACCGGTAAGATCCCCGGTCTGCATCTCTGATTCAGCAAAATAAGAAAGCAATTGTAAATTAGTACTATCGTTTTCCAGTGCCTGAATAAGTACAGGTAATGCCTCATCATATCTGCCCAGTGTGCTTAATAAAAGGGCTTTGCTCGTTATTGCCGCATTGTTTTCAGAATCTATCGCAATAATGGCATCAAGAGTCTGCAGAGCATTATCCCATTGCTCATAAAGAATCTGAATTGCAGCTTTTTGTGAGAGAAGCGAAGTATTTTGAGGATTGATAGAGAGTCCCCGGTCATATGCAGCAATTGCTTCATCGGTCTTTTCAAGTGCCTCAAGAACACTGCCCCGCATTCCCCATAGTCCTTCCTCATCAGGTAAGAGAAGAATCAGATTATCAATAGTACCAAGAGCTTTTTCATATTGTTTCTCTCCAATAAGACCCCGAATCAACTGGTATTGGAGAATAATATTTGATGCATCATAGGAAAGACCAGTTGTATATGATGTGATTGCTGCATCTGTGTCCCCGCTTTGCATCTCAATATCTCCCTTCACAAGCCAGAAACGAGGATTATCTCCCTCAAGATCAATTGCAGTATTGATAGCATCATGGGCTAAAGAGTAATCATCTACAGCTGCATACATTTGAGCCAGGTTTTTCCAGGCAGATGACAATTCGGTATCAAGTTCGATAGCCTTAAGAAACGCATCACGGGCAGCAGAATAATCTTCCTGCTTCTGATACACCCCTCCAAGATTATTCCAGGCAGCTGCAAAAGACGGATTAAGCTCAAGTGCGGTATTAATCGCTGCAAAGGCAGAAGAATAATCATCAAGAGCAGTGAGGATTGCCCCTTTATTACTCCAGGCATCGGCATAGCGTGGTTCTTGTGCAATTGCAGTATCAGCTGCCAAAAGTCCTTCTTCATACCGTTCAAGGTTCATAAGAGCAACCGCTTTATTATTCCAGGCTTCGGTATAGGTATCATTGAGTGAAAGGACTTCTTCATAGGCACTGACAGCATTTTCATAGTCCCTGTCATTCATATAACTGACACCTGTTTCAAACCATTCGTCAGCAGTCTGTGCGGCACCAGTCAATGGAATCAGTACCGTAAAAGAGATGAGAATAATGGATGCTATAGTGATTCTCTCTATCATTTCATATTCATTGGAGATCATTCCAGATATAGATCTGGCCTGCCGAAAAGATCTGCACAACGTTATTTACGAAAAAAAGGTGTTAGTTATCTTCAGAATACTCTTCAAAAAATGCTACTTCCTCTAATGTCTTCTTTTTTGGCACAATTATCTCTTTAGGATATCCTGCAGGAAGAAGCGAGACAAGGGTGTACTTCTCTGGCACATGTAACAGTGCCTGTATCTCTTTTGCATATGCTTTTTTATCTCCGGCAACCCAGCATGAACTGACACCATAGGCCTGCAGATTGATTATCATGTTCTCTGTTGCTGCACAACAATCTTCAAGGTAATATTTTGCATCCTTCTCTCCAAAAATCGCAAAACAGACCTGAGCTTCAGAAATAAACTTACCATGATCCGTCACTGATGCAATCTCTCTCAACGTGTCTTTCTGCTGTACAACGACAAATATCCAGGGTTGCAGATTCATTGCAGTTGGTGCCAGCCGGGCACAGTCGAGCGTATTTTTGATGACCTCTTCATCGATTGGGACATCAGTATATGCTCTGACACTCCGACGGGATTTAATGATGGTTGTGCCAAGATTCATGATATTACTTTTCTGTGTCATGTGAAAAAGCTATTGGATTTCCTTTTACAGACGTGTGAAAATGATTCCAGAGCTTTACCATCTATCTCTTCCATGCACATAGGAAAAGGGCGATCATTATTCCACCAACAGCCAGGAAGAATGAATATCCAGGTGACGTTGTCGTCGGTGCAGGTGCAGGACCCTGCGTTCGCGTCACCGGTTCAGTTCTCTGATCCTGATTCTTTAAATTAACAGTGTCATCAGGTGTAGGATAATCGTCTATTATCTCTGATAGTGGCAGAAGCTCAGGAGGTACTGAAGGTGTGCTTGTAATAATATCTGAAGAGGGGGGAGAATAAAGTTCGGTTTTTTCTGATTCCGATTGAGTACGACTCATACTATCTCTATCCAGTGATGAGGGAAGGGATTGTGGTGTCAGAGATGTATCTGGTTCTTCTTGTACGTCACTTAAATCAATCATCTCATCGGGTCTGCTAAAATCCTTAATTAATGGATTTACACTCTGTATCTGAACCTGAACAATCTCAGAACAGGCAGCTCCCGGTTTTTTATTATTCTCATCCATCTGGTTTGCGGTACATTTTGCCTGTATCGCATAATATCCAGCTTCTTGTCCAGCTGTGTTCCATACTCCTCCAGTCTCATACGGTGATGAATCAACCAAAATTGCGTTTAGGCGGTATCCATCAACCGAACTATATTCGAGACCATCAGGTGTGATAATTGAAATGTCAAACGGGGCTCCATCCACTCCTGGCCGGTTAATCATGTCATATAGATTATTTTCCAGTCTGAATCCGATTGTCTGTCCTGTTGGTACCCATTTTCCAGTGGCATCAAAATCTGCAGTACTATCCATAACTCGTATGGCCAGTTTCGGCTCTTTCACATAAAAAGCCAGTTGCGCATCAGGATAGGAATACCAGGGACCAGTTTTATCAGTAAATAAAATGGGTGATATATAAAATGATGTAGGATCGCTAATAGTAATGAGATCTGAAGGTTCATTTGTTGTCTGACGACCTTCACTCCACCAGCCGATAGTGTCACCCTGAAAAACTCCACATGCAGTAATATCAAGCCCTTCCTCTCCAATATATACGGTCCCCCGCTCTGGGATCGTTGAGATATCTGCTGTTGTTGAAACCGTGAACAGAAGTAATATGAAAAATAACTGAATTACAACCTGATACCCTACTTTCATGATTTATGGTTCCCTGCTGAGTATAAAATCTTTATGCAAGTCCTTTCAGTCTCGGTAAATCGCTCACTCCTCTTAAGAATACAGAATTTTCATGGGTTCTCTCTGAATGTATGCGTCATTTGATATTATTTTTCTATATATAATAAATACATATATATATCACTAAATTACCGTATAGAAATATGGTAGATTGTCCGAATTTGAAAAATTGTTCATTTGTGAAAGAATATGAAGAGAATCAAAGAACAAGGGCAGCCGTCAAGGGATTTATTAGTCTGTATTGCAGAGGGAAGAAGATGGATGACTGTGTCAGAAAGAAAGTAAGCCGTGAACTTGGAGGGCCAGAATTTGTCCCGGAAAATATGATGCCAAATGGACTTCCGGTTATTGGAACAACCCGTGATACCTGGGACAAAGCAATTTTCGATATTATACTAAAGTAATTATAGTGCCAGGTATAATGTCTTCTTATAATCAAAGTGAAACGAAGGTTATAAAGAGGCGTGCAGGCTGATTACACCACTATGGATTAAGATAAGCTTTCTAGAAAGTTTGCCATTACCTATATTGCTTCAGGGAATAGTATTTTTCAATTCAATTGTTTGAGATACAATTGAAAACAGGGGTTAGTATCTGATCTGAAAAAAAAAGAATTTATTGTTATTCTAGACCTACAACCGCTTTATGTAGCAGATACAAGGTTTTTCGAAGAGCTCTCCCGGCATCACGTAGATGATGATAGACCTCCCGCTTACGTAATGCATTCATAGGGTCATCAGTAGAGAGTAATTCTGCCATACTTGTTATATATATATCCTCAATCTGGTGCAGGTAATATCTTGCCTGTGGAATAATCTCTTCAATCTGTTTCTTGTCAGAATTCAATATTTTAATACCTTCAGCAAGGTATTGTGTCCCTGAAAGCAGCGACTGCGCCATATCCAGTATGGGTCTGTCAGGGATTACTCCAAACATATACATCTCACGTGCGGTCTCTTTTGAGAAGTTGAGTACATAATCCATCTGGCGGGAGAGTGCATAGAGATCCTGACGATCAAAAGGAGTAGAGAACGCATCCATAAGTTTTCCTTCGAGAGAGTACCGCATCATATCCACTTTTTCTGCCTCTTTCTCCAGGATAAACGGTTCAACAAGAGGTACCTGCTGAATCCAGGTAAAAAACGTTCTAACACCTTGTAATGTCATATCAGCCTGATCTGCAAGCATACCCTCAAAATCATATTTTGCCGGAAAGATATGAGAGAAAACCCGGTTCAATCCCAATTTATTTCTTTTCTCATTATGTTTCATGAATGAACCCTCATAGCATCCATGAGATCGTGAAATAACTGCATGCTGCAAGAAGCATCGTTATCGGTATGGTCATCACCATCGCTATAATAATATCAGTTCCCACTGACCATTGCACTTTCCTTAGATTTTCTCCCGCCCCCACTCCAATCACAGATGTGATAATGATATGAGATGATGAGACAGGGGCCCCCATCCAGGTTGATGCCATGATTACCGCTCCGGAAGATATCTGCGAATCAAAGGAATGAATCGGTTTAATCCGGAATATTCTGTTGCCAAGAGTCTTCATAATCCGCCAGCCTCCTCCAACTGTCCCAAGAGCTAATAAAACCGCACATACCAGACGAGTCCATCCCGGAATCTCAAGGGATGGCATGAACCCTGCAGAGACGAGAACCATCGCAACAATACCCAATTGTTTCTGTGCATCATTTGCTCCATTGGTAAAGGCCATAACAGCGGTTGTTATCCAGTTTGTTCTGATTATTGATTTGTTAATGGTTCTTTTTGCGTTTTTTAGTATTTCGTGAGTGAATTTTCTCATACAAAATCCACCTATAAATCCAATCAATACTGAAAGAATCAAAAATAGGAGGATTTTAACCATCCCTGTGAGCTGTACGGGAGTCGCAAACAATTCTGAAACTCCCCAGTTTATCCCAGCAATTCCAGAATACGCCATCCCTGCTCCTGTTAACCCCCCTATTAGGGCATGTGTTGAGGAAGATGGAATTCCATATCTCCAGGTAACAAGATTCCAGATAAGAGCAGAAAAAAGGGCAACAAAAAGCACAATTACCATATCAGCAGTTAATGGTATTATCAGGAGACCAGATATCGTGAATGCAACAGCACTACCACCAAGCAGGGCCCCAAAAAAGTTCATTATCCCTACCATGAGTATTCCCTGAACCGGAGTAGCACAACGGGATGCAATAAATGTTGCTGCAATCGAACTGGCATCCTGAAAGCCATTGGTAAACATAAACATAAACGCAAGGATCAGAGTTATTATCGTGACAAGTATCAAATCCAACCTCTCATGTAAGATGTAGATAGTGATTATTTGTCATACGTTTGAATATAGTAGTTGCGATATGGTTCAAAAATAAAAAGAATGAATATGAATGAAACAAATGAGAAGATACAGGCTCTGTCGATTTTTCAAGTGATTGTGCAATCATGTTTTCACTCCTCACATAAATCTTTCCAGTTGAAACACATTCGTTTGATAATTTAATTGATTAACCGCAGAGAACGCTGAGAGACTGTTTAAACCTCAATACCATTCTTCTAATTGAAACTGATGTAACCCCGGAGGGTAGCTGGTTTACAGAGTATCTGACACTTGGGTTCCCCTCTCTGCGTCCTCTGCGGTTGGAATTCTAAAGTAATATAGTAAATTTTCAATATGAAAGTCAGAATGTCATGTAATTACATCCTGCCTGAACATGATGATATGGTATCACTTTCTTTTCAGACAGAGCCAGATACAACTTCTAAGAACAATTTGTCTCAATCCAGTTGTTTATCAGTATAAAAACAGGGATAACAGGTTTTTTTTTATTTTCTGGCATATTTCTCAAGTACTTTTCTAATGACAAAAGAGAATGAAGGTTACAATATATAATTAATGGCATACCTTCTAAATAACCTTTGTTTCACTTAATTTATTCCAAGAAGTTTTACAGTGCACTATAATTAATTGTCTGGTATCCAATAGTATCCTTAGTGAACATATCATACAAGTATCTGTTTGGCCCTGTCCCCTCCCGGAGACTTGGTGTCTCTCTTGGAGTAGACCTTATTCCCTACAAAACCTGTAGTTATGACTGTGTATATTGTGAGTGCGATGCCACGACCTGCCTTACTACCACCCGACAAGAGTATGTCCCCACAAAAAAAGTCATCACTGAATTGGATGCGTTTTTAGCATCAGAACCATATCTGGATAATATTACCTTTTCAGGATCCGGTGAACCAACCCTGCATTCAGGGATTGGTTTTATTGCAGAAAATATTGCATCTTCATATCCTGATTACCAGATGGCTCTCCTCACTAATGGGAGTCTCTTTTCAGATCCAGTTGTACGCGAAGATGTTCTTTCTATGGATATCATCATCCCATCTCTTGATGCAGCAACTGATTGCGTGTTTGAAAAGATAAACAGACCTCATTCTTCTATCACCACAGAGAGAGTTATCTCCGGCCTCGAAGCGTTACGTGATGATTTCGCTCGGGAAATGTGGCTTGAGATCTTTATTATCCCAGGCCTGAATGATACTGATGATGAGATCCAGAAACTCCATGAAGCAATTCTTCGCATCAGGCCTGATCGTGTACAACTCAATACCCTTGATAGGCCAGGAGTGGAAAGCTGGGTACAGCCAGCAACACAAAAGCACCTTTTAGATATCGCATCACGTCTTAATTATCCATCAATTGAAGTGATACAGCCTCCTGATACCCGAAAAGAGATTCCAAGTTATTCAGATGATCTGAAAAACAGCATTTTACAAACCATCCAGAGAAGGCCATGTACCGTGCTTGATCTCTGTGATATTTTTTCACTGCACCAGAATGAAGTGAATAAATATATCGGGGGTCTCCTTTTAGATGGGCTTATCAGAGAGAAAAGAGAGGAACGCGGCATCTTTTTTGTGGCAGTTATTTGATCTATGATGATCTCATTTTGTGAACCCTGCTCATATTCAGCAATTATTTTCTTTTATGAGGATACATCTGAAGATTTTCATCGCAATTTTTGAGCTTGATAGATACAGTTTCTCCCAAAAAAGCAAGGGTTCGCAAATTGAGGTAAAATATGACATCTGATATTCTAATTTCTACCTTTTATCAAGAACTTCATTACAGAGGGCATCAGCCTTTTGAATGTGCAGGTTTTCCCGGCTGGTATGACAGGCTGTCCAGGAGGGAAGAACATGAAGATTTTTCATCACCCTGCCATGGAGCTCTTTTAGAGTTGCATTCCTGACCTGGTAACGGCCCTGCAACTGGCGTACCACAAGCTCACTGTCGGATATAATAGTAAAACTATCAGGCTGCATTGCTATGGCCTCCAGCAGGCCTTCAAGAATGGCTGTATACTCTGCCACGTTGTTTGTTGCAACACCGAGGTACCGTGCTGACTGTTTTTTTAAAACGCCATTGACATAGATGAGGTATGCCCGGGCAGCCGGTCCCGGATTGCCACGTGATGCACCATCGGTTACAAGAATGATATCGGTTTGTTGTTTTTTTGTCATAAATCTCACTTCTGGTACGGATGTATCTGGGTTAGAATTGGAATTATAAAGATGATTCCTTCTCACTTATGCCCGTTAAGTAACCCACTATTTTACCGAATACCGCATATAGGTACTCCATGACTCTTGCAACGCTTGCCGGGGGATGTTTCTGGGGCATTGAGGCAGCATATATGGTCCTTCCAGAAGTTATAGCAACCCGTGTAGGGTATACAGGGGGGACCACAATTGATCCCACTTACCAGGATGTATGCCAGGGAGATACCGGCCATGTCGAGGCGGTACAGATAACATACGATCCACAGAAGATATCATACCGCAGGATCCTTACCACCTTCTTCTCTATCCATGATCCGACATCTACCAATCGGCAGGGTGATGATACCGGCCCCCAGTACCAGTCAGTCATCTTTTATCATGATATGGAGCAGCATAAAGAGGCATGGAACTGTATTCAAAAACTCAATGAGAGTAACCGTTATCAGAATCCGGTTGTCACCGAGGTTCGGGAAGCAGACGTTTTTTATGAAGCAGAAGAGTATCACCAACAATTTTATTTAAAAATACAGGAACGGTACAAACAGACTCCCTGGGGATAAAGTGTCATATCATGAATCACAGGTATTGAAAAGCAAGTAGTACCGGTAAATGTCGTGGCAGCAATTCCAGGAATCCCTAATCATCCACAAACAAATTGTTCAGTATTCAGACTTGTCCGTACCAGAAATATTGATTATAGTGCAGGGCATAACGTCTTGGAATAATCAAAGTGAAACAAGGGTTATTCCAAGGCGTGCACGCTTATCGCACTACATAGATTAAGGCAGACTTTTCAAAAAGTTTTGCCATTAACTATAAAGAAAGAAATAACTGATTCATGCAGAATACCTTACCGGGATAAGGTTCGGTCTGAAAAACAAGTGATACCATATCATCACGTTCAGGCAGGATGTAATTACATCTGTTCAATCAAAGAAATTTTAACAGCAGAGGATACAGAAGTTCGAGAGAGACTGTTTCAGCCTCAAAATTATTCATTTGATTAAAATGATGTAACCCCGGAGGAGAGTGAGGTTCACAGAGTATCTGATATCTGACACCTGGGTTCCCCTCTCTGCGTTCCTCTGCGCCCTCTGCGGTTACATCTTCAATCATCAGACGAATGTCGTTTCAACTGGAAACATCGATGTAAAAAGTGAAACCATTATTGACAATATCACTTGAAAAATTGACAGAGCCCGGATAATCCCTTCACAAAATAAAAAAATTATTTTTTCCTGAATTGGGGCATCATTCCACGAATTTCAGATCCTACTTCTTCTATCAGATGCTCTTCATCTGCACGGGTGAGAGCATTAAATACAGGACGATTGACCATATTCTCAAGGATCCATTCGCGTGCAAACTCACCAGTCTGGATCTCATCCAATATCTCTTCCATAGCAAGATAACTCTCAGGACCGATAACCCGTGGCCCTCTGGTCAGATCTCCATATTGAGCGGTGTTAGAGATAGAATCGCGCATCTTTGTAAATCCACCCTCATATATCAGATCTACAATTAATTTGGTCTCATGGAGAACCTCAAGATAGGCCATTTCAGGAGCATATCCTGCATCCACAAGGGTCTCAAATCCTGCTTTGATAAGGGACGTAATACCTCCGCATAAAACTGCCTGTTCTCCAAAAAGGTCTGTCTCAGTCTCTTCCCTAAACGTTGTCTCAAGAACAACGGCCCGTGTTGCACCAATACCTCTGGCATATGCGAGAGCAATCTGCTTTGCAGTTCCGGTTGTATCCTGATGAACCGCAATGAGTGCCGGAACTCCCATTCCTTCTTCATATACTCTTCTGACCATATGACCAGGTCCTTTGGGTGCAACCATTGCAACATCGACACCATCAGGGGCAATTATCTGCCCATAATGAATATTAAATCCATGAGAGAATAAAAGACAATTCCCTTGTACCAGGTTTGCCCTGATCTCCAGGTTGTACACTGTTGCCTGTTTCTCATCAGGGAGAAGAATCATCACAACATCACCGCGCTGTACAGCCTCTGAGACATCATAGACCGATAATCCGTCTTTTATTGCCTGGTCTCTGCTCTTTCCAGGTCTGATACCGATTATGACAGAAAGTCCGCTGTCAGCGAGGTTTAATGCCTGACCCCTGCCCTGGGATCCATATCCTATAACTGCAATCGTTTTATTTTTTAGGACACTCATATCAGCGTCATCATCATAATATTTCTGTATCATGTTTCTCCTCATTAATTAAGGGTACATCTGTTATTATATACCATTACACAGTTGTCGTCATCCCTGATATCATATAGGAAATAACATCCTCTAACGTCGTTTCACATGGATTGAGTCCGAAACCCGGGTGGGGGATGCTACCTTCTGACTGATTTTCGGAATGAATAGCAGCTATCACCAGATAGATGGAGGTTCTGACATAATAATGCTATGTCTTGCGGTTCACAAAAAAATTATTGTGGTGCAGTTTGTTAGGATTGTCATGCCTATGATGGTTCACCTCATTGAAAATATACGAAATTTTAAACCGTTTTATGCACCACTATATATCTGAATAATAATGTATAATTACCTGAAGAAGGAATATCAATGGTTCGGTTTTTAGATACCACACTGCGTGATGGGGAACAGACACCTGGCGTGTCTCTGACACCTGAGGAAAAACTCGAGATTGCAGTGGCCTTGTCTGATATCGGTGTTGATGTCATTGAGGCTGGGTCTGTCATTGCTTCTCCTGGAGAACGCACAGCCATTAAACTGATAGCTGATGCGGGACTCGCTGCCGAGTGCTGTACCTATGTGCGGGCATTACCGATTGATATTGACTACGCAAGTGCAAGCGGCGCTGATTCAGTACATCTTGTTGTACCGGTATCTGATCTTCATATCTCAAAAAAGCTGCAAAAGACCAGGGAAGAAGTCTTTCAAATGGCAATGGACGCTGTTGTGTATGCAAAAGAACAGGGTCTTATCGTTGAACTATCAGGAGAAGATGCATCACGGGCAGACTTGTCCTTTCTAAAATCCGTATTTGCTAGTGGAGTAGAACATGGAGCAGATCGTCTCTGTTTCTGTGATACCGTCGGGCTGATGACCCCTGAACGAATAACACAGGAGATACCTGAACTCTGTATCGCCCCACTCTCTATCCATTGTCATAATGACCTCGGATTTGCTCTTCCTAACACCATTGCCGCGCTCCATGCAGGAGCCGGTTGTGCACATGTCTGTGTAAACGGCCTGGGAGAACGGGCAGGAAACACCCCATTAGAAGAAGTAGTTATGGCTCTGGAAATTCTGTATCATGAAAAGACACACATAAAAACCAAACAGATCTATCAGCTCTCTACACTGGTATCAAGGCATACCGGGATAGCTCGAGCAACAAATAAAGCAATCGTAGGTGAGATGGCATTCACCCATGAGAGTGGTATTCATGCACATGGACTCTTACGTGATGTCCGAACCTATGAGCCGATGTCTCCGGAGATGGTTGGACGGAGCAGACGGATGGTCCTTGGAAAACATTCAGGTTCTGCGTCTGTCACAGCAGCCCTGACAGATTTGGGATATCAACCAAATGAGAGACAGACAAAAGCAATAGTTGAACGGGTTAAAGAACTGGGAGATGAAGGAAAACGGATAACTGATGTCGAATTGATGACCATTGCAGATTCTGTGATGGTTCTTGAATGCACACCCATCATTATACTGAAACAGTTTACTATCGTAAGTGGGAGTAATGCACTTCCAACTGCATCGGTAACACTTATGGTGAACGGTGAAGAGATTACTGGTGCCGCAGTTGGAAAAGGACCTGTTGATGCAGCGATACTTGCACTTCAACGTTCTGTGTCAGCTGCCGGAGATATCCATCTCGAGGAATATCATGTGGATGCTATTCATGGTGGTACCAGTGCAATGGTAGATGTTACAGTCAAATTACGAAAAGATGACAAGGTAATTACATCACGAGGAGCAAGGACAGACATTGTTGAAGCAAGTGTAGAGGCAGTGATAGCAGGAATGAATAGACTCTTGAGAGGCAAAAATGACGAACGGCGCACAGATACTGATTAAAGCCCTTATAGAAGAAGGAGTGGAGACAATATTCGGATATCCGGGAGGAGTGGTCCTTCCACTGTATGATGAACTGTACAATGCACCAATCCGGCATATCCTCGTACGACATGAACAGGCAGCTATTCATGCAGCAGATGGATTCGCACGGGCAAGCGGCAAAGTAGGCGTCTGTCTCGCAACTTCAGGCCCGGGTGCCTGCAATCTTGTATCAGGATTGGCAACTGCATACATGGACTCAGTACCGGTGGTTGCCTTCACCGGACAGGTTCCAACCGGTCTTTTGGGAAATGATGCATTTCAGGAATCTGATATAACAGGCATTACGCTTCCGATAACAAAACATAATTACCTTGTCCAGGATGTTGCTGATTTAAGGAGAATTATTAAGGAAGCTTTTTATATAGCAGGAACTGGCAGAAAAGGACCGGTCTTAATTGATTTGCCAAAAGACATTCTGACTGCAGATGTAGAGTTTGACAAACCAATTTCAGAAATAAATCTCAGGGGGTACCGACCCTGTTATGAAGGGCATAAACGCCAAATTGAACGGGCAGCAGATCTCATCGCAGAATCAAGGCGTCCAATATTATATGTCGGGGGAGGTATTATCTCATCAGAAGCATCAGGAGAACTTGTTGCATTTGCACAAAAGACACAGATTCCTATCACAACGACATTAATGGGCCTTGGATGTATCCCTGCAGATAATCCATTATTTCTTGGGATGCTTGGTATGCATGGAACCAGAACTGCAAACTATGCGATAACCGGTGCTGATCTCCTGATTGCTATCGGTGTCAGGTTTGACGATCGGGTAACCGGTAAAATAAACGAATTTGCTCCGAATGCCAGAATTATTCATGTAGACATCGATCCTGCAGAAATTGGAAAGAACAAAGTAGTTGATCTTCCGATAGTCGGTGATGCACGTTCTGTCCTTGCCGGCCTTATTGAGAAGGTAACCGGTATTTCAGGGGATGAAAAATGGCGTGATCAGATACGAGCCTGGCAGAACGAGTATCCTCTGATCTCATGTAATGATGGCAGATTACATCCTCAGTTTGTGATACAGACCCTCTCACGTGTACTCAATGGAGGAGGCATCATTGTTACTGAGGTAGGTCAGAATCAGATGTGGGCTGCACAGTATTACCGGTTTACACGTCCAAGACAATGGATAAGTTCAGGTGGCCTCGGAACAATGGGATTTGGATTTCCTGCAGGAATGGGTGCTCATATCGCCTGTCCTGATGAACCCGTCTTTGTAATTGCCGGCGATGGCAGTTTTCAGATGAATATCCAGGAACTAGGAACAGTTGCCCAGTATAATATACCAGTTAAGATCTGTATCATCAATAACCAATATCTGGGTATGGTCAGACAATGGCAGGAACTCTTCTATGAGAAGCGGTATTCTTATACTGAACTACCTGATGTTAATTTTGTGGGGATTGCAAACGCATATGGCATAGAGGGTATAAAAGTTACAAACCCTGATAACGTTGAAGCTGCGATACGCACAGCTCTTGCTACAGATGGTCCATTCCTAATAGATTTCCGTGTCGAACGGGAGGAAAATGTTTTTCCCATGGTACCAGCCGGATGCGCAATCTGTGAGATGATGGATGAAGGACTTACCCATGAGGAGGAGGGAAAATGACATCACATATCCTGAGCGTTCTTGTGGAGAACCGTTCCGGAGTACTCTCCCGTGTCTCAGGGCTCTTTTCAAGACGTGGATTTAATATCGAAAGCCTTGCGGTAGGTACCTGTGAAGAGAAAGATCTCTCACGGATAACCATTGTGGTAAAAGGTGATGATGCACATATTGAACAGGTAAAAAAACAGTTAAATAAACTCATCGATGTTGTAACCGTCAGGGATATTACCTATCAGGACTTTGTTGAACGGGAACTCGCACTAATCAAGGTTCATGCAGAGCAGGGAGAAGCACGTTCTGGTGTTATCCAGATAGCAGATCTCTTCCGGGCAAAAATTATTGATGTCGGACAGATGAGTGTTGTTCTTGAGGTGACCGGGGACTCTGACAAGATAGATGCTATTGAGAATTTGTTGCGTGATTATGGAATATGTGAACTTGTCAGAACCGGCAGAATTGCGCTTCAGCGGGGTCCAAAAACTATTTCGGATAGGTAAAATTTATCAATCATCTCCTTATATATAATTCTCATTTTGCTCTGTCAATTTTTTTTAGGGGTAGAAATTAGATATGCTATATAATTAATGGCATGCTTTTTGAAAGTCTGCCTTAATCTAAAGTGTGCATCAGCGTGCACGCCCAGGAATAACCGCCATCTCACATTGATTATTCCATGAATGACGGGCACTATAATCACCTGATTATTTTAGACATCTCTCTTTACCTTCTACGTTCTTTTGCGCTCTCCACGATTGGAATTTTTAATGATTTGGGACTCCGCACTTGGTGAGTTATCGCGAATTTATTTTCCGGAAGCGTGACCGATTATTATGAGGTTAGCTTAAATATATATCTGAGGATATAATATATTATAGGGATATGGTTATCTACCGCCCTAACACCCCATCCCCCCACGTGAAACGATTTAAACACAATTTCGATAAAGTTGTCACCACTTCTGAACAAAAAAATGAACATACACCCTTTCAATTATTAATTATCGCCACATATCTCAACCGCCTCAATTTCATTGATCATGTAAATCGTATGATTACCTGGGACGAATCCAGATGGAAATTCAGTCCGGGTGTTCTTGCACAATTGCTTGTTTTAATCCCATTTGTTCCATCCAGACGTAAAATAGCGCTTTCCAGAATTTCAGAAGTCTATACTGGAATGGATCTCGAACTACTGGTAGGTGTACCTATCGATCCATCAGAGCTCAATGATGACATGTTCGGGCGATTGCTGGATCGAGTCCATGAAAGTGGTTGTGAAAACCTATTCTATG
>Ga0265592_1000386_pt1 | contig 23365 bp, 24 predicted proteins | sample saktaG_7_FD_190141 | JGI IMG/M metagenome (GOLD analysis project Ga0265592, IMG submission 190141) | Saline water microbial communities from Sakinaw Lake, British Columbia, Canada - sak_2010_1_5_120m | ecosystem: Environmental > Aquatic > Non-marine Saline and Alkaline > Saline ... | reverse complement strand
CCTAAAGCCAATAGCCACTAAAAAGGCAACAATCAAACCAATAATGATTTGTGACTTAAAGGTGTAAATCCCGCCAAAAATCACCCAACCCAACAAAAAAGCCGCCAAAGCGTAAGCGGCTGTAATCACAATTACAATTACTGAAAAAATAGTACTCCTTCTAACGACCATCCGAATATCCATCAAACGGTATTTAAGGATGGCATAAGCAAGGATAATGGTAAAAATTAATCCGGATAAATAAGCAAAGGGATAAATTCCTATACCATAAGCAGGAATATAAGCGACCGGGCCAATGGTAAATAACAAAAGAAAGGCAATAAAAACATATTTAGTTTGTTGTCTGGCTAAGGAACTGGTTATTTTACGATAATATTTATAGACATTATAGAACCAGAGAAAAACATAAGAAACAAAATAGATAAGAAAGATGTGATGAAAAAATCTGGCTTTAGTATGTACCCCCCATTTATATTCAAATAAATCTGTGACAAAATAATCTGTCCGGCTTAATATCAAAAAAATAGAAGATAAAATATAGCCTAAAATGATTATTTTGTTTTGAGTCTTAATATTACAATAAACAATACTAAAATGGTATAAAAAAATAGGAATAAAAACTACTCCCATATAAATAAACCTGTCCCAGAAAATAGCCATTTCTCTAACGCCTCCACTTAGAAACATCATAAAAGTGCCGAACAACCAGATAGTAATTACTAACGAATGCAATCCGAAAATAACATTAACTAATGACTTTCTATTTTTAAAGAAAACCAAAATACCTAAGGAAAAAACCAATACAGCACTGATTAGAGGTAAAATTATTGGCAAAGTTATTGTCATATTAATATTTTAACATTTTAAGGAAAACTGTCAAAATAAAAAAGACTAGAGATGGTTTTTCATCTCTAGTCTTGGAATTAGAACAACCAGCTGGCCGCTTTTGTGGCTAGCCTTAGGAAAGAGAAGGGTTTTTTTACAGATTTGGTTGCAGGTTCAGGTATTGACGGTAGAAAAAAGCCAATTTCTAATGCCGCTTCCCATACTGGTTGCAACATTTTAAGATTAACACTACCTACTTCGTGATGAGTCCATCCCTTATAGCTATGGACCGCCGTTGCCGCATGACAAGAATAGGTTAAACCCGGACGAAGACGCATTGTAAAACGAAGATCTGTAACTGAAGGATCATATGCCAGCAATCCCCCATCTATTACCAGTAAATCTTTCCGTGGTCGCTCATTATTCTCCCCCAAAGGATTTGGCACAGAAAAGTTTACTACAACAGCACCTTTAGGAATCGCTTTCAGAAGACTTCTACCAGCAGGCTTTGATTTGCCAGTAAGCCAAATTTGGCAATCCCTGCCTTCTTTTAGAGATGTTGCCATAATAATATACCGACCGGATTCGCCTGCTTCTTCTTTAATAGTCAAAAATCGTTCTTCGCTTTTGGTATACATTTTGACATAGATACGACTCTTAGCCAAAGTGAGTACAATCGCACGACCTATCTTAGAAGTAGCACCCGTAATAAAAATAGCAGTGTTAAGCTGATATTTCTTTATTAAAGCATTAACTTGTTTAAGACAGGTAGCGGCTGTCAGGGTGTCGCCATGTATTAGAGCTGCCTTAAGCTTGTCTCCGAGCTTTTCCACAATCCATTGTCCGCCTTTAGTCAGCCATTCGGCCTTAGCGAGGGCGCCTAAGCCAATCACCCGATTCTCTTTTTGAATAGATAATACCGTCTTCAAGATTCTTAGTTTGATGGTTTTCCTTATTCGCCCAAACATGAAATGCCATGCATAATTACGTAACAATATCGTTTGGCTTTTCATACCCGCGAACTCAAACTCATCTACCGTATCAAAACCTTTCCGACCGAATATCTGCGTCAAAGACACAATAGCGTAAAGCGGCCAGAGCCATAACCAGAACCAATGGAATTCTGGTCTACGATGTAAATGGTCAAAAACACGAAAATTCAAAAGCCAATTCCAACTTTCTATCCGATGTGCTAAAAATGCGAAATTACCTCTTTCCATATTCTTTACCTCCCTTTTATTCAAGATTTTATTTGTCAAAGAACCAAAATTTTTCTTATTTTTTATCTTTCAGCTATCAAAGACCATATAGGCCTGACGCTGAATCACTTCCGGCTGATAAACCGAACAAAGAAGATTTTTTTAAACATCCTTTATTCGAACTATCAACTTCCTGACAAATTATTTTTATTTTTTTCGGTAATGCCGACCAATTATCCAAATCAGTAAAGTTAAGCATATCGGTATGGCCACAATAACAATGATTAGAAGAGTTTTGCTATCCATTTTTTTAATAGTTAATCCCCTGTTATCTATTATACACGTCTCAAAACCTTTGTCAAGTATTTTCCGACGAAACTTATCCACAAGAAAAAAACAACCCAAAAATCGCTTTATTAAAGCGGTATTTTCAGTTTATGGGTTGTAAGACAATGACTGACATTTTATCTTAAATATTGACTGATTTCAAAAAATAAATTATAATTATAGCAAATGGAAAAAATAGAGATTTTGCCAATTTTGCCATTGGAATTAAGGAAATTGGGCTTAACCGAGAAAGAGGTGCGGGTTTATTTAGCCGCCTTGGAATTGGGCTATACTTCGGTTCAGGAAATTGCTCAAAAAGCCCAGATTAGCCGGCCAACTGCTTATGAGATTATTGAATCCTTAGAAAAGAAGGAGTTAATTACTCAATCAAAAGAAAAAGGCAAAAGATATTTTGCCGCTCAATCGCCTGACCATCTTTTAGGTATTTTAAAAAGACAAAAAAAAGAATTGGAAGAAAAAGAAAGAGAATTTCTTCGAGTGATTGCCGCTCTGCGAACTAAGTATTATTTAAACGATAAAAAAGAAATAAAGGTTTATTCAGGGAAAAGCGGTTTAGAAATTTTGTTAGATGATTTTTTAACTACTCACTCTAAGGAAATTTATGTTTTAGCTAGTGATAATAAAATTTGGCCGAGCGGCCAGCGAGAAAGTACTTATCAGAAAATAAAAAAGCGACTGGGTAAAATCCAAGTTAAAGAACTTTCTCCAGTAAAGAATAAATCCTCCCTTCCTTATTTAGAAAGGAAACTCTTTAACCAAAATTCTTCCTCTTTTAAAGAAACTGTTATTATCTACGATAAAGTCATTATTCTAACTTCTCAAAAAATTTGTCTGCTTATTGAAAATAAGGTAGTGATTAACCTGATTAAATCTCTTTTTCTGCTTATCTGGAAGTAAAATAAAAATACGGCGCAAATTATCTGAGCCGTATTTTTAATATCAAGCTTATTTTCTAATCAATCCAGCGCAAGGGATAATCTTAATGCCTTGCTTTTTTAATTGATTTAAAAACAAATTCATGCCAATAGAATCTGAAGACATATGACCAGCCACAATCACATTGATATGAGCCGCTTCAGCTTCTTTTTTATGTTCTTCGGACATATGCATTCCAACAATTGTCCCAATGCCGGCTTGAGCCATCTTTTCATAAATTTTTGGCGAACCCTCGGTGCCGCCAGTAATTTCCGTGATAGCAATCTGACCAGTCCGATTTTCTTCATCACCGGCAAAAAGCCGCGGTCCGACCCCGATTTTAATCGCTTCTTTATATTCCGAAATTTCTTTGAGTAATTTCAAGACATCACTGACATATTCTAGTTGAGCTTTTTTAATTTTTTTATCTAAAAAGTCAGCCACTAAATTATCAGCTGCTGTGTGAATACAGACAAAGCCAAAATCTAAAAGTTTAGCCGCATCAACTACCCGGTTATGATTAGCTGGTGAAATTAAACGAGAGACCTCCGAAATTCTTGGTTTAAGAAGACCCTCAGCTACATTAATGGGTACGCCGTATTGAGCTAAAACTTCGGCTTGTAACTGCATGACATCATCAAGATTAGCCAGGGCCTGACCATGAGGGTGATGTGAAATGATTAAATCTATATTGCCTAATTCTTTAGCTAAAAGCAATTCCCCTACATCAATATCAATACCAGCTAATATTTTTTTAATTGGTTTTTTTGTTTCTACTAAAATCCGCGTATCAGAATAAGGATTAGTTAATCGCTCTTGGTCAAACTCTTTTTTCTTGGCTGCGTCCAGTTTTTGGTACTTTTCTTTCTGACGAGCCAGATATTTTTTGACTTTTGCCTTTCCCCGCAAATCCGCTTCCGTGCCGAGCTTAATCGCTAAATTGTAGATTTGTTTGATATTCATTTTTAATAAAAAGTAGGGGTAGAGGGGATCGAACCCCCATCAATTGCTTAAAAGGCAACTGCTCTACCATTGAGCTATACCCCCTTATTTTATATTTTACCTTTATTCAAAAAAAAATCAAGCCAAAATATTCAGAGCTTGATTTTTTATTACTAGACTTAATCCTCTATTTTTCTCTTGCGGCGCATCAGAACCATGGTCAAAATTGGCAAGGTTAGCCAGATAAATTGAGCTTCCGGACCAATAAATATTTTCTTGACCAAAGGACTGAAATTGGCTATTACTTCAACTGATAAGAAAGAAAGGATGACCACGGCCATCAGACCTAATTGGACAATGCTTAAAATAAACAATTGCAGCCAAGAGGCATCGCCTCTTTTTTTGATTCTTAAACTGGAACTTAAAACCGAACGAGGGATTAAGAAATAAAACAGCAAAATCATTCCTAAGAAAACCAAAATTTTAAAAGAAGCCGAAGGTTCCTGACCAAGACCCAACCAACCCAAAGAAGTGAGCCGCGACCAAGGAATGACCTGACTAATAATCAAAGAAAAATAACTGCTTAAAAGCAGAAGAATCATCCGGTTGCGGCCAAGAAAAAAGCCATAGACAAAAACAGCGATTAAAAAGACAAGGATAATAAATAAATCCCAGCCCGAGGCAACCCCGATATGAAAATTAGTTAAAAGATCTCGAATGCCCATGGATAATATGAAGCTATTTATTAATTAGTTTTATTTAACTCCTCAATTAATTTTTTCTGCTGACGGGATAATTTTTTAGGAACCTTTACTTGGATTTTAACAATTAAATTGCCTTGACCGCGGCCATATAAGCGAGGCATGCCCTGGTCTTTTAATTTTATCATTTCCCCTGGTTGAATGCCAGCAGGAATTTTTAATTTAACTTTTCTAGCTAAAGCAGGTATTTCTATTTTATCACCTAAGGCGGCTTGAGTGAAGTTAATATTTAAATTATAAATTAAATCATCTCCCTGGCGCTGAAAATCTTGATGCGGCCGCAGATGAATATTAACAAATAAATCACCCGCCGGGCCACCATAAGGAGCCGCTTCACCTTGACCAGTTAATTTTAAAACCTGTTCGTTATCAATGCCGGCTGGAATAGTTATTTTAATCTTCTTAATTTCTCTGATTCTTCCTTGGCCATGGCACTTAGGACAAAGTTTTTCCGGCACTTCGCCTCGACCATGACATTGAGAACAAGGTCTTTGTTGAATGATAAATCCCAACAAGCCCTGCCGGCTTGTTTGCTGATAACCGCTCCCCTGACAAGCTGGACATTGTTTTAGTGACTGACCGCCTTTTCCTTGACATTCCGGACAAACGACCATTTTTTTTACTTCAATTTCTTTTTCAAGACCATGAAAAGCATCTTCTAAATCTATGGCCATATCCAGGACGATATCTTGACCATATTGAGTAGTTCGTCTGGTTCTGGTTCTTGGACCAAAACCAAACATTTCTTCAAAAATCCGGCCAAAACCTAAATCCTCAAAAATATCCTGACCACCGAAAACATCATGGAAAGAACGAAAATCTTGCTGGCTAAATCCTTGGCCAAAAGGCGCTCCTTCAAAGGTCTGACCAAATTGGTCATATTGAGCTTTCTTTTCTTTATCGGAAAGAACCCGATAGGCTTGACTAATTTCTTTAAATTTTTCTTCGTATTCTTTTTTCTTGTCTTGAGATGCTCGATCAGGATGATATTTAAGAGCTAATTTACGGTAGGCCTTTTTTATTTCCTGCTCTGAAGCCCCTCGAGGAACCTTTAATATCTCGTAGTAATCTTTAGGCATGCTAATTTTATCTAAATTTATGAACGGAGCTCAAGCGTAGCGAAATAAATTTAGCTACAAAATTGAGCACCCAGCCCTCTAAACTATAACCTAGCAATAATAAAGCTTATTGATAAGTATAAATTACCTTTAACTCTATACTCTAAAGTTAAAGCATAGAGGGCTGGGTATAGGTTTTGTTACCAAAATTTCTGCACTTCGCTTAAAATTTTGGACAAAGCCCTATACCTCTATTACTTCTTTCAAAACCGCCTGTTCCTGTATTTTAATCGCCCCGGCGGAAACTAAGACTTTAAAAATCAACCAGCTCAATAAAATAACCAGCCACATGAAAAGAAAACTAATTGTTTTTAAGGTAAAAAAGACACCCAGAGCTAAACCGAGAGGAAAATATTGTTTGTAAGGCTGACCGTATTTATTGATTTCTTGATTAATTGCTTGATAAAGTATATCTTCAATTTTTTCATCGCCAGTTAAAGAAATATTAAACTGTTCTGATAATTGGGAAAGAGGCACTTGTTCTTCAAATATTTTGATTATCGGCTGAATAATTATATTAAACAAAGGACGAGGCAGCCGGATTTGATCTTGACCTTGCAAAGCTAAAGGAGAGAAATAAAAAGCCACCGCGATAACTAAAGCCAAACCAGTTAAAATAGAGGGTAGGCCTCGCCGTAGAATTTTATCAACCTGTATTTTAATTCTAACTTTTTTTTCATCAATCGCCCGAAAAGAACCAAAAAGAAAAAACAATGAAGCAATAAACAAAACTGCTAAATATTCTATTTTAAAACTAAAAACAAAGAAAAAGCTAACTAAAATTAAAACAAGCGTTATTAACAAAACCGCTTTTGATTTAGTCAATAACCAATTCAAACTCAAAAAAATTAATAAAATTAAAAAGCCAATACTGGGCCAAAGCCAATTATTGCCTTCAGACAAAACATTTTCTAAACCAATCCAACTAATCGCTGAAATCAATGTAGCTAGACCAGCTATCACTGATTGAGTAATCCGATTTTTATGCATTTATTTCCAATGAAGCAAGGCCTCTATTAAAGGTCTCGCTTTTGAAAGCTTCTAAATCTTATTTCTCTTCCTTCTTTACTTCTTCGTACTCGCCTTCCACTGTCTTTTCTTTACCCGCCGCCGCCTTGGCTTTTATCTCCGGTTCTGATTGTTCAGCTTTTTCTTCCTGGACTTTTTGATATAATTGAGCGCCAATTTTTTGGATAACTTGGGATAATTCATCTAGGGCTTTTTTGAGCGTCTCTATTTCACTAGAGTCCTTAAGTTTTTTCAGTGCTTCTAATTTTTCTTCAACTTCTTTTTTATCTTCAGGTTTAACTTTATCCCCCGCTTCCTTGAGAGCTTTTTCCGTAGAAAAAATTAAAGTATCAGCTTGGTTACGGATTTCAATTAATTCTTTGTGTTGGCGGTCTTCCGCAGCATGGGTTTCCGCTTCTTGCTTCATTTTTTCAATTTCTTCCTTAGAGAGAGCTGAAGAATCAGTAATAGTAATGGCCTGCTCTTTATTAGTCGCCTTATCTTTAGCTTTAACATTTAAAATACCATTAGCATCAATATCAAAACTAACTTCAATTTGAGGAACACCGCGAGGAGCTGGTGGAATACCATCTAACATAAATCTACCCAAAGTTCTATTATCAGCCACCATTGGTCTTTCGCCTTGTAAGATATGGATATCCACCGCCGGTTGATTGTCCGAAGCGGTTGAGAAAATCTGGCTTTTAGAAGTAGGGATGGTGGTATTTCTTTCAATTAAAGGAGTCATTACCTGACCTAACGTTTCAATGCCTAAGGTCAAAGGAGTAACATCCAATAAAAGAACATCTTTTGTCTCGCCGGTTAAAATTCCTCCTTGAATAGCTGCTCCAGCAGCCACACATTCCATGGGGTCAACTCCTGTTTCAATTTTCTTACCCACATAATCTTTTACAAATTGTTGAACCAGAGGCATTCTGGTTGGCCCACCAACTAAAACAATCCTAGTAATATCATTAGGGGTAACTTTAGCATCTTTAATAACCTGTTCTATTGGCTGACGGCACCTTTCAACAATCGGTTTAACTAATTCCTCTAATTTAGCCCGGGTAATTTTTAGCACCAAATGCTTAGGACCAGCTGAATCAGCGCTAAGAAAAGGTAGATTAATCTCTGTTTCTAGGGTAGAAGAAAGTTCAATTTTGGCTTTTTCCGCGGCTTCTTTAAGACGCTGCACGGCGGTTTTATCTTGTTTTAAATCAATATTATTTTCTTTTTTAAATTCTTGAGTAATATAATCAACCAAAAGTTCGTCCATATCAGTACCGCCCAGCTCAGTGTCACCGGAAGTTGATTTGACTTCAAAAACTCCTTCACCAAAATCCATAATGGTTACATCTAAAGTGCCGCCGCCAAAATCAAAAACAAGAATTTTTTCTTCTTGACCAGCTTTATCAATGCCATAAGCTAAAGAAGCAGCTGTTGGTTCGTTGATAATTCTTTCTACCTCCAAGCCAGCAATTGCTCCAGCATCTTTGGTGGCTTGTCTTTGGGCATCGTTAAAATAAGCCGGCACCGTAATAACTGCCTTTTGAATTGGCTGGCCTAAAAAGGCCTCACTGTCTTTTTTGATTTTCTGCAGAAGAAAAGCCGAAAGCTGTTGGGGCGTATATTCTTTACCCATCAAAGTATATTTTTCTTTAGTGCCCATTTTCCGTTTGAAACCGGTAACCGTATTCTCCGGATTAGTTATTGCCTGACGACGAGCTGCTTCGCCAACTAAAAGATTACCATCTTTATCAAAAGCTACATAAGATGGAAAGGCCTTACCACCGCCAACCACTGTCCCTTCAGCTGAAGGAATCATCGTTGGCTTACCTGCTTCTACTACTGAAGCAGCTGAATTAGATGTTCCTAAATCAATACCAATTATTTTACTCATTATTATTTAATAAAGAAGGCGAGGAAATGTACTTTTCAATGACTTAGAAATGCGAATAGGCATTTCTCAGCAGCCAAAATCCACGCTGGAAATTTTGGCGTAGCTGAAAAGCATTTTCCGAGCCTATTTAATCTTAATAGGAATTTTTTTGGATTGAGAAGTTGCTTTAGCTGCCTTAGGAATGGTAATTTTAAGCATTCCCTTAATACTTTCGGCTGTGGCTTTATTTCCTTTAACTTCTATTGGCAGTTTAACTACCCGGCGAAAGGCACCTTTTTTGATTTCTTTGCGCAAATAATCTTTTTCTTTAACCTCTTTCTTCTCTTCTTTTTTTCCTTGAATGGTCAAAATATTATCATCAATGGAAATCTCTAAATTTTTAGGATCAACACCAATTAAAGGAATCTCTACATAAAGATTATTTTTATCTTGATAAATATCCATAGCCGGCTCCTCAGCCCGAAAGGTAGGCACAAATGGCACCCATTCATCCTCTTCAAAACTATCAGGTAAATGAGAAGGATCTTCTAATTCTTTAAATTGTCGCCATTTGATAGGCATAGTATATCTCCTTTCTTATTTAGATATCTTATTCAGATACTTTGACTTTACTTGGTCTTAAAATTTTATCTCCCAACATATATCCTTTCTGAACTTCTTCAATAATTGTTCCTGATTTTTTCTTTGATTTAACCTGCTCTACCGCTTCATGAAATTCTGGATTAAATTTTTCGTCTCTGGCTTTAATTTCTTTTAAGCTATATTTTTTAAAAATATTTTCCAATTGCTCTTTGATTTGTCCGATACCTTCGTTTTCTTTGGCGCCATGCCCAAGGCTATCCAAAACCGGCAATAATTCTCTAATAAAATTACCTTGACTATGCTTTTTTAACTCTTCCTGGGCTTGTTCCTGCCGCCGTTGAAAATTAATTAAATCCGCCCTGGCTCGTTGGGCTTGGGTTAGATACTCCTCCTTTTCTTTTTGGCATTCTTTTAGTTTGCTTTTGAGTTTTTTTACCAGCCCTTCAGATTCTTCGGGCTCTTCAGAAGTATAAATTATCTTTTTATGGTAAGCTTGTCGAACCATTCTTTTTTGGCCATTATTATCTATTATTAGTGTATCATTTTCCCAAAAGTTGTCAACTAAATAAAAAACATGGTAAGATAGTAGGCATAACTGAAAGGTTTGGAATATATCTTTTCAGCGGCATTGAATTGCGAGCGGGCATGGTGTCGCCGAAGGCGACGAGCGAGCAATTCACTGCAGTAAAATTTCTCGCTGGGAAATTTTGCGTTAGCTGAAAAGGTATGTTCCGAACTTTCTAACAATCATGAAAAAAATCTTTGCCAATAACATTACCTGGATTGATATCCAAAAACCAAAACAAAGGGACTTAGATGAACTTAAAGAAAAATTTCGTCTTCATCCATTTATTACTCAGCAATTCCTGCCGCCGATTCATCGTCCTAAAATAGAAGAATACCCTAATCAACTCTTTATTGTTCTTCATTTTCCAATCTTTAAGCGGAAAAGCGGCCAAACTAAAACAGCGGAATTAGACTTTATTGTCACGCCAACTACTTTAATTACCAGCCATCTTGATAAAATTCCTGATTTAGAAATATTTTTTAATGATTGCCAAGTCCAGGAATATCATCAAAATCAACATTTTAAAAGCAGCGGTCATCTTCTATTTAGCTTGCTTGACTGGTTAATTGATTCCTGTCTGCCTATGCTTGACCAAATCGGCCAAAGAATTGAAAAGGTTGAAGCGCAGGTTTTTAAAGGCAAAGAAAAAGAAATGCTTTTTAAAATCGCTCTACTCAAAAGGGACTTGATTGATTTTCGCCGAGCAACTAAACCTCAACGGTCAGTGCTGGAAATTTTAGAAAAGAAATCTTCTCGCCTTTTTAGCCAGGAAACAAAACCATTAGCCCAAGAGGTAATTGGTTCTTCTATCAGGGTCTGGAATGTTTTAGAAAACCATCGGGAATTGATTAATTCTATTGAACAGACTAACAATTCCCTGCTTTCTCACAAGTTGAGTGATATTATGAAATTCCTGACAGTTGTCTCTTTTATTACTTTCCCCTTAAGCGTTATCGTTGGATTTTTTGGCATGAATGTTTTTGACGATATTCCCCTCGTCCGCAAAAATCCTTGGACCTGGCTGGCTATTCTTATCTTTATGTTCATCACCTCCAGCATTATGGTCATTTATTTCAGGAAAAAGAAATGGCTCTAAAACTTTATAACACTCTAACTCGCCAAAAAGAAATTTTCAAGCCGATTAAAAAAAATACGGTTTCTTTTTATTATTGCGGCCCAACTGTTTATTGGACTCAACACATTGGAGTTATGCGCGGCTCTTTCTGTGCTGATTCGGTTAACCGTATCCTACGATATTTAGGTTACCAGATAAAGTTTGTCCGCAATTATACTGATGTTGGACATTTAACCAGCGACCAAGACCAAGGCGAAGATAAGATGTCAAAAGGAGCTCGCCGCGAAGGATTAAAACCACAACAAATCGCAGAAAAGTATATCAAAATATTTGAACAAGACACTAAGGATTTAAATATCTTAGAGCCAACAGCAAAACCAAAGGCCACTGAACATATTCAAGAAATAATTAAAATGGTTCAAGCTTTACTTGATAAAGGTTATGCTTATTTAGCTGACTCAGCAGTATATTTTGATGTTTCTAAAGCAAAAAATTACACACAACTCTCTGGTCAAAAAATTGAAGATAAATTAAAAGGAGCTGGCAAGGCAGAGGTAAGTGACTCCCAGAAAAAACATTCAGCCGATTTTGCTTTATGGTTTTTTAAAGCAGGCAAACATCGAAATGCTCTTCAATCTTGGCCATCCCCTTTTAAATCCCCTTTAGTTAAAAATGGCCAGGGTTTTCCTGGCTGGCACATTGAATGTTCAGTTATGGCTAATAAATACTTAGGTAAAACCATTGACATCCATATGGGCGGGATTGAACATATTCCAGTTCATCATACTAATGAAATAGCTCAAAGCGAATCAGCCAATGGAGTAAAATTTGTTAATTACTGGCTTCATAATGAGCATTTATTGTTTGATAACAAGAAAATGTCTAAATCAACCGGAACCACCTATAGTTTAAATGAAATAAAAGAAAAAGGATTTGCGCCATTAGCTTTTCGTTATTTGCTTTTACAGGCTCATTATCGTTCCAAACAAAATTTTACTTGGCCGTTAATGGAATCAGCCCAAAAAGGATTTAATAATTTAGTCAACCAAATTAAAGAATTGGGTAATAAATTAGGTAAAATAAATAAAGAATATAAGAATAAATTTATTGAAAAAATAACTGATGATTTTAATCTGCCCCAGGGTTTAGTTGTCATGCAAGAATTATTAAAATCAGATTTATCCGCTCCGGACAAATTGACTACTCTCTTAGATTTTGATAAAGTCCTTGGCCTAAATTTAGATAAAATTAGGAAGGAAAAAACAATTATTCCTCAAGAAATTGAAAAGCTTGTTGAAAAACGCGAACAAGCTCGGCAAGATAAAGATTGGCCTAAAGCTGACCAGATTAGAAAACAAGTTGAGGAAAAAGGACATCAAATAGAAGATACAGACAAAGGACCAAAAGTATCCCCAAAATATTAACAGAATCCCCTCTTGCTTCGTTAAATTAAAATTTGTAAAATATAGGAGGATCACCTCCTATTTATTATTATGACTGACAATAAACAAAAAACAGAAGGTCGCTTACCGCCTCAAAACATTGAAGCCGAACAATCAGTTCTTGGTTCTTTGATGTTGGATAAAGAAGCAATCATTCAGATAGCTGACATTCTTAAATCAGATGATTTTTATCGGGGAATCCATAGCAACATCTATCAAGTCATGCTTGAACTTTTTGAAAAAAACGAACCGATTGATTTATTGAGTTTAACTAACCGTCTGGAAGAAAAAAAACAATTAGAAGAAATTGGTGGAGTCAGTTATCTGACTAGTTTGGTTAATTCAGTCCCTACGGCGGCCCATGTGGCTCATTACGCCAAAATTGTTAAACATAAAAAAGTGCTCCGCGACTTGATTGAAACCTCTAGCCAAATTACTCAATTAAGCTATCAAGAGCCAGAGGATGTAGAAAATTTAGTTGATACGGCTGAACAAAAAATCTTTAGTATTTCCCAACAGTCAGTTGGTCAAAAATTTCTATTAGTTAAAGACACTTTAGAAGAGGCCTTTGAACGAATTGATAAACTCCATAAAGGAGATGAAGTAATCAGGGGAACGCCGACTGGTTTTTCTGACTTAGATAATTATTTAGCTGGTTTTCAAAAATCAGATCTGGTTATTTTAGCTTCCAGGCCCAGTATCGGCAAAACGTCATTAGCTCTTGATTTTGCCCGTCAGATTGCCATTAAAGACAAAACGCCCGTAGCTATTTTTAGCTTGGAAATGTCCAAAGAACAATTAGTTGACCGACTTATTTGCGCCCAAGCGGAAGTTGATTCCTGGCGAATGAGAACTGGCCGTTTATCAGGCGAGGGCCCAGATAATGATTTTCAACGAATTCAACAAGCCATGGATGACTTATCATCTGCTCCTATTTTTATTGACGACTCCCCTTCTCCAACCGTTATGCAAATGCGAACCATGGCCCGCCGTCTCCAAGCCGAACATGATTTAGGTCTGGTTATTATTGATTATCTCCAAATGATTCAACCTCGCAATCCCAATGACTCGCCAGTCCAGCAAATGACAGAAGCGTCTCGTAATTTAAAAACTTTAGCCCGCGAGTTGAATTTACCTGTTTTAGCTCTTTCTCAGCTTTCCCGAGCTGTGGAAAGCCGCTCACCAGCCATTCCCAAACTTTCTGACCTTCGTGATTCAGGAGCCATTGAACAAGATGCGGATGTTGTCTTGTTTATTTACCGTGAAGACAAAGATAAACCGAATCCCGAACGGAAAAATATCGCTGAAATTCATATTGCTAAACACCGTAACGGACCAATTGGTAAAATAGAACTCTTCTTTAATGAAAGCCAAGTCAGCTTCAAGACTTTGGAAAAATATTTAGGAGAACAATAATGTTTCCAGAGCCAATTCAAAAACTTATTGACCAATTAAGCAAACTACCTGATATTGGACCGCGAGCCGCTTCCCGGCTGGTTTTTTATTTAATCAATCGGGAACAAAAGGACTTGGACGATTTATCTTCTTTAATTAAAAGCCTTAAAATAAAAATTCATCTTTGCTCTCAATGTTTTAATGTTACTAGTAAAGATAACCAGCTCTGCTCTATTTGCCAAGAACCTAAAAGGGATAAAGAAACTATTTGTTTGGTGGAAAATGTTTTGAATATCATCCCCTTAGAAAAAACTAAAAAATATTATGGTCTTTATCATGTTTTAGGCGGTTTAATTTCACCAAGTAATGGAATTGGCCCGGAAAATTTACGGATTAAAGAATTAACTGCCCGAATAAAAAACAGCCAACCAACTATCAAAGAAGTAATTTTTGCTTTAAGTCCGACCACTGAAGGAGATACTACACTACTTTATATTGAGCACCTGCTTAAACCACTAAATATTAAAACAACCCGCTTAGGTCGCGGGCTATCAATGGGCAGTGATTTGGAGTATATTGATGAAAATACTCTAACCAATGCTCTTCTGGGACGCAAGTAAAACATCGACAACCCCTGTCGATATTTGTTGTTATTTGGACTGGATTTTAATAATTTCTACTTCTGTGTAGGGCTGGCGATGGCCTATTTTTTTTTGGTAGCGTTTCTTGGCCTTATACTTAAAAACAATCACCTTTTTGGCTCTGTCTTGTTTCAAGACTCTAGCCGTAACTTTAGCGCCCTTAATTAGAGGAGTGCCTATCTTAACAATCCTGCTTTTCATCATTAATAAAACTTGACTAAAGATAATTTCTTTAGCTTTTTCGCCAGAGGCAGATCCGCCTTTGGTAGGTGTCTCTATTTTTTCTATCTTAATTTTATCTCCCGGCGAGACCAAATATTGTTTCCCGCCGGTTTTTATTACTGCAAACATAAATTCAGTATAAACTAAATTAAAATAAAAATCAATAAGTGGATGATTTTTTTATCACCCACTTTTTTGGATTTGGAGCGGAAGACAGGATTCGAACCTGCGACTTTCTTGCTGGGAGCAAGACGCTCTACCAATTGAGCTACCTCCGCCCAAATCTATTTATTATTCTGTTGATGGTTTTTCTATTTCTTTAATTTCTATTTCTGACTTGCCGCCAGTAATTCTCATCACATCCTTGTCAATTTTGCCGTATTCCTTATAGGCCTTATTATACATACCCACAGTTGTCCCTAAATTATTGCCCAACTTCTGCATATACTCATCATAGCTTCTTAAGTGCTTACCCAGCATCTCTACTCCCCTACGGATTCCTTTGGCTGATTCTTCAATTTGCAAAGCGCGCAGACCCTGTAAAACGGTTTGCAAATAAGCGTGAAAAGAAGTTGGCGAAACAATAATAACATGCCTGTCTTTAAAGGCATATTCAATTAAATCACGGGTAGCTATTTTAATTGCTCCAACTTGGCTGACCAATAAATCATAGTAAACCCCTTCAGCTGGAATAAACATAAAGGCAAAATCCATGGTTCCTTTGTTAGGTTTAATATATTTAGCGGTCTCGTCAATTCTTTTTTTTAGGTCTATTTTAAATTGCTTTTCTAATTTAAGTCGTTTTTCTTTATCTTTTTCTTGAGCAAGCCGATTATAATTCTCTAAAGAAAACTTTGAATCAATGGGAATGAGTTTATCTTTAATAAAAATTACGGCGTCAACTATATCACCATCATCAAATTCATACTGCATTTGGTAGGATTTGGGCGGTAAAACATTTTTTAAAACAGTCTCTAAATAATATTCTCCTAAAATTCCCCTTTGTTTAGGATTGGTTAAAATATTTTCTAAGGACTGTAATTGTTCAGCAAAACCAACCACCTGCTTATTAGTATCATCAAGTTTAGTTAATTTTTCAGTAACATCACGGATAATCTTGGCGCTTTGGCTGGACTGTATCCTCATACTCTTAGCTGATTCAGACAATTTATTATCTAAAACCTGACTAAGTTGACCCAATTGTTGCTGAAGCATAACCAAAGATTCAATCTCGGGCTTGGCGGTTTTTTTCTTAAATAACAAAAGAAATAGCAGGCCTAAACTTGCTACAATCAGCATTAAAAGAATGATAATAAAATATTCCATGAGTTTAATTTAACATAGACGAATTAAGAGTTCAAGTTAAGAAAATAAAATCTCGGCTAGGACAAAAAGAAGATAAATGACCAGTAAAAAAACAGCTTCTTTTTTGGTGATTTTTTTGCCAGTCCGAAGAAATAATAAGAAAAAGGCGGCTGAAACGATCAAGAAAAACCGGCCGATGGCAAAAGGCGAAAAATTAACTATTTCAATTGGTCTAATTAAAACAACTGTCCCTAAAACTAAAGTAATTAAGATAATCACCGAACCCATCAAGTTTCCAATAACCATCCAATCTTCTCCTCGTTTGGCTGCCTGAATACTGAAAAATATCTCTGGCAAAGCATTACCTAAGCCAACTATTAAAATGCCAATTAAGGCTACGGGAAAGTTTAAAGTAGTTGAAAAATAAGTTACTGACCGAACGATCCCTTCGGCAGCCAATAAAAGTAAAGTTAAAGCAATTAGTAAGATAATTAAGTTTTTAAAAATCGCTTTAAATCCCATTAATTGAGCGATATGATTATATTTTTTACAAAATCTTTCCCGTTTATTAAAAAGCCAAGAAATGTAAATAACAAAAGCAGAAATTAAAACTAATCCATCCATTCGGGAAAGCGTTTTATCAAAAGCTAAAAGCATTGGTAGGATAGCGATAATAATGACAAAAATAGCACTACCCTGAACTACCTGACTATTTAGACTTAAACCCTTTCTTGAAATCAAAGTAGCTAAAGCAATGGCGATAGTCAAATCAATAATATTACCGCCAACAATCTCACCAAAAGAAAGAGCCGGAATCTTGTGGAGGGCAGAACTTATACCAACCGAGAGATTAGGGATAGAACTAGCCAAAGCCATAGTAAAAAAAGCCACCACAAATTCTTTCCAACCTAAAAATTTGGCTAATTTAGTTAAGGCCCCAACCAGCCAATTACTTGACAAAATTAGTAAGAAAAAGGAAATAATAAAAATGACAATATAGAAAAAAATCATAGAGATTTAGAATTTATGTTTAATAAACCACCACTTTGTTCCTTCAATTAAAGCTATATTAATCAAGCCCAAACCTAAAACTATTTGCCAGTCAAAAAAAGTTAAGGGAACAGTTTTCAAAAGATTCTGCAAGGGAGAAAGATAAAGGGCGGCTATTAACATTAAGAAACCAAATAACCAGGCAGTAATTAAAAATTTATTGGAAAATGGATTGATATGCCAAAGATTGCGTTTTAAGCTTTTACAAGAAAAAACATAAAAAAGAGAATCAATGGTTAAGCCGGCAAAAATTACCGACCGAATGTGAGGTATGGTATATCCGGAATAATTCAAAAGATAGAAAAATAATCCCAAAAGAAATAAATCAGTTAATAAACCAATAATGAAAATTAAAACTTTCATCTCCTTGGTCAAAAGAGGTACTTCCTGACCTTGTGGCTTTTGTTTCATTAAGTCCTTTTCTTTTGATTCAAAAGCTAAAGCCACATTAGGCAAGCCGTCTTCAATTAAATTGACCCATAAAATTTGGGCAGCTAAAATTGGCAAAGGCCAGCCCAAAAGCAGACTCGCCCCGATTAAAATAATTTCAGTAAAACTATCAGAGAGCAGATAAGTAATTACTTTTCTGATATTATCAATAATGGCTCGGCCTTGTTCAACGGCCCCTACAATAATACTAAAATTATCAGTTAAAAGAACTAAATCGGAAACTTCTTTAGCTACATCCGTACCCGAACCTAAAGCCACCCCGATATCAGCTTGTTTGAGAGCCGGCGCATCATTGATACCATCACCGGTCATAGCCACTACCTCTCCTTCTTTTTGCCAGACCTGAACAATTCTTAACTTTTGAGCTGGTTCAACCCGGGCGTAAATCTGAATATCCTTGAATTTTTTCTCAAATTCTTTATCAGACATTCTAGATAAATTTTTCCCTTCTAAAATATTTTTCTCATTAAGCTTAAAACCAAGTTTTTCGGCCACCGCTTGAGCAGTTAAACGGTGGTCGCCCGTGACAATAATCGGCCTGAGGCCAGCTTGGCGGCACAATTGAATAGCCTCTTTAGTTTCTTTCCTGATTGGATCATGCAAGGCAAAAAAACCAACAAAGACCATTTTTTTATTTTTCTCTTCTTCCAGTAGGTCTATTTTCTGATTCTTAGTTTTTTGATAAGCCACGGCAATTATTCTTAATCCTTGCCTGGTCAGACCTTCGTATTTTTCCTTTAATTTTTTAAGGTCAGCCAGTAATAAATCTTCTTTTTGCCCATCATTATCTAAATAAGAAGACATGGCTAAAACTTTTTCCGGTGAACCGACTATGTATAAAATATTATCTACAGCTTTGGGAATGACACTCCCAAATTGATGAAGAGTAGCTGCGTATTTATAAGTCGAGTCAAAAAGAAATTGGTCAATTTTCGGTTGCTTTTTTTCTAACTCTCTTTTAGAAAGACCAGCTTGAATACCAGCTAAAAAAAGAGCTTTTTCTGTGGGATTGCCTCGGACAATCCATTTTTTCATTGGCTCTTTAAAATTTTCAATAAAGGACTCATTACAAAGCAAGGCAATTTTTAAAGCCAAAATATGGGACTGCTGACCATCTTTATCAATTTTTTGATTAAATTTTTGACCATCGCTCAAAAGTTCTCTGTGACCAGTATAAATACCAGCCACTTCCATTTTTGCTTTGGTTAAAGTACCGGTTTTATCAGTTAAAATTATAGAAGTACTGCCCAAGGTCTCGGCGGAAGCCAATTTTCTGACCAAGCCCTTTTTTCTTAAAATTCGCTGCATGCCTAAAGCTAAAATAACGGTCATTGCCACCGGTAACCCTTCGGGAATAGCCGCAACAGCCACGGCAACAGCTATGGTAAACATCTCAACAAATTTGCCACCCGTCAGCATGCCCTCAACAAAAATAACCAAAGAGATAATCATAATAATTAAGCCAATCACTCTACCAAAACGAGCTAATTTTTTCTGATAAGGAGTTTTTTTCTCTTTGGTTTCTCTGACCATTTGAGCCAGTTGGCCAATTTCGGTTTTTAAGCCAATTTCCGCAACCACTGCCTTACCCCAACCGTTTTCAATCATTGTCCCCAAGTAAGCTATATTATCACGGTCAGCTAAAGGAGTTTCTTTTGGTAAAATTTCTTTATTTTTTTCAGCGGCTAACCATTCACCGGTCAGGGCTGACTCATTAATCTTTAAATTATGGGAATCAATAATTCTGGCATCAGCCGGCACCTTATAACCAGCTCTCAGGAAAATAATATCGCCAGGGACCAACTTTTCTTGAGAAATTTCTTTTTCCTGGTCATCTCGAAAAACAATAGTTCTTATTTTAATAACTTTTTTTAACTTATCTAGGGCCCGGGAGGCCTTACTTTCCTGAAAATAACCAACGATGATGTTTAAAAAAACAGCCCCGAAAATAACCATCGTATCAGTATAATCATTCAAAATTAAAGTAATGATTCCAGCAATCAGTAAAATATAAATAAGAGGGCTTTTAAACTGTTTTAAAAACAAATTGATCCGGGAAAAAGGTTTTTCTTCGGTAAGTTTATTCAGACCGAATTTCCTGGCCCTTTCTTTGACCTCTTTTTCAGTCAGTCCGGTTGGCCGTGACTTCAACTCCCGTAGTGTTTTCTCAATAGAAAAACTATGCCATGGTTTTCGCATATTTTTTATTATATCATTTTTTGACTTAAATAAAAAACAGGGCCTTTTAACCCTGTCGCGAGAATAGATTAAACTTGACTCAAAACTAGTTTGCCTTGGACAAATCAAATTGAAGTTTATCTTTTTCTTATTTTTTTCAAAAGCTCAAAGTGTTTCTGGAGATTCCTTTCCGCTTCATCCCAATATTTATCTGTTTCCTCTTGCTTCTTTTGATTCTCATATTTCTCAGCGATATCGTGAAGTTCCGCCGCCTTAACCCTGAATCCTACTACAATTAAGGCATCGTTATAATTTAGACTAAAGAGCAACCTATAAAGATTAGACATTTCACTAATAAGCTTTTCTCTTTGTTTCCGGTGATGAGCCTTCCACCAACCTATCTCGCACTTGGCCATCCGGCTTATCTCATTCATATTCATCACTCCCTCCTTTTATTCTTTTGTTGATGAACTCTTAAAAAAACGACCAGTCCGATTATAATAAATAGACTAAGCCATTGACTAATGAAAAGGCCGGAATAATGCGGGTCAGCTAAGAATGTATCACTGGCCCGAGTAAAATCTAAAAGGAAACGAGAAATAGAATACCAAAAAAGAAAAGTAATAAATAATTGGCCCGGTTTTTTGAAGCGGTCTCGCAGAAACCAAAAAACTAAAAACATTATTAGAGCGTTAAGAGCCAGATATTCAGCTACTGGATGACGCAGCGCGCCATCGGGCCACTGGATAGCCCAGAAGAAAGAAGTGATGGCTCCCTGGTGGTCATTGATTAAAGAGCAGCCAATTCGAGTAATGAAAATACCTAAAGCCAAGACCGGCACAACTAAATCAGCAATTTTTAAAAAATTTAATCGTGTTTTTTTGATATAAAACCAACCAACTAGGCCAGCCCCCAATAAGCCGCCATAAAACATTAAACCACCAGCCCAGATTTGGAATATTTCTAAAGGATGAGTTAAATAATATTGAGGGAATTGGAGCAAGTAAACTAAACGAGAACCAATTAAACTACCCAAAAAAATAAAAATAATCAGCCAAAAAATTTTCTTTTGGTCAATCTCTTTTTTAGTTGATTCTTTTAAAAATAACCAAGAACCAATCAAAAAAGCTATTCCCAAAAGCAATCCCCAAACATAAAAAGTAATTGGTCCCAGCTGAATTTGAGTGTAAGAAAAATAAGGTATCATTACAATTTATTTTAGCATTTAAAATTAGATAAGAAAACTGGCCAGCAATCTTAAAGATTGCTGGCCGACTGTTTGAGGAAGAAAAGAATTAATCAAGGAGAAATGAAGGTATGTTATCCTCCGGAGACCCATCAATATCAATAATCACTTCACTTCCTCGCCAGATAACCGACAGTTCATAAAACCAGAATTCATTCCTCTTTTTTTCAATCCTCATAAAAAGAGGTTTGAAATACCACCCCTTTTTCGCCCCATTGCGATAAAGTCTTAGGGGAAGATGATCTTCCCCTTCTGAAAAAGTGAATGGTTCTCTTTCATCCTTTCTGCCAAAAAGAAAATCGACTTTTCTATTTGCCCTGAAAAGGACTATTTCACCATACATTTCATTCCAAAAAGGAAGATATAAGACGGGAATACCTCTGATACGCAGGGCATAGAATTTGTTCGGTCCTCCGTTTTTTCCTCTCCAACTAGGAAATTCCCCTATGGTCAAAATAGCATCTGGACTCAACTTAGGTTCAACGTCAGAATGAAATACTGCTCCAACAGCTACTGAGATATCCCTGATTTCTGGATGAATTGGCGTAAACTTCTTTTTCCTTAAATTTTCTTTCCTTAATTCTCTCCTATTTCTCATCCCGCGCCTCCTTCTAAAAGTTATCAGGCATAATTGATATAAGAACTATTTTTGTCAGTTTTAACTGGTATTCATATTATACTTCTTTTTACTTATTTGTCAAGGTTCGCTGTTTTTTTAATTTAGGGGAATACTTAATCATTAATTCTTTGGCCCTGATTAAGCTTTCTTGGGAAAGCTTTATTTTACTTCTAATTAAAATACTCGGACCAGGGAAAGATTTTGGTTCAATTAACAGGTCGCCTTTCTGTGATAATTTTTTAATTTTTTTGTTTTCCTCTTTATTGCGACCAACAATAATTTTATTTCCGTCAACCCAGAAATGCCGACCTAATTTTAACAAAAGAACATCATTACCATGACAATCTGGCCATTTGGCAAAAAGTTCTTTAAGTCGTTGAGCAAACTGTAAATCAGTTAAAAGACAGCCACCAGCTGGCGTCGGATAATCTTTAATCCCCCATTTTTTAGCTAAAGCGATTTGTCTCTTTCTGCTTCGTCCCGAAATATCTAAAAGTTTATCCCGATTAATTAATCCTTTTTTCTCGGCTATGGTTGGCTTAAGTAATTTAGCTGATAAAGGACGCAATAAATAACCTGGCAGGCCTGACTGTTTTTCAATTAGTTCTAAGGCCTGCTTATTTTGAGACATTGGCCGTTCGCCTAAAACTTCGCCGGTAGCGATAAAGTCGAACAGGGACAGTCCCTTAGGGACAGTCCTTGATTCAAGGACTGTCCCTAAGGGACTGTCCCTGTTCGGCGCTTGTCCTATCCCTGACACTTCTTTGGCTTTTTTAAGCATTAAAACATGACAGTCAATGCAAGGATTAACTGCTTTGCCATAGCCATGAGGAGGATTTTTAACCATGACTAAGTGTTCATCGGAAAAATCAATTATTTTAAGTTTGATTTTTAATTGCTGGGCAGCTTTTTTAGCTAATTCAAAATTAAAAAAATAACTGACAAAAGTTAAGCCAGTTACGTCTATATCCTGTTCTTGTAAAATTTTAACTGCCAAAATAGAGTCCAAACCACCAGATAAAAGCATTAAAGCTCTGGTTTTGGCTTTTTTATTTTTAGTCATCCTAATTACTCAGCTATTTTAAAAACCTGGTCGCCTTCTCTAACTTGTTGGTCAACCTTTAAGCCAATGGCATCTCCTTTTTTAGCTTTTTCCATATTTTCATGCTCTATCTGCATTGAATCAACTGCCTGTTCAAAGTCACTACTTGTTCCTTTAATATGAATTTTATCGCCCACCTTTAAATCGCCTTTAGTAATCTCAATCACTCCCACGCCGATATTAGTAAAATAGTGGGTAATCTTGCCGATTAATTTTTCTTCCACTTTATTTTCACCCCCTTTCCAATAGCCCCACGGGGAGTCGAACCCCGGTTACCAGCTTGAGAAGCTGGCGTCCTAAACCACTAGACGATGGGGCCCTCATAATGTCTTTAATTTACCATAAATGGCTGGTTTTGTCTATATCAAGGACTGCATCCGAGGGACAGTCCCTTAATTATTTGACTAATAACTTATCAGCCTTTTTTGGTTCAGCCATAATTTCCTTGACTATTTTTTCTAAGTGGATGGCCCG
>Ga0265592_1000379_pt1 | contig 23579 bp, 21 predicted proteins | sample saktaG_7_FD_190141 | JGI IMG/M metagenome (GOLD analysis project Ga0265592, IMG submission 190141) | Saline water microbial communities from Sakinaw Lake, British Columbia, Canada - sak_2010_1_5_120m | ecosystem: Environmental > Aquatic > Non-marine Saline and Alkaline > Saline ... | reverse complement strand
GTCAAGAGCCGGAAACCCCCCGGTGATACGAAAACCGGGTTGATACAGGGACTCAACCCCTAAAACGGGGCACACACCCAGATATGGAGGAGCAACAGATGCTGGGGTACCTGCGGTACGTCTACACCAAACGAGGCGAGATAGCCGTCGCCATCACCTACTACCTCGTCCTCGTGACCTTCCTCACCGCCTACACCCACCCCACCCGAGCCGTAACAGTCACCATCGACACCTACAACGAAGCCGAGCTCGAACTAGCCCTCATGATCCTCAGCCTACCCGCGGCCGCACGCTTCCTCCTCGACAGCCTCAAGAAACACACCAAGGACACAGCTGCTGAGCCACCCGGACCACTCGACCAGACAGCTTCATCAACACGAGCACCCTAGAGCAGCTGACCGCTCACACGTCTCGATGAATGGGTGTGAAATTACGATACAAACACAATGCTATATCAGATAAAAGAAGACTCAAAGCGCCCATGGTATTCACCATCAGAGAAATAAAGGGATATCCACCTAAATGCATGTTTGCAGAAGATTGCCAATACTATGACCAAGACGGCGTAGTCTGCAACGAGTATGTCCATTCCAATCCTTGTCCCCAGTTTAACAAGAAATACCGTGACCTTAGGAAAACAAATTTAGGGCAATGGGAAAAACTGATGGAACAAGATATTATGGCAAATACAGTTAACGAGAAAAAAATCATTACCAGTATGTAATTAGCATTTTTAAAATGGGTTTAGTTGGTGAACCCATGCAATTTATAATGCGTATTTACGCACCATTTAAACACTGATACTACCGACGGCGTCGACGTCATCAACCCTAACCACCCCAGACGGCTTGATACACGTAAGAATTGCATAAGCTCCCCGCGAACACAGGAGCGCATAAATACACTGATAAATACACAAAAAACGGTGGAAACGTGGGCCACAGAACCATAACCATCTCGGACGAGGCCTACATGATCCTGTCAAGCCTGAAGAGGGAGAAGGAGAGCTTCACCGACATCATAAAGCGGGTCTTCAACGAGCCCCGGCCGATGAACACCTCGCCGGCAACCCTAGCCAAGTAAGAGGCCGACAAAAAACCTGTACCTGACACCCTGAACCCAGAGATTATAACGACCCACGATCACCATCCACCCAAGAGGCGAAACAGAGTTGAGCACAGGCGAGATCAGGATCACGGCCGTCTTAATCAGCAAGGACCGAGGAGCCAGCTGGGAGATAATCAAGGTCACAGGACTGGGTGGAACCGAGAGAGTAAAAACAACAGACTTTGAGGGACTGAAACTCATCAGGATGGAATACTAGGCAAACCAAGGGTCTCACCCCGTTTTCACTCGACACTTCCAAAGCCACAAGACACCCCCGACGCAGCGCCGGGTTTTCATGAACCACAGAGACTTGAGCCTTAAATCATTGGCATGAGCTACACCACGTGGTGGATGTCGTGGAGGAGACCGTGAGCGTCGATAAACGGGGCAGACTAGTGCCAGCCCACCTACGGGGGACACGGGGGATCAGGGACGGCGGCAAGGTCTCCGTCAGGCTAGACGGCACGAGGCTCATCATCGAGCCCATACCCACGGACCTAGAGGAGAAGGTCAAGGCGTACCACGACTTCGACGAACTCATAAATTAACCAGCATATGATGAAAACCCAGGCTTCGGCACCCCTCTCAGCCACCAGCCGCCTCCAGGCCTTCAAGGGAGCCACACATCTTCTAGGCTTCAATCCACGACACAACGAAATAACATACAGATAAATAAAGCAGAAAAGAATGAGAACATGACTATCAACCGGTGACCACCGTGAAGATGCCCCCCGAGGAGAAAGCCAGACGCGCAATGGAGATGACCGAAGCAGTGACCAGCATATGCGCAGACGGAATACGCGGAAACAACCCCGGGATCACAGAGCAAGAACTACTAACGGAGCTGCGGAGACGCGTCAACAGACGAGAGAGGACATAAACGGGACACCTACCAAGGACTAGTGAAACGCCTCATCAAACACCTGAACGAGGCAGGACACGAATACATGTTCACCGGAGCCACCGCGGCGAGCTACTACGGCACCCCCAGAACCACCATGGACATAGACATCATAGTCAAAACCACAGACCAAACCCCCCACGAACTAACTCAGACACTCAAGGAAGCAGGGCTAGAAACCCACGAAGACAAGATACGGGCGGCACAAGAAACAGGAAACAACCTCGTCACCCTCCCCGACACACGGACACCCTACACCGTGGACATCATCCTAAGCCAGGAGCCACTCGAAAGACGTGGATGCATATTACTAGACCAACCCACGTACATACAGACCCCCGAAGCCCTCATCCTCGCAAAGCTACGCATGATAAAGGCGACCCTCGACCCCGGGAAAAAAGCCAAAGACAGACACGACATCCAGGCAATAATGAGATACACAGACATCGACCTGGAAAAGGTGAAAGAAGAAGCGGGGAAAGAAAACACCCTCAAAACACTGGAAAACATAACGATAGACATCAAGTAGAATATCATGGACACGTATCCAGGAGGACTAAACTATTCAGTATGTAGTTACGCACCAAAAACGGGTTCCGTTGGAGAACGCAAACAATTTCATAGTACGTATCACCGCACCATTATACGCCGAGATCACACTCATAGAGGGCACCCTGGAAGGCACCGGCTGGCTAGACCACACAGACTTCACCTGGACCGGCTAGACCCAGCTGAGCCGGGCACTATACCTACTCATACACAACCGGCGGCACATGGGAGAGAACAACGGAACTCCGGCACAGAGGGCTGCCGAGGATAAAATGGAGAACCCACGGCTAGCCACCGCACGAAGCCCTCAACCACCCACCGGAACCGCTTGTACCACCAGAAAGACGGCTACGACGGCAATCCGCATCATAAATCGACGTATACACGGTCATCCGTTCACACGCATGCATGAAAAAAAGGGGAGAGGTTGTTCTATGCTCCTTTCTCCAAGTCGATTCCCCTGGTCGTCTCGCCTTCCGGGTAAGGCAGCCGTCCACTCCAGTCGATCTCTATCTCGACGGGTTCCTCCAAAGCATACGTCTCGGGCATCTCCGTCATCCAGTCCTTAAACTCCCACAGCATGCCTCCGGGGAGATAACCATAGCTGTGACCTATCTTCAGGTTAGACACCCTGAGGCTCTTCTCTCCTGAGAGCAGGAGAAGGTGCTCCTCGGGTGACTGGTTGTAGCTGTACTCGTGTATGAACCTGTACTCCGCGACACGTCTCTGTTCCTCCGGTAGATCCGGGTTGACTAGGTCGAAGCTTCCCACGACGTAGCCGCCTGTGACGTTGGGGATTGCCGAGGCTTCCATGATCTCCGGTGTCTTCACCATCCACTTGAACTCCCTGAAGAGGGTGGACACGCCCTCGGGGTACGTGAAGTGGATGTCCTCGTACTCTATGGCGTTGTAGACGGCCAAGATGAACTCGGTGGTGATGGTTACGTCGGTGCAGCGTGGCACCGGCTTAGAGAAATCCCAGTCGACCGTCAGCTTCCTCCGGGGGCTGTCCTCGACTATCGTGGGGGGCCCATCCGTCTCCCGGTCCACCGTGGTCTTGTAGCTGAGGATGTTGGTGTCCGTTCCCACCCGGTAATGGAGGTCGGTGGCGTCGACGCTGCTGTACTGGTGTACCTTGAGGGTGCCGACGACCTTCTGGGTCAGCTGGTTATCCGCGGGGTCGTCGGTGGGGCAGAGTGTCACGATATGTTTGATGAAGGGATGGTTATTAGAGTAGTCGAGGTACCAGCCGTTGCCGTGGTTGGCGCCGCCGGGGTTCGGGTTCGTGTAGACGTCGTAGTCGTAGCTCTGGACGTCCCCACCCGTGTCCCTGTCGGAGTCCGTCACCCTCACGTCGTCGGGGTTCGCGGTCAGCGTGTCGTCTTCTTCTTCGTCTCCCCACCCCGTGATGGCGTGGCCGCGTTCACCCGTCGCGTGGCCGGCTCGGGGCCAGCTTACGCTTACCCCGAGGAACTGGCACCTGCGGAGCTCGTTCCCCATGAACCGTGCGCCGTTGGCGTCGGCCCACGGGGTCCGTGCCTTGTGCCCGTAGAGGGTCACGTCGGTGTACCGGTTGTTGTTCCAGGTGTTATGGGCTGAGGCGAGCCACCATGACAGCGCGGTGTCGGCCCACCCACCCCCCGTCCCGAAGTGGCTCACCATCTGGGTGTAGATGTCGTCGGCCCGGGCCTGCACCGTGTTACCGTTCCCATACCCTGCTCCCGCTAACATGTTGGCCGCCGTGGCCTGCCAGCAGGTATCGGTGCCTGCGTGACCATGCGCCGCCTTGTCCACGTCCGGCGGAGGGCTCATCTTCATGTACGGTGGGGACGGGATCAGGAACTCCCACCATCTCTGCCAAATGCCAACAACAACAACAACAACAACAACAACGACAACTGCAACTGCGAAGAGTATCGTTAGTTCAACCATTTTTATCTAATAATTAGAGAATATTCTCAGAATAAAAAAAGCCACGAAGACCGGGAGGGATTATGACGCTTCACGGACTGGACAGTGGCACCAATCCCATGGCATAGCGAGAAGACGCCCCGCTCCAACTATCAAAGGACGGACAACCCACAATATTCAATATGTTTCTTGTAGCAATACAGTCGTATTCATCGCCCTTTCCCCGGTAACGGGCTACAAGTTCGGTAAAAACATCCTCCCCGAGCCCCACGAACGGGGGTTGATCATGGCAGTAGTTGCCTACGCCATCCTCATCGAAACCGATACCGGGAAAAATATCTGGTAAAAGGCATCGGCTGCACCGCTTCAAACCATCATACACGGTACCAGTTTCCATGTATGGCACGCCTTGATTTCGTTAAAAAACGGTTCAAAAAACTTTTAGTGATAAAGAGTACAACTATAGAACAGAGACCGACAAACAAAGAGTAGCGACGACACCCGTCGACGCCTTCGAGGGAAATCGGCGACCAGAAGCATAGAATGGTCTTATTTAGTAACTTTAATCGATACGTGAGGTGGGGATTCGCTCTCCACCGACTTTATATTGATATTTCCGCGGTTATCCGTACATGGACAGAGAAAGAATAGTTACAGCCGCCCCAGAGGACGTAGTACTATACGATTCCTCGGTCAGGGCTCTCAGTGGCATAGACCCCTTCTCTGAAGCGTCAAAGATATTGCTGGGTATAAACGAAGAAGCCCCGCCCAAGGTAAAATATAAGAATAAAATGGATTCCCATGAATGTCTGGACCTTCTGTCCCGCCTGGTGAAAAACCTGAAACCATGAGTGAGCGGCTACTAGAGACCAGGCCATCTCACATCGAGTCTCGATTTACATTCCATGTATCAGTTCCAGGGTGCCACGTGTTCCTGGTCAGCACCGCCTCGCAGCCCTTCTCCACGCCCATTAATGCCGTGAACATAGATAGACGAGACTCGGGTTCTCTCCTCGACCTCTCTCATCATCTTCGATAAATTAGATAAAAAGTAGCCTAGATTGAAAATCGAGACCGCGGCGCAGGATATCAACGTCAACTGGTATGTATTCGTCAACGATACAGCCGGGAAACTGATGCCACCCAGCAACTGGGGGTTCACGGCTACACCAACCACGCAGCATATCACGACGACCCCGATCATGAATACCTTCATCAAGACGTCATCGTCCGCATCGAGAAGAACCGGGAAATAAGAATAGTGGATGGTTAATCGAGTTTTATCTTCACGAAATAATATCCATCATCGATTCAATTTTATAAAAAAAGGATAGGGATTCGTATCTCTACCTACGTCGCTGCATTAACTTTCGTGACTTGAGTTATCGAAAAAATTAATATAATGATCAGTAAACTACATGTAATTTCAAGTTCATCTTTTTAGGTGTAATAATATTAAAAATAACTCTGATTAAATTTTAAACTGCTCCGCGTTCAACCCCATTTTGTTAATTTTTAATACTAAAAGGATTACATAAGAAGAACGATGGAAGCCCTGATCTTAGGCCTGAGACTAATAAACGGCTTACTAACCGTCAGCTTCTTACCGCTTTTACTGAGAATCTACAATAACAATAAGAAGAGGTTCTACCTGCTCTGGGGGTTAGGCTTTTTCCTTTACGGCGTACACATTATAGTCCGCGTCTTCCTACCCATCCTAAATCTTGAAGCCGTCACTAACATCAAGCTCCTATCTTACTTCATACAGCTTACGGGATTCGGACTCATACTGGTGGGCATAGGTGATCTCGTCGACAGGACCCGCCAGGTCCTGCTTTCCTTCATCGCCGTCCCAGTGATCCTGCTGGGCCTCTACTTAACCACTCAACCATACCTACTGGGCAGGATCATATCAGTGGCGCCGTATCTCTACATAGCCCTGGCCCTCGTCATCGTCAAGCTCCTCTACGACGTAGCCATCGAGATGTTAATCATTGGCTGGTTCACCCTCCTGCTCGCCAACCTCGGCTCAGCCCTCGACCTCCTAACCCCAACATACCTAGAGGTGCTGGCCATCGACGCCAAAGCTGTGCTACTCTACGGAATACTAACCGCGAGGTTCTCATATCTCGTGGACGACATGAAAAAGTTCCTGATATCCGGGTACCCTACGCAGTACAACGAGGAGAGGAGGGGAAGGCTGATCCTCGTCAATTCCCTAGGCACGACTAAGCTAGACGAGATAAGCTTCATGAAGAACATGGAGAGGGAGGGTAAACTGAAGGGAATCCGCACCATCCTCGTCTCGCTGTACGACGTAGTGTCCCAGAGAGACATGGGGGTCAGCGACGATGACGACGACCTCTATTTCGTCAGGGGAATACAGGGCGGCCAGCTTAATGTTTCCTTCAGTCACCAACACAATATGACGATCATAGACGATCCGAGCGCCGTCGGGCTGTTGTTAATGGAAGTGATCAACTTCTCGAAGGAGCGTAAAACCAGCTGCCAGGTAATCTTGTACACCCTCTCATTGATGATCCACACTCACGGCATACAGAGAGTCTACTCCATGATAACCTCAAGACTAGCGGAACTAAAGAACAGCAACGTCAACCTTTATCTTATATATAATTCTAAAACCCATAGTAAGAGATCCGAGATAGCGCTGTTAGAGGTCTTGGCCGACCAGGTTATATCCATTAAAGGACGGAGAGTGTGAGATGAACAGATACATGAATAAGAGGATAGTAAGCCTACTTGAACGGTTTTCTCTAGGATTCCTAAGGGAAGACCCCTATGACAAGATGAAGAGGATGCTCAGTAAGAAGATTCGTAGGATGGCTAACACGGGGATAGGCAGAGAACTCGGGGTAACCATGCAGACAAGCCAGGAGGATCTGCCGTTAACAGGCTACGACCAGTACAAGAAGTACTACGAGAGCCCGAAAGAAGGGGACTTTCTGTTCCCCCTCGACGAATACGTCTTGGTGACGACGAGTGGCACCATGAGCCTACCCAAGAAATATCTGTTTCCCAAGGCGGCGCTGTCGGACAACATGAGGAAGACCCTCCTAGCGAAGATACTGCTCTACACACACGACGGGGAGAAGGTGACCTTCCAGATAGGGGACACCATATACGCTAACCTCCCAGGCGGAACACAGATCTCAAACCACTACTTGGATATAGGAGGTAAACAGTCGTCGTTCTTCGTCAAGAGGTGTCCAGACCCCAACATGTCCTTCGACGCCAAGGTCGACTACTTCGTAGAACACCATAAAGAGATCGACGTAGCCTACATGACCATCCCAACTCTGCTCGACGACGTCTACCCGAGGATAGAGGAGCCACTGAGCCTCAAAGGGTTCGTGGTACAGGACACGGCTGCCTCCGTGTACAAGGACAAGATAAAGGAGGTCACTGGAAGCTACCCCAAGGTGTCTTACGGCTCGACGGAGGCCCTCGCGTGCTCCGTGCCCTCCATCCAGCACCCGGGGGGCTTCATAATGGACTGGAGGGTCGTGTACCCCGAGTTCATACCCCACGACGACGCCCTACCCGATGACCCAGAGACTGTTCACCTATTAGAAGTCGAGAAGGGGAGACGCTACAGATTCGTGGTGACTCCCTACCTCACCGAGATCCACAGGTACCTGATGCCGGACGTCTTTGAGTGCGTTTCGCACGGAGACAACTGCCTGGGCACCGATCACCCGGTCTTCAAGTACTACTCGAGAGGCGACAAACTCGTTGTGCTCCATAACTTCACCCGGATCGCCGAGGAGGAGTTGCTGCAGGTCATGAAGGACTCAGGCATAGACTACGTAGATTTCACGGCGCGGAGGGAGACTGATGGGTACAGGGATTACATGAAGATATACGTAGAGATGACGGAGGACAAGCCGGTCCAAGAGGTTCATAAAAGCATCGGCGACGCCCTAGCCGAGTTCGATAAGGACTGGCGAGACCTAGTCGCATTCCTCAAATATGACCCGTTGAGGGTGGAGCTGCTGCCGAGAGGCTCCTTCAAACGCTACCTCGCGAGACAGACGGGAATGTACCGTGTAGACAGGGTCCAGATGAGGGATGAAAAGCTGGATCTGCTACTCTCCCAGTAGAGCACTAAGGACCACGCAAATCGAAATCAGTGGTAATGGGCAGCATGGAGCATATAACGTCGTAAACATGAGCGGTTTCAGCACAAAATCGTAATGCCCATCCATGCTCCATCCAATACATTTGTTCGTCTAAAGTCAACCCGAGTAGACATCGATGAACATGAGCAGAAGCCCGATCAATATTACCACAAACCAAGCCTGCCCCAGTACGCTGCCTTCCCTCAGGCTTATGCGGACACTGTGATGGCCTACGCCTCCCATGGATAGGAGGGCCAGCCCCATGAGGATCGCGGCCACGCCGACGAGGAAGATATGTCCCATCAAGCCACATCCCCGAGGGGCAGTATAAAGGGGTTAAGCACGTCCCTGTAGAGGGCGTGAGTGGACGTGGAAACCTAATCCATCCGACCAGAACGGCTCCCGCAGCTAACGGAGGCCAGCACACCTACAGAAAACGGGTAAAATAATGAAGGTCAGTCTGACTTGTAGTTCGCGTAGAGGTCTATGAACGCCAGGCCGACGACCACGTTGAGGGCCGCGTCCAGCAGAGCCGAGACGAACGGCACGTAGCTGATCACGAACGACCCTACTATCGACACAAGTAGGATCAGCAGCACGTCCCCCAGGTCGGCCCTCAGCACGTCGAGGGACTTGGAGATCGCGTCCGTTATGCCCGTCTCGTCCATGACCATGACCACGAACATCAGTATGACCACCGGGATCAGTATTATCGTGACCGACATCAGCCCACCCACTATGGCCGCGACGATGAACTCCACGATCCGGCCCGTGACGTAGTTAACACTCTCACCCAAGTCTAGCGCCTCCTTCTGGTAGGCGTCCCGCGACATATCGATGGACGCGAAGTTGAGCACGAACGTTATGATCGACGCCACTATCGACAGAAGCGCCGCCGTGTACCCTATGGAGCCCATGGTGGCCCAGTAGATGACGGCCCCGATCAAGCCCGCCAACACAGCGGGCACGAACACCATGGGCTGAGAAGCAGCGACGTTGAAGCCGACGGTCAGGTGCCCTACGTAGCTCCTCTTCTCCCCGCCTGCTACCGAGGGCTCCTCCTCACCAGCCGCCGAGGGCCCCTCCTCACCAGCCGCCGAGGGCCCCTCCTCACCCGGATCCAGACTCGCCCCGCAGGTGGTGCAGAACTTTGACCCTTCAATGATCTCGTCACCACAATGCGGACAATACTTTTTCTTCTCCGACACAACCATTCCCCCCTAAGTAATTTTACGATATTATATAAACAATTTATCTTCGTCTCCAATGATCCCGGAGACGATCCTGTATCTATACGCCACAACCAGACCTCAAGAAAGTCATCTACGTAAGTTGAACTGGCGGAGGTAAGTTGAGAAGAAAAAAGATAGGACGCTGAGCCCTAGGAAAGCCGCCGTAAGCATCCCGCCGAGACCCCAAGACGCGGCGGACCCTATCAATGAACCGATTGAAACCAGCAGCAGCGTCCTATGCAACTTGGCTCCGAGACGGATCAGATCCCTGATCCCTAGCAGCCTCTTCCTCCACGCCCCCGTCGCGTACTTCACAGCCTCGCTATGAAGCCTAAAAAGTTCTTCATGGTAGGCGTAAACATCGCCCTCATTGACCCTCGTGATGATGTCGCCGTCCGCCTCGATGACGGTCACCGCCAACACCGTTGACGGCGTCATCGTGTGCACCGTTATGCTGTCGAAGACCGTTATATGGCTCGAAACCTGCTGCCTCCCAGCAGGGGTGAAAAACTTTTCTCGGAAATCCCTAAATCTCTCAAACAGCCCCAAGTCGCTGGGTGCGACGATAGAGGAAAGCCTCGACTCGAACTCGTGGACCATCTTCTCAACAAGTTGTTCACTCAACGCATCCAGCGATGGAAGCACTATAGTGATGTTCCCAATGTCGTCGAGGGAGACCGACAGCCTGCCTTCGTTAACACTGAACGCGTCGATTAACGTCAACGAGGATTCCTCGAAGAAACAGGGGGTGAAGGTTTCATCATGGCTCAGACAGTGGATAATAGGTCCTTGAGGTCGCTGGCTATCTCCACCAGCGTCGTGATGAAGGTCCTCCAGTTTTCCATCGCCATCGCTACGTTCTCCTCGTGGATCTGCAGTATCCTCTCATCCAGCTCCATCGTGTTGCCTTCCATGTCTCTCACTGGCAGCTTGACGATGATGTCGCCGTCGATCTCTATGATCGTCTTGGCTGCTATCCCTTCCTCCTTTATGTCGTACACTTCAGCCCCCGTGGACTTCTTCACGGTGGTCGTAACCGAGCCCGTGGTGTGACCACCGTCAGGGTGCCCAGGTCCTCGCTCACAGCCTTGAACACCTCGATGAGCTTCTTACCGAACTCGCCGAAAACGTCCCTTACGTTGAACTCGCTCAACAAACAACACCATTCGTGAATTGACGCTAACTCTATTATAATTATCTAAACCAGGAACAAAGCGTTGTCAAGGCACCATCTGCTTTATGCACGGAGCTGGACCACATATAGTAGGTGCAAAGCGTGTTGGGTAACCGTAACCCTGAGCCGTTGTTCAAGTACGCGATAGTGTCCGACACTCACATCCGGCCGCCCGGTGAGAGCAGCAGCCCGTGGCAGACCAACCTACTCACCAACGACCGAGCCAGATGGGTCACCGAGCAGGTAAACAGCCACCAACCAGACCTGGTCATCCACCTCGGCGACGTAGTCCACCCGGTGCCCCACCTACCCACCTACGGCTCCGCGTCGAAGATAGCCAAAGAGATAATGGGGAGGATCAAGACGCCCGTCCACTATGTCCCCGGGAACCACGACGTCGGAGACAAGGACAACCCCACGGTCCCATCCTACGTCGTGAACGAGTCCTACCAGGAGAAGTTCATAGAGCACATAGGCCCCCTCTACCAGAGCTTCGACCACCGTGGAGTCCATTTCGTCCTCATAAACAGCCCCATCCTCAACTCCGGCCTCCCTCACGAGGCAGAGCAGAGAGAGTGGCTCGAAGCCGATCTGGAGGAACAAAGAGGAAACCGGATCCACGTGTTCAGCCACTACCCGCCCTACATCTACACGCCCCATGAGCCCAGCAACTACGACAACCTCGACGAGCCCGCGAGGTCGTGGCTCCTAGGCCTCCTAGAGGAGCACGGCGTCGAGGCCTTGTTCGCTGGCCACGTACACCATTACGGGTACAAACATTACGGCGACACCAGGATCCACAACCTGCTCTCCACCTGCTTCGTCAGGCAGGACTACGCCGAGATGTTCAGGGTGGAGGCCGCCGACGAGTACGGCAGAAACGACGCCGCCAAGCTCGGGTACTGCACCGTAGAGGTATACGAGAAGGGACACGCCGCAAGGATCCACAGGTCGTTCGGGATGACCCTCGGACCCGATGAGACGCCTGAAGGAGGGGATAAGCCGCAGCCCGTCTGGGGCCCCGCAGCCCCACTGGGTGTACACCTCAGGCACTCCCTCGCCGAGGCCGTCACGCTCCCCTACAACGGCCCCATAGACGAGTTCGTCAGGAAGAAGGTGTGGAACGACTACACCCTGCTAGGTCTCCTTGAGACCGGCGTAAAGGAGCTGAGGCTCCCCCTAGGCGACCTCATGGACCCCGAGACCCGCAGCCGCCTATCGGAGATACGCGACCTGGGATACAGCTACGGGTTCTTCACCGTCAACACGCCGCCCGACGCGGCGAAGGAGATATTAGCGGAACACCGGGAGCTCGTGGACTTCCTCGAGGTGATCCTCCCATGGGAGACCGCCTCAGCCACGGTGCCTCAGGCATCGCTTCTCCGGGAGGAACTATCAGTACCCATCTACGTCGCCAACATAGAGAGCTCGGTGCACAGGGAGAGAAGGGGCCCCAAATACAGCCACTACGTGAGCCACGGCTTCCGGATACAGGACACAGCCAGTCTGGACACCGTCCTCCCGGTGAGAGGCGCCGTCGACGGCTTCGTCTTCCAGGTAGGCCAGTACGACGATCCGTTTTCCTCAATCATGATGATCGACGACTACGCGATGCGTATGGGCATCAGGGCCCTGGTTAACGTCAGGCTTGCCCCGGAGAACCCCGCCAAGTATCTCTGCGACGAAACCCATGTAGCCAACAGAGCCGCGGCGTCTCTCATAGCCGCACTGGGGTCACCTAGAGTCAAGGTGTTCCTCGACACCTTCATGGACCTGGACAGGGGCTACTTCCCAAGAATAGGGCTCTACGACAGACGGCTCAACCCCCGGAAAGGCAGCTACGTCGCGAGACACCTCACTGGCGCCCTCAACACACGCGGCTCAGATATCGAGCTAGACGCCGTCAGACAGAGGGGCGGCTGGAGAGTCTGCACGTTCCATTCACCGGAACACAGATATGACCTACTGCTGCCCCAGAGGAACACGGAAAGAAAAGGCTTAGGCCTAGATCTAGGAGAGTTGTCTGACGGCGAAATAATAGACCTCGAGACAGGCAGAACGACTCTAATTGGAGAACAGTATGAGTTTGAGGAAAGAGACACCCAGTATCTCTATATCCATTCCTAGATAGGAATCTACCGAGTCCTCGACTATAATCCCCGTTTCTAGGTTACACGGATACCAGCGCACGCCTTAGGGGGTATGACCGGGGGATAACGTAATCTTCCCGGTAAGTTAATCCTAGACCACACGAAAATATCTGTGGTGCCTCTCATGGAACTAGTGAAATCGACCAAAGTTGGGGAGCCATACATACCCATTCGAGCAATGGAGGAACAGACATTTGGCTTATACCAGGGCATCCAAGCGGAGCCGAACAAGTGGATAGAGATGGCGTGCGAGGAGGCGAAACGGTCGGTGGAGGCGGGAGGAGGACCCTTCGGCGCCGTGCTTCTGCAGATAGGCGACGAGACAGGCATGGTAATACGGCTCTGGAGGGACCACAACCGCGTCACAGAGTACAATGACCCCACGGCCCACGCCGAGGTGATGGTCATCAGGGCGGCATGCCGTGAGCTGGGGACCTACGACCTGGGGTCCATAGGCGGAGACGAGGAGACGAGCCACTGCGAGCTCTACAGCAGCTGCGAGCCCTGCCCCATGTGCTACAGCGCCATCGTCTGGGCCCGCATACCCGTCCTCTTTTTCTCTGCCACGAGGGCCGACGCCTCAGACCCCGAGGTAGGCTTCTCCGACGAGGAGATTCACAGTGAGCTGAAGAAGGACTATCAGATTAGAAGCGTCCGCGTCTACCAAGCAACCTGCGGCAACACCATGGAAGCCTTCGAACTATGGAAAAAATCTGAGAACACGAGATATTGACATCATGTACCCCGCTAAATACGTCGATTCCGACCCCATAGAGATCCTAACCCTTAGTATAGGAGATTAATATAGAAGACTAAGCGGCAATCATCATATATTCATCGTGCCGAGTGGACCCAGAGCGGAATTCCGGGGTAACATGTCAAACATTGAGCTTAGAGATGTACTAGATCTCATAATAACGATGCTAAAAAAGCATGAGGACAGACTTGACGCCATCACTAAGCAATTAATAGTTTTGTATAAGGTCATGGAGGTCGATGGCGAACCTATACAGGACAAACTCGACATCACGGGCGAGGACGCCCCCCACGAGATGAAGAGCGTCCTCGTCGTCGACGACGATCCCAACATAGTGAAGACCTACAAGCTGGTTCTGGAGAGCGTAGGCTACAGCGTCGACACGGCTAGGAACGGTATAGAGGCCCTGTTCAAGTCCAAGAAGGTCCACCACGACCTGATCATAATAGACATGAACCTCCCCGATATGCTGGGCAACCAGCTGGCTGACCAGATCAGACTAGAAAAGCCAGACATCAAGATCATAATGATCACCGGGTACAGTAGCTACATGGATGAGCTCGATGAGCTCAACATAGATGAGATGCTCATGAAGCCCATCCCACCCGAAGAGCTCGTCGAGATAGCGAAAAAGACCATGTCGACCGAAGAACATTATTGAGTGCTTGAGCCAGGCCCGCCTCAATCGTCTGCACCCTCGACGAAGGCTACATGTGCTCCGCGTACACATGTAACAGCGGAACTATGTGGTCCAAGTTCATTGTCGAGGAAAAGACATATACTGAAAGACAAAATAGTTCATTGATGGCCAAGAAAGTCACGATCAGTATTCCGGTCGAGCTCAAGGAGAAGATCGACGAGTTCCTGGAGGCGAGTAAACCCGAGTTCGAGGACGTGGAGGCCTTCATCCTGTTTCTCTTATCCGAGTTCCTGAGCGACGAGGATGAGCCCGATGAAGACGAGCTCCTCGAGAAGAGGCTGAGAGCCCTGGGTTACATAGAATAGATGATGACCCAATTCTACCAACAACTCCAACAAGCGGACTTGTTGCGGCGCCTTCATCAAATGCTCGTATGAGGTAAGGTTGTGTGTAGGGTCCAGATACCTCGATTATGTTTTAAATAGAACAGAAGGTTTCGTTTCTGGAAGGAAGCGGCGAATCTAGGTTAGTCCCCTTATCGTAACCTCGTCTGGTCGTTATGCGCCTTTCCTTCCATTCTCAAAATAATGACGTTGGCCGATGTATTCGCGTTACAACATAAACGAAGCCTAAAGACATACGAAAGATTACAACCCCCGCGTTGAGCATCTCTCTAGGCAAGCACACGAACCTGTGTAGTTAATATAATAAATGGCTAACGTCTAGAGTGAAGATGGGGGAACCATGGATGAGTGAACACTATCAATGTCCATTCTGCGGCCAGGTCAGGGAGACTAAGAAGAGGATGGACTTCCATCTACAGTACGGCCACGCGGATCTCTACCCCTTAATGAAGAGGGAGACGACTGCAGTCGACCTCGAGAGGAAGCTCGATGAACTGCGAGAGAAGAAGACTTTCCTAGAGAAAGAGATACAGATTATGAAGACGATCATCGAGAAGAAGGCCAACGAGCCTGAATAGGGTACCTCTGACACGTTTTTACACATCGACAAACGAAGTCACTGATTAGGGAATTCGTTACCAAGAAAACTCCATGATTCAGGTACTTATTCCGTCATATTTTATGATATTAACTGTCTTCTCAGAAGACATATAATAAAGAGATAAAAAGGGTGTTAGGACTCTATGAACTGCTTGTAGACGACCCAGGCTACCCCGAGTATCGCGAGGCCTCCGACGGCGTACAGGGCCCAGTTGACGCCTACTCCTCCCGGCGGCATCTCCACTGTGAAGCTGCCGGACAGGTCGCCCACGGACACCGTGTGGCTGCCCTCCTCTCCGGAGACGCCTGTGAACTCCACTGTTTCGCTTGCACCTCCGACTAGGGTAACCGTGTCTTCGTCGACCTTGGAGTCGTCTATGAGGAGTTCGGCCGTGTAGCTTCCCGCCTCTTCGCCTACGTTCGTGACCGTAACGGACACCGAGATTGGTTCCCCGATCTCAACGGTCGTCGGAGAGACGACTAGGTTCGATAGTTCGAACTCGGCGGGGGTTGGTGGCGGAGTCGGCGTCTCAACCGTGAAGCTGTCTGAGAGTTCACCTATGGACGCCGTGTATGTGCCTTCTGTGTCCTCGGTCACGGTGAACTCAACGGTTTCGCTGAATCCGCCGTCAAGCGTCACAGTGTATTCGTCGACCTTAACTCCGTCTATGAGGAGCTCGACCGTGTAGCTTCCCGACTCTTCGCCTACGTTCATGACTGTCACTGATACAGTGACTGTCTCATCGGGCTCGACGGTGCTCGGTGACACAACGAGGTTCGATAGGATGAACGAGGCTGGCTCAGGCGGCTCTGGCTCTGGCCCCTCCTCCGTCTCCACCTTGAATGATCCTATGAGGCCGTTGACGTCTACGGAGTATGTCCCCGGCGTGGTCTTCTTCACGTTCCAGGAAACGGTTTCAGATTCTTGGACGCCGAGGGTTATATCTTCTGATTTCTCGACGACGCCGTCTATGGTTAATTTGACGGTCTTGGTTCCTGACTTAGCCCCCGTGTTCGTGACTTTCACGGATATCTTGACAGTCTCATCGGGCTCGACCGTGGTCGGGGATATGCTGAAGTCCGATAGCACGAATTTCGCCGAGGGCGGTGGGGTGTAGCCTCCTCCGCCGCTGGGAACGTACAGATAGAACGTTGTTGAACCCGCTGGATCGGTGTCCTCTCTGAAGTATATGGTGTAGGTCCCGCCCGGCCAGTTGTCAGGGATCGTGAAAGGGCCAGAAAACTCAGTTACTTCAAGATCAGCCATTTGTGCAGCAAACCTCGGGGTTCCACCTGAATCAGTAATCTGAACGAGCCAGAAGTCGTTGACAGTCACGCTTAGATCAGTGAAATGGAAATTTATTTCGTCCCCACGGCGGTATTGAGACTTGGCGGGCAGGATGGAGATAGAGGGGGCACCTATCGCGGTTACGGTAGGCGCCAATGATATTAGCAGGAGAACGAGAATGATTCTAGAATAATATTTCTTCATCATCTTCACCTCATGTTACCTCAAAGTAAAAAGTCTCTACAGTTGGCGTGAGTGAACTTCCGTCCGGTAGCTTATCACTCCAGACAAGCACACAGACAGCATAAGTGCCTGCAGCGGCGCTCGAGTCAATCTTAAAATCTACGGTGTACTGTTTTGAACCCCCTTGGGCCAGCGAGCCTGTCGCGGTGTAACATGATTTATAGGGTTGGTTGCTTGGGTCATTGATCTGTATGAATACTCGATAGGGTGAGGACCCTGATATGCTCGTATAGCTTGTATATGCTGGATTTGTGTAGTAATCGGTTGCCTTCTCTACTTTTGCCTTGACTCTTACGGTGCTTCCCTTACTGAAGGTATCCTCTAGAACGTTTGAGGTATCGTACGTGTCTGCTTCTGGAACATCAAATAGATATGTACCGGGATAGGGTGCTATGAAAGCGAAGAGCGCAATGATGTACGAGTATAACGTGCTTATCGTGATGACCGCCAGTATGGTTATAGCAATCAAGCGTTTAGCATCGATAGTAACAACTATTCCTTCATCGTTAGTTGACATTGATTTTCAAAGAAGAGAGTAGGTTCTATGGATATGTAAAGCTTGTGCATAGGTTCGGCTCATGATACGTATAATATTGATAAAAAGCAGTGTAAAGTTCATTTAATTAGCTAAATTTCTTGAATGCGAGGGTGGTGAGGGCGACGGGGAGCGCGCTCAACGAGAACAGGAAGTAGATGTTTTCGTCTGAGTGGATCATGATTCTCTTCTCCAAGCCGTTTATCTTTAAAGTGTGTCTTCCAGGCTGGAGGTCTCTGACGTCGAAGCTGATATCTTCTTGGGCTACGCCGCTGACGTCGACCAGACGGTCATCCACTCTGAGATACGCGTTGTACAGGGGTTCAGGGTGGTCAAACCTAGCAGTGATCTCAGTCGATTTCCCTTTTCTCAGGATTGTGATCTCGTTTACCCTGGGGCTCGACGCTGATTGATCGACGGCTACTAGGTAGATTCCTTCGCCTAGATCGGCGTCGTCCAGGTAGGCCCACGCCCTGTCTTCGCCGGCGATTACCCCAGATAACCCTATTGGGTGCCAGGCGCCCACCCGCCACGTGTATAGCCTTATCTTGGCGCCGTAGTTCAGGATGCTTTCAGGGACCATGGTCTCGACGTACACGGGGTACACGAGTTTGCTGTGATCGCAGATTAGGGCGAACATGTTTTCACCGTGTATGGCTGGGAGTTGGTTTTGTAGGAAGGCCTCGTCGAACTGGAGTACTGAGACGGTCGTGGGGTCGAGGGTGGTGAGCCATGCCGTGGTCCCCCATCCTTCTGTGGTTACCTTCATCTGCCTGCCTCCCTCGGCGGCTGAGTGGGTCCAGCCGCATGGGCCTGGGGGAGGCTCGACTGTTATCGTCACGTCAGCACTGTCTTCGAGGCCTTGGGGGTCAGACACGGTTAGAGTAGCGGTGTGCTCCCCAACCGTATAATACGTGTGTGAGGTGATCTCCCCGACGGTGGTTGAACCGTCGCCGTGGCTCCACGTGTACGTGAGGTCGCCGCCGTTCGGGTCGGTGGACCAGCTCGCGTCGAGGAGGACGCTGTAACCCACCACACCTCTGAGGGATGTCTCTGTCGAGGCGACGGGTGGATCGTTGAAGAATTTAGAGATGTCCTCGACGAAGTTGGATATCCTGCCCGACTCGAAGGTGAACTCCAGGAACAGGGTGCCGTCGATGTACAGCTGCACCGTGTCGCCGTCATTCACTCCCTCGGCTTCCGGCGTGAAAGGGTCGTCGGCGGGTACCTTGAAGTAGGGATCATAGCCGAACCGCCCGTCCTTCGTGTAGGTGGCTGCCACGAGTCTGCCGTCTATCTTCGCCTCGACGAGGAGATGGTCCATGACCGGCTCGTCGCCTGAGGTGAGGACGCCGCTGACCGCGTGGGGGAGGGGGGCCGCGTACGCCGCGCGGCTTGACAGGGCGCCGAGTATGGTCACCATGAAGAGAAGCGTCTTTATGAGCTTCGCATAGTGCAACCTAGGACACGCCACTTTAGTCCTTTGACTCTCTAACTCGTTTACTGAATAACTATTGTAGGGGGAAGCAGGCTAACTACAAGTTAGGAGGCACTCGACGGGGTAGGCGTCTGTTACCTTGATCCAGTAGCTTCTCCCGGGTTCAAGGCTGTCGAACTCGCCTGTGTGGGTGAGTGGATCGTATAGCATGTATCCTATGAAGGGGTCGTAGGTCCAGACGCTTTCCATCGTGGGCTGGGTATCGACGTTCAGCCCCGTGGTCTGACTCAGAATTGAGACAGTTTCAAGGCCGAGGGGCGTCAACTGGAAGTCTTCCATATGGGTCTCAGGGCAATCGAGGGGGATCGTCACCTCGTTCCAGCCTGGATGCAGAGTGAGTAACGCGTCGTCGTGGATCGGCTTTATCTGGACGTAGGCTTCATCGATGTTGCCTCCAACGTCCTCGGCGACGAGTTTTCCGTCGCTGAAGGCGGGGGCTCTGCTTTTGTATAATCCGGGAACGGAGGTCTCTGTTAGCTGATATACGCCTCCGTCCGTCACCAAGGAGACTTCTCTGATTTGTTGGTTATCGACCACGAACGCGGTCACCAGTACGTCTGTCTCGTTGAGTCTCTCTGCCTCGGCGTTCCTGATCTCGGGGCTCTCGTAGTCCTGCGCCCACACCTTGACTGAGCCCGTCTCTGTGGTGGTGTAGGTGTCGCCGTCAACGTCCGTTATCGTGAGTCGAACGGTGTAGACACCGGGCTCTAGGTATGTGTGCGTGGGGTCGTGGTCGTTGCTTCTGTAGCCGTCGCCGAAGTCCCACTCGTAGTGAGTGACCTCGTCGTAGGATACGCTGGCCTCCTGGAACTGGACTGTGAGGGGGGCGAACCCCTCCGGGTTTATCGCCGTGAAGTCGGCACGCGTGTCTCGGTCTTTGATCTGTATGGTTCTGCTTGTCTCGTCGGTTAATCCGTCGTTGTCCTTCAATGAGAGGGTGACCTTGTAGGTTCCCTGTGTGCTGTACCTGTGTATGGGGTTCATGTTGTTGGACGAGAAGCCGTCGCCGAACTCCCAGAGGTAGTAGAGTATGACGCCGTCGTCGTCGACTGAGCCTCTGCCGCTGAAGTAGAAAAGCTCTCCCTCGAGCCCTGTGTCTTCGCAGTCGATGACGGGGATAGGTGGGGTGTCCTCGGTTACCACGGGGCCGGGGTCGACGGTGAACTGTACGTCGATGTTGTGCCCCGTGTCTACGTCGGTGAAACGTATCGTGTACTCGTCGGGGTCGACCTCGGGGACCTTGAACTTGGCCGAGCTGGTTTTCAGCTTCAGCCTGCCCGTGCTGGTGACTTTTCCCTCTTCGGTTGACACGACCGCCACGTCGTCGAAAGTCGCGTTCCAGCTTTTATTTGGTGTAAACCCGTCTCCCGTTAATTTGATGGTTTCACCGGGGAGGCCGTGGTCTTTGGATAGCTCTACTGTTAGAGGAGATATCTGGAGGAACGCATCCGAGTCTATGTTGGCGTCGTCAGAGTAGGCCCTTACGGTGAATCTTATTTCGTCGTTAGTGGTGGCGACGAAGGTGGTGTCGATTACGCCATTCTCGTTCGTGGTTACTTGGGATATCTCGTAAGAGTGGTAGGGAAAGTCTGTCTCAACTAGTTCTATGTCGACTTTCTGGTTGACCATGTTCTGGTAGTTTTTTCCTACTAGGTGGACACGGTATGTTAACTCGTCTCTCTCAGTTATGCATTCAATGTAGGCAAGGTCGTCGACGATGAGGGCCTTCTGGCTGCTCACCCCGTCGCTTGCAGTGATCTCAACTAGATACTCCGTGTCCGCGTCGGGAACCTGTGGAACGAATACCTGTATCTGGAAGTCTCCTTCCATGTCTATGGACTTGTCGCTGGTTATTATCTGGCACTCGACACCGCTCCAATCTTCACTGGAGATGGTTACTGACTCGATGTCTGTTTCGGGTGTGAAGCCTTTTCCTTTTATCGTCACGAGGTCTCCCACGTCGGCCTCCGATTGGCTGAGCGTTATCTTGGGGCATAGCCTGATTTCCTGTACGAGTGTGTTGTTCAGGCTGTCGAGGGCGCATAGATAGTATTCGCCGTAGTCCAGGTCCTCTATTTCGATCTCCGCGTGCACCGAGCCCTTTGTGCTGGCGCTAAGCGGGTTCGAGGTTATGAAGGTGATCTCCGAGACGTCCTCGAACTGGTCGTAGCTGCATTTTATTATCACATCTTCCACAGGGGCGGTCTTGAACTTCACATGGACTTCTCCGGTCACATAATCGACGGTCCCTGATCCTCCGCTGGCGCCGTCGAGTTCACCGTCGCCTTCGTCCGTAAACGCTTCGACGCCGTCGGTGACTGTGAAGGTCCCGGGCTTGATGGGAACGTTCGACAGGGTGTTTGTATGGCTTCGCGTGTCGCCGTCTCCGGTGCTAAAATACTCGTCCGTAATCGTCACCGCAGGCCAGCCGTCGATTCCTGCGCCTCCAGTCTTCTCTCTCATCATGAAGGAGACGCTGGCCGACGCCCCGAAGCCGTCGCCTTCCAACTGGTAATAATGATCCCTGTAGATGTAATCGAGCAGGTTCAGCTGAGGCACTATTGTGAAGGAGGTCGTGACCTTGAGGGAGGAATCCGCCTCTTTCACGATTAGGTTATGTGTCCCCCCAGGTATCTCGGGGACCTGGAAGGTCATGTTGTAGTAGCCACTGGATTCGCTGGAGGTCGCGTTTAGGGCGCCTTCGGCACCGTCCCACGTCTTTATGGTGCCCAAGTAGAGGATCGCCGTTAGGCCTCCTCCTACCCCGTATCCCTCTACGAGCACGGTGTCTGAGACGTGAGCTTGGCTTGGGGTGACGATGGGCGTGCTGAGGGATGCCAGAGTGAAGGCGTTGAACGAGAAGGAGGACAGGATCAACAGTATCATGTAGCTAATGCCATGGATTCTCTTTCTATGAACTGGCGTTGCTTGCTTGTAGCGACCGGTCAACTATTATTCGAGTGAACCCATCGACGCCGGTTTTATAGTGTTAATGGAGTCGTGATATCGAATTGATCTGGAGAATTGAATTACGTCCAGTCTGCCTTATTCCTAAAAGCTTAATACTCGTATGGATAAATTCAGGGTTACCCAACCAGTAAACAACGTAAAGGTGTACAAGATGGAACAGAGTAACGTGGTATACATAGGCAGGAAACCGGTAATGGCCTACTGCCTTGCCGTGATGACAGCCCTCAAGGCAGAGGACAACGAGGTGACCATCATGGCCAGGGGGAGGGCCATCAGCAAGGCGGTGGACGTGGCTGAGGTTGTGCGGAACCAGTTCGTGTCAGACCTGATGGTGAAGGACATCAGCATAGGCACCGAGCAGCTGGAGAACGAGGACGGTAGCCCCAGGAACGTAAGCAAGATATCCATACAGCTCGCCAAAGACTAGCATACTATACTTTTTTCTTTATTTTAGTGACCAGATTATAGCTATAGGTTAATTTATTGTGAGAAGGTGCTGGGGATAAGATGGAATTTCTCGTTTAAACATCGCATTTAATGGGTTAAGATCCGCTACCGGTCTTAATCATTAGCAGTATTTCGCCTGCTATCTCCCTTATGGAGGCCTCCATCTCCCTGAGGCCGTCGTCAGCTTTACCGATGCTGGTGACAGCGCCTTTCATATTGGTCTTAATCGTCTTCACGGTATCCAGCTGCCTTTCTATTTCCCCTATCTTTGCCTTCAACTGCGAGAGGTCAAGTTTAACCTCTTCCCGAAGCAAGGAGGCCACCAGCTCGGAGCGCGCGATCTTGTAGGCCATCTCCAGCGCCAGCGGGTCGCCGTCTTCAGGCACGCTGCACACGATCTTCTCGCCGTCGAACCTTCGGAAGCATCCGCAGCTTGACGGTGCCTTGGACTCGTGGACTGCCCCGATGGCGTAGTGGGCTACCCGGTTCTCCTTCGCCTTGTCTAGCTCCTTGAGGTAGTTGTTTTTACCCGTCAGTGTGACTTTAGTGTTCTTGGCCTCCACTACTATGCGGCGCTCCATGTTTCCCGTGTCCCTTGGGTTGATGTGTATTAGAACGTCACCCACTTTTCCGAGGGCCCCGCTATCGTCGCCCACGAACTCGACTGTGTCCTCGAAGTCTCGCGCCATGTAATCAAGCATCGCGTACACATAGTCCTCGAAGTCGCCTCCCTTCGCGGTGCCTTTATCCCGCTCTGCCTCAGCAGCTTCCGCGGCGCCCAAGGCTACCATTACTTTCTCAAAGCCCGCGTCCATGGACTTCTTGAGCTTCTGAAATCCTGTACCCTCCCTGTCCGCGTCAAGCTCCTGCTGAAGCTGTTTCCTGAACTTGCCGAGGGGCGTGGACTCGTCGTCCGGGTTGAGTATCTTGTAGATGACGCTTCCCTGCTCGCCGAAATGGGCGTCCAGGGCGCGCTTCAACTCGCCGTTCCTTCCAAGGAACCTGTCCATCGAGTTTACGAGAGTTCCCTTGTC
>Ga0265592_1000378_pt1 | contig 23597 bp, 24 predicted proteins | sample saktaG_7_FD_190141 | JGI IMG/M metagenome (GOLD analysis project Ga0265592, IMG submission 190141) | Saline water microbial communities from Sakinaw Lake, British Columbia, Canada - sak_2010_1_5_120m | ecosystem: Environmental > Aquatic > Non-marine Saline and Alkaline > Saline ... | reverse complement strand
CGTGAGAAGTTCAAATTGTTTGGCGGAAGCTAATATTCGAACGATAGGTGATCTTGTTAGACGAAAAGAGACGGAAATGCTGAAATATAAGAACTTCGGAAAAAAATCGTTAAATGAAATTAACGCTGTTCTTGTGTCGATGGATTTACATTTAGGTTTGGAAATTGAAGATGTTGATGAAAAATAAGATTAATTTTGCAGTTTAGAACATTATAAATTGAGGGAAGGGATAATAAAAGATGAGGCATCGTAAGAAAAAAGGTAGATTAAGCAGAAAAACAGCTGAACGTAAAGCTGTCTTGAAGAATTTAGCCATAAGTTTATTTACGTATCAGCGTATTGGAACGACAGTGGCAAAAGCTAAAGCTCTGAGAGTATTCGCTGAACCGCTTATAACTCTGGCAAAAAATGGTGCGGATTCCGTAAATGCCAGAAAGAGGGTTTTCAGCAAGCTCGGGGACAAAGATGTCGTAAAAATTTTATTTGATAAAGTGGCTCCTTTATATAAAGATATTCCCGGAGGATATCTCCGAATAATGCTTGACAGGCGGCGGAAAGGCGACGGAACTCAGTTGGCTGTAATTGAACTGACAAAAAGGACTATTTCCGATGATAAACTTTTGAAGATAGACACTGTAAAAGATATTTCATCAAAGACGAAAAAGAAAAAAATTGAAAAAAAAGAACCTTCGGCGAAAACAGAATTGACAAGTAAGAAAACTCATACGGGTACAGAAGAAGAAAGAGAAGAAACGCGTACGCGGACAGACGTGAAAAAACAAAAAGCAAAAACGGAACAGGAGAAAATAGCGAAAAAAGGTATCTTTAAACGGTTTCAAAGAAAATCTATGGGATAAAAACTGCCGTTCGCGCGCGGATCGGAAATTAAAAGGCGCCGAAAGTCTAACAAGGGCCAAAGAGTCAAAGTATGATGTTCAAAATCTTTGCCTCTTTGGCCCTTTTCAATAATGTTCGTAGGGGCACGGCATGCCGTGCCCTATATGGAGTCTCATAGCATGTTCCTGGGGTCAAGCCAGGGATAGCATAAGTGAGCGGCAAAACGTAAAAACATAACCCCAAATAAAAACACCAACCTCGTAGGTTACTACTAACCTACGAGGTTGGTGTTTACGATAAAGTGTAGGGGCGGGTCTGTGCGCGCGCCCGTAAATGGCAAGTTCAACCTCGTAGGTTGGTAGTGTTCTTTACTACCATCCTACGAGGTTGAACTTGGGGGATTTTGCTGGTGGTTCAAATAATAATCACAGCATGAGCCAGCCCTGGGCTTGACGGGGGATCTGTTATGTTCTACAAAATAGTCTAAACACATAAACGTATACATATCTTTCGTAGTTTAAAATGTGCAATTAATTAACGTAATTGGCATAACCTGCGAGGTTGGTGTTGTTTCATGGTTTTTTCACCTATGAGACGGAATTTGTTTTAAAATGACTATTACGATTCACTGAATAAGCGAGGTGAAAATGGAATCCAGTGTTACTCCGATGATTAAACAGTATTTAGAAATTAAAGATCAGCATAAAGATGCCATACTTTTTTTTCGGCTCGGTGATTTTTATGAAATGTTTTTTGACGATGCGCTTGAGGCGACAAGTATACTTCACATAACTTTAACTTCGAGAGGTTCTTCCGGCGGCCGAAAAATACCGATGTGCGGAATACCTCATCACGCCGCGAATAATTATATCGCGCGTCTTATAAAAGCCGGTAAAAAAATAGCTATTTGCGAACAAGTGGAAGAGCCTTGCGCGGAGAAAAAGATCGTAAAGCGGGAAGTCGTCAAAATAATAACTCCGGGCACTTTTATAGCGGATGATTTTTTGGATGCCGCCAATAATTATATAATGTCGATCGCGCCGCGGGGCGGGAATTACGGATTAGCGTACGCGGACATCTCAACCGGAGAATTTAATGTTACCGAGCTTGATTCCGCGGAAAATCTTTTTTCCGAGTTATATAAAATTTCATCTCGAGAATGCTTAATCCCCGAGAGCTTTTCAAAAGAAGAGTTTTTTTCGGAATTTAAAGATGTTTTTTCGGGAAGTTTAACCGTCAATGAGGATTGGCAGTTTGATTATGATTTATCTCTTGAAGAAATAAAACGTCATTTTTCGGTAAAAACTCTCGATGCCTTCGACTGCCGGAATTTGCCTCTGGCTTCAAGCGCCGCGGGCGCGCTTTTGAGATATTTAAAGCGCACTCAAAAATTACCACTTAATAATATCAGCAGGATATCAACTTATAAAGTCAGCCAGTTTATGGTGCTTGATGAGAGTTCCTGTCGGCATTTGGAACTTATTCAGAACAACGAAGATTCCTCAACAAAAGGGACTCTTTTGGAAGTTCTTGACCATACTCGTACATCAATGGGCGCGCGGCATCTTAAAACATGGATATTAAATCCGCTTTTAGATATTGAAAAAATCACGCGAAGACAAAACGGAGTGCGGTATTTTTATGATAACAATCACTTTCGGGAAAATGTGCGGACAGTACTTTCGGATATATACGATATCGAGCGTCTTTCAAATAAAGTGAGCATGGGAACCTGTAATGCCAGAGAGATGAGAACTCTTTCTTCTTCTCTTAAAGCGATAGCAAAAATTAAAAAGGAATTTCAAACTGAAATACCTGTCAGCCTCAAAGATATAGTTCAAAGATTAGATGATTTTAGTGATGTGATAAACTGGATTGAAGATTGTCTTGTAGAATCCCCTCCGCTCACATTGAAAGAAGGCGCTCTTATAAAACGGGGATATGATCCGGCGATAGACGAAGTGAAAGATCTGCTTTCAAACGGGAAAGACGCCCTATCCGCTCTTCAAAAAAAGGAAATTGAAAGAAGCGGAATAAGTTCTCTGAAAGTCGGGTTTACGAGGGTTTTCGGGTATTATATTGAAGTGACTAACGCGAATTTAAAGGCTGTTCCGGAGAATTATGTTCGTAAACAAACATTAACTAATGCTGAACGATTTGTTACTGAGGAGCTTAAAGAGTGGGAGTCGAAAATAATCGGCGCGGAGGAACGCTCAAAAAATATGGAATACGAAGCGTTTTGCGGACTAAGAGAAAAATGCGCTTCTGAAATTGAACGCTTGAAAGAAGCCTCCCGCCTTATCGGAAAAATTGATGTTTTGGCGTCTTTGGCCCAAAGCGCCGTAATAAACAGATATTGTTGCCCGAAGGTGGATTCCGGAGGTAACCTCAATATTACGCGCGCGCGCCACCCGGTCATTGAAAGAGTTTTGAAAGATAAAGAATTTGTGCCTAATGATATATGTATGACCGCGGACACCGGAAGAATTTTTATTATTACCGGATCAAATATGGCCGGAAAGTCCACTTTTATACGCCAAACGGCGCTTATTTTAATTATGGCGCAAATGGGAAGTTTCGTTCCGGCGAAAGAAGCTGTGATAGGTGTTATTGACAGGGTTTTTACAAGAGTGGGCGCTTCTGACCGCCTGTATCGCGGAATGAGTACTTTTATGGTGGAAATGCTTGAGACCGCGAACATACTCAACAATGCTACAGGGAGAAGTTTGATCATATTGGACGAAGTCGGCAGAGGAACAAGCACTTTCGACGGGGTTTCAATTGCCTGGGCCGTAGTCGAATATATTTCACGTTATATCCCGGGCGCCAAGACAATGTTTGCGACGCATTATCATGAACTTACCGAATTAACGGAGATTACGCGCGGTATAAAAAACTATCATTTGGCGGTACGCGAGTGGGGTGAAGAGATAATTTTTCTCTACAAAATCAAAGAAGGCGGTTGTGATGAAAGTTTTGGTATACATGTCGCGAAACTTGCCGGTATGCCTCAAACTGTTGTAAAACGCGCGCGGGAAATTTTGAATAATCTTCAGAAAGATTCTTTTTCAGGTAATATACGTTTTCGTTTTTCGGAAAAAAAAGATAAGCCGGAAGAACATTTGGATTTTTTCAATAAAACTGAAAAAGAACGTTCTCTTATTGACGCAATCCAAAAAATAGATGTTGACAATTTAACGCCGATTGAAGCTCTTAAAAAAATAGCGGAACTTAAAAAAGAGACGGGGTAGTTGGTTCGTCGGTTAAAAAACTAACCGGCAAACCGGGGGAACTGTTGAAAGGATTTATTATGACGCCCGGCAAAATTCAAATCTTAACCAAAGAAGTTATCGGAAAAATCGCGGCCGGTGAGGTTGTGGAACGCCCGGCGTCCGTTGTTAAAGAACTGGTTGAAAATTCCATTGACGCGGGCGCGAGCAGTATAGAGATTGAAGTGCGTTCTGCCGGGGGGGAACTTATAAGAATAGCCGATAACGGCGAAGGCATGATTCTGTCGGAGTTAAAACTTTCGTGTTTACATCACGCGACAAGCAAGATAAGGGATATAAAAGATCTTGAAAGTATTACCACACTCGGATTTAGAGGGGAGGCGCTTTCAAGTATAAGTTCGGTCTCTCAAATGAATATAATAAGCACCCGAAAATCGAGTGAAGAGGGAGCTTCGCTTTATTTGGAAAGCGGCGAAATTTTACAATCGCGTCCGGCGGCGAGAACTCAAGGCACAACGGTAGAGGTGAAGAATCTTTTTTTTAATGTACCTGCCAGACGTAAATTTCTTAAAAAAGAATCAACGGAACTTGCTGAAATTGTTAATGTGGCGGCAAGGTTTATTCTTGCCTTTCCGGGTATTGAGTTCAAGCTCCGGCAAGGGGATAGGACCCTGCTTCACGCGAGGAAAGAAATGAAGATTTCTGAAAGAATAAAGCTGGTTTTAGGCGGAGATATAGCGGACCATATGATAGAGGTATCAAACCCGGAGGCACTTTATAACGTAACCGGATACGTGAGCCGGCCGTCATTCAGCCGGAAAGACCGGCGCGCTCAGATGTTTTTTGTTAACGGCCGGTTCATAAGAAGCAAAGTTTTAAGTGACGCCGTATACGGCGCGTATGCCAGTCTTCTTGAGCGGGGACGGTATCCGTCTGCGATTTTGTTTTTGAAGGTTCCTTCTTCAAAAATTGATATAAATGTGCATCCCGCGAAACTTGAAGTGAAATTTGAAGATGAAAAAGAAATAAAAATAGCCGTAAGAAACGCGATAAAATCAGGGTTTGATCGTCTAAAACTTGATGATCTTTCTGATGAAGGTTTTAATCCTGAGCACATGGAACAGCCGCGAAAAAATAACATTTCCGAAAATTCTGAGACTCAGACGGAATTCACTTATAATTTAGATGAGTTTGTTCCGAGACAACCGCATAGAAAGGGTGAGGAGACCTCTTCTATGTGGGAGAGGCCTGTTTTTACTCAAAAGGCGGATATTTTTCAGATAGCCGGGTGCTACATAGTACAGATAAGACCGGAGGATATCAGGATCGTAGATCAGCACGCGGCGCACGAAAGGATTCTTTACGAGTTTTTCAGTAAGGCTTTGAAATCCGCCCCCATAGAATCTCAAAAACTTTTATTTCCTGTCAGGATTGACCTTACGGCGAAAGAATCCGTTTTAATGGAAAAAGTCATTGAGAAGTTTAATGCTTTAGGTTTTAGTGTGGAATTATTCGGAGACAATTCTTTTATTGTGCAGGCGGTACCGGCTATATTAAAAGAACGTGACGTGAAAACGGTTATTATGGATATTCTCGCGGATCTTGGAGAACGGGCTGAAGCTAAAAATGAACTGGAAGATGAATTTATCAAACTAACTTCCTGCCGAAGCGCGATTAAAGCGGGAGACAAGTTGAATCGGGAAGAGATGCACTCTCTCTTAGATCAGTTGGCGAAGTGCGATCTTCCGTTTACATGTCCGCACGGAAGACCGACGACGCTCGAAATAACGCCGGGGGAACTAGAGAAAAGATTCAGAAGAAAATGATTGGAGCCTGTCGGCGGAGTGAATGGTTGTTGGTAATTCGTAGGGGCTGGTTTTAAACCCGCCCGTTAATGGTGAATCTTCCGCCAACAACCTCGTAGGATGGCAGCAAAGAGCACTGCCAACCTACGAGGTTGTTGGCGGAGTTTGTTGGTAATTCGTAGGGGCTGGTTTTAAACCCGCCCGTTAATGGTGAATAATATTTGGAGAACTGGAGGAGTTTCATTTCATAGTTTTGGAATAATTTTTTATCGTAATTTTGAAGATTCATGCTATACTAAACACGGGGATAAATGTTATGGGCATAAAAGAAATAAAAAGAATAATAGGGAAACATAAGGCTGATTTAACCGGCAAATATCATATGTGCCAAATAGGGGTATTTGGATCATATACGCGAAATGAACAAACACAGCATAGCGATGTTGATGTTTTGGTGGATTTTTCCGCGCCTATTAGTTTTTTTGAATTTATTGATGTGGAACAGGAACTGTCTGATTTGCTGAATGTTAAGGTTGACCTTGTTTCACGTAAAGCTTTAAAACCTTATATCGGGAAGCGTATTTTAAAAGAGGTTCAAATGATATGAAAGAAAGAGACATTAGGGATTACATTAATGATTTAATCGAGGTCTCCGGCGATATTCTAACTTTTACAGGAGGGATGTCATTTGATGAATTTTGCGCGGATAAAAAAAACGGTAAGCGCTGTCATAAGGTGTCTTGAAGTGATAGGTGAGGCGACTAAAAAATTGCCATTGGAATTTAGATTAAAATATCCTGACATACCATGGAAACAGATGGCAGGCATGCGGGATAAACTCATTCATGAATATTTTGGCGTAGATAGAGAGATGGTTTGGCAAGTTGTTGAAAAACATATCCCGCGAATTTCTCCCTTATTAAAAAACCTTTCTATGAACTAAATTTTAATACATAGGAGTAGTCCAATTAAAAAAAAGAATATATTTTTGTGCGCCACAATCTTACTTTTCGCAGTTTTACTATTTTGTTCTTCTGCTGTTCCATCATCTTCTGTTCTTTTTATGAAGCTGATCATTGCGAAAAAAGGGGGAAGAATACATACATTGTCCCCGGTCTGGGCGTCACAGTCGATGGCTTTAAAGCAAAAAGTTTTGGAGGTTCTAGGAAAAACCGCGAGCAAATATCCCAAAAAAATTGAAAACGCGGTTACAATTTTTGACAGCTATTTGGACTTTACCAATAGTGACGCGGATCAGGTTCGTTTGAATATCAATGTTTTAAACATGCTCGCGGAAATGCCGTCTGAATTTAAAACGCTTAAGATCGCGTTAAACGCGGTTGATTTTATGAAATATGAAGGAGAAGAGAAGAGAGCCCTCCATCAGGCAGGGCTAAAATTTTTTAGATCCATACCGAGTGAACTTATGTTTAAAAAGGCTAATGAAAATAATAACGGAAAAAGTGTTTATTTGGAAGGTTGGGATAAGAGATATTATAAAGAAATTTGTCGATATCCCTTATTGACACACATAGGCGAGATAAAGTTAGGGGTTCTAAAGCGGATGGGCGAAAGCGAAGAAGAGCGCCTCGCGGCCAGAAATTGCCTAATTACGTCCAATCTTCGGCTTTCGTTCGGTGTTGTGAAGAAATATTATAGGTGGATAGGTATGGATAAAAACCGATTAGTTTCGGAGGCTACTTTGGGTCTGATCAGAGCGGCAAAGAAATATGATCCATGTGCTAAGAAAAAATTTTCAACATATGCTATTAGGTGGATGAGGCTATTTTTATCGCGGTTTATTAAATACCAGAAAGAAGATATGCGTTTGCCGGAGCATATTCACGAGGAATTAAATAAGTTTCTCAACAAATGTCGAGAAGCAAATATAAATCCAAGAGATAAGACTATTGCAATAGAGCATATTTCTGAGGTTACCGGGTTTCGAATTGAACGAATAGAGATGTTACTGGAACTAATGGGAGGTGATTATGTATTTCTTGACGCTTCGGGTTCTAACTCGGATTCTAAAAATGACGGTAAGTCCGAAATGAATAATGGAGAAAAGATAGGGGATATGGCTGTAAGCGATGAAAAGGTGGAAAATATAATTAGTACGAACAAGAATAAAGTGGTTTTGGAAAGCTTTTTTGAGCGAGTGGAAAACAGAATAAAAGCAAAAGAGAAACCAAACTCCGCGCCCCGAGTGTTAGCAATATTTCAGAAAAGATTTGTACCTAAAGTCTTGCAAACAGGATTAGAACAAACATTGGAGGAAATAGGGGACGTCTACGGACTTTCAAGGGAAAGGATACGGCAGTTAGAATTTAAGTTAAAAAATTATATTGAAAACGAGGCAGTAACTCCTGAGGAAAAGATATTTGCCGCCAATCTTGTGCGAATGGGATGCAATGGTTCTCAAAATTCCTTCGCGGAATGTTTAGAAGGAATTTATAAAACATCCGGTTTCCGAGAATTTAACATGAGTGAACTCCCCTTTCTTTGTGAAAAATATAAGTCGAATATGCGTAGCATAATACTTAGAGGGCTTGTTCGATTGTCTATACTTACGCGCGAAAAAAAAGCAGTGTACAAGATTAATCCGATTTTTAAAGGCAGAAATGGCGCGGAAACTGAGGAAAACTTTGCCGGTTTATTTAAGATGACATTTGAACAGGGTGTTAGTATTAAAAAAAAGAGTCCTGTTTTTGAACGGTATACTTATTCAAAAAATAAAACTTTCGCGATAAAAGAATGCATTCAAATGGATCTCGCGCATACGTTTCTTGGAAGGTTGACATCTGAGGCGAATATTGAAAGAGACCCTTGTATTATTCGTGTGTGGAAAGGGTACGCCTCCCTCGCGCAGGAAGACCTGCCGCAGTGTATACGAGACGCGATGAAACGCCGCGGTTCGTATGTGCTTAAGTTCATGGAGCTGGATGAGCTTATTAACGATACGAAGGAAAAGAAAGCTTCCTCAAATGAAATCATGATATTACCGTTCGACAGATTGAACGCGTCTCAGAAACAAACATTGGAAACAGGGAAGGCGTGGTTCATTAATATGGATTTTGAAAAGCAAATACTTGATCCGTACGCGGTCGTACAGTTAGAGGCAATAATCGCGTCGGCGATCGCGTATTTAAATAACGATGATTTTACGTTCAATAACTTATATAAAATATTGACGGACAGCACCGATGATATTAAAGTAAGTATAGAAGAGTTAAAGAAAAACCCTCTTCTGGCGATAAAGCATAGGTTTTTATTAAATCCGGGAAAAGTACACATAGATGATTTGGCTCCATTAAATCGAAGAATGAAAAAATTAATTGATTCGGCCTCGTAGGGACGGGGTTCTAAGCCCGGCCGTGAAATCTTCCGCCGACAACCTCGTAGGATGGTATTAATGGGCACATGCAATGTTGCCCCTACGGGGATGTTGGCGGAGTTTGTTGGTAATTCGTAGGGGCGGGTTCTAAACTCGCTCGTGAATGGGGAGGGGAGCGTTATGGATAGTAAACTTGCGAATGAAATTTATAAGATATTGGATTCCGCGTATCCGGACGCGACTACCGCGCTCAAGCATAAAAACGCGCTGGAGCTTTTGGTCGCGGCAATACTTTCCGCGCAGTGTACGGACGCGAGAATAAATTTAATTACCGCGGCCCTTTTTAAAAAATATAAAAAGGCAAAAGATTACGCGCTCGCGGATTCGGAAAAATTTGAAAAGGAAATACGCTCTGCCGGGTTTTATAAGAATAAGGCAAAAAATATAATTAACGCCGCTCGAATCATTGATACGCAATTTAACGGAAAAGTTCCGGATACAATGGAAAATCTTATTCGTTTGCCGGGTGTGGCGCGAAAGACAGCGAACGTTGTTTTGTTTTACGCTTACGGAAAAAATGAAGGGATAGCGGTCGATACGCATGTAAAGCGTCTTAGCGGGAGACTTAATTTTACTAAAAACATTGATCCGGTAAAAATAGAAAAGGATTTAATGAGCCTTTTTACCAAAAAAAAATGGGGCAATTTATCCGGGTTATTGATCACGCACGGCCGTGAAATATGTAAGGCGCGAAACCCTATTTGCGCCGAATGTTTGATAAATAAATTGTGCCCTTCGGCAAATCGGTTGGTTAGTTAGCTGGTTAGCCGGTTGGTTTTTGAGACAGAGTTTGGAAAGGCAATTTTAGATGAGACGAAAAAGGATGTATTTCTTATGGACGATGGGAGTCCTAACCGCTTTATTGATAAGCGGTTGTTTGGAAGAAGGTTCCGATGTTTCCCTTGGGGACGGATATTTTGTTCGGAGTATTGTTGATGGAGACACGATACAGCTTCAAAACGGAAAATTTGTTCGTTATATCGGAATTGATACCCCTGAAATAAGAAAACGCGTGCGCGGAGTTTGGCTGTATAAGCCCGAGCCTTATTCTTTAGACGCAAAAAAACTTAATAGTGAGCTTATTGGTGGAGGGAGAGTGGAACTTGAATTTGACTCTGAAGAATACGATAAATACGGGCGGTGGCTCGCGTATGTTCATGCTGAGGGAAAAATGGTTAACGAAGAGATTTTAAAAGCCGGACGCGCGAAAATTTTAGTGATTCCGCCGAATACAAAATATCTGAAAAGATTCAAAAAAGCCGAACAAGAGGCAAAAGATAATAAACGGGGTATATGGGGGGGCGGGTTCATGCTGTGATGTTTTTCACTAACATTCGCCTTCGCGACGGGTCTCTGAACTACCAACCTCGTAGGTTAGTGGTGGCTCCCCACACCACTATCCTACGAGGTTGGTGGTGTGGCGAACGACCACTATTAACAAAATACCCCGAGTTCAACCTCGTAGGATGGTATAATGCGGGCACATGCAATGTGCCCCTACCAACCAACCTACGAGGTTGAACTCCCACTATCCTCGTCACCCGAATTTACCTACCAGATTGGCTTATGTAGCATGAGCCAACCCTGGGGTATATGGGGGGTAAACGGCTATATACGTACATAAAGTACGCGAAATTCACTCCGCTCGTCGCCAATCTCGCAGGCTGGCGGCGGGATATTTTCTCGCTTGTAATATTGTATATATTATGATAGTTTATGCTGTTGATGTGTTGAGCGTAATGTGACAGAAGTAGGGGATGCTATAAATGAAGCTATCAGAGAAACTTATGAAAATTCAGCCTTCCGTGACTTTGGCATTAACCTCAAAGGCGAAAAGTATGCTTTCCGCCGGGGAAAATGTTGTTATTTTGGCGGCGGGGGAACCGGATTTTGATACCCCGCGAATTGTAAAGTGTGCGGCAATAAAGGCAATAGAAGACGGACTTACGAGATACACTCCGGCAGGCGGTACTAAATCGATCAAAGAAGCTATTTGCCGTAAGTTTACAGAGGACAATAATTTAGATTATGATATTAGCGAAATCGCGGTTTCAAACGGCGCGAAACATTCACTTTATAATGTACTTCAGGTGATATGTAATCCCGGTGATGAAGTAATAATTGTTTCTCCGTATTGGTTGAGCTATCCCGAAATGATTAGGTTAGCCGGAGCCGAACCGAAAATCATAAAAACAAAACCGGAAAACGGATTTAAGGTTAAAGCTAAGGAAATTCAATCAGCGATAAATAAAAATACTCGAGCTCTTATATTAAACAGTCCGTCAAATCCGGCCGGGGTTGTTTACGAAGAAAAAGATTTACGAGAGATAGCCGAAGCTTGTCTTCAGGCGGGGATTATGATCGTGAGCGATGAAATATATGAAAAGATCATTTTTGACGGACGGAAGCACGTGTCAATCGCGTCGTTGTCTCCCGAAGCGAGAGAGGCGTCAATTGTCATAAACGGTGTTTCGAAAAGTTACGCTATGACCGGTTGGAGGATAGGCTATATGGCCGGGAATAGGAAAATCGCCGGTATGGTGACCACTCTTCAGAGTCATTCAACTTCAAATCCCTGTTCAATAAGTCAGGCCGCGGCGGAATGCGCTCTATTGTCAGACCTTAAAAAAGAGATGAAACATAATTGTGATGAGTTTGAACAGCGGCGGAATTTTTTGATCAAAAGTTTATCTGAAAGCGCGCCGTTAAAACCTTTCAGTCCCGACGGCGCTTTTTATTTGTTTTGTGATATCTCCGGGACAGGCCTTAACTCGTTAGATTTTTCAGAAAAGCTCTTGGAGGATAAAAAAGTAGCCGTGGTGCCCGGTCGGCCTTTCGGTATGGATTCTTTCGTGCGTATTAGTTTCGCGGCTGATATGAAAACATTAGAAGAAGGAGTCCGAAGAATAAAGGAATGGCTATCCGGTAATTAGTTGATTTGTTGATTGTTGGCTCGTTGATGGTTGGTTCGTTGATGGTTGGTTCGTTGATTGTTTAACAAACTAACGATTCAACGATCAACGAGCCAACAAGCTATCGGTCAACAAGCCAACGAACCAACGATCAACGGATTAACCATTAACAAAAAAAGGGAGTTTTATGAGACAAACCATAGCTGAGAAAATTTTATCTGAACATAGCGGCACCAGAGCGAAAGCCGGTGACATAGTTATCGCGAAAATTGATTTTTGTTTCGGACAGGATGGAACCAGCGGGATGATAATAGACAGTTTTCGGAAGATAAAAGACGCGTCGATTTTTTCAAAAAACGCGTTTTGTATGGTTATAGACCATTCCGCTCCGAGTCCCAATATTGGAGTTTCAGCGATACATGATAAGATCAGAGAATTCGCCGCCGAACAGAAAGTAAAAGTTTTTGACGCGGGACGCGGTGTTTGTCATCAGTTAATTCCTGAATCCGGTTACGTTGTGTGCGGGGATTTGGTTTTGGGGGCGGATTCTCATACATGTACATACGGGGCGATAAATGTTCTTTCAACCGGAGTGGGTTCAACAGATCTTGCTATAGCCGCGGCAAGCGGGAAAAACTGGTTTAAAGTCCCCGAAACCATAAAGATCGTGTTAGAAGGATGCCTGCCGAAGGGGGTTTCTGCTAAAGACGTAATACTTCATATTATCGGGGATATCGGCGCGCGGGGCGCGACCTATAAAGCGGTTGAGTTTCACGGACAGTTTATATCAGATCTAAGCATTGACGGGCGTTTCACGATCGCGAACATGGCGGTTGAAATGGGAGCCAAGTGCGGGCTTATGTTGGCGGACAAGAAAACGATTGAGTGGGTAAAACGTCATTCGGTAAAACCTCCAAAGAGTGTCGCGCCGGACAGCGACGCGAAATATGTCCAAACTCAGGCGTACGATGTTTCGGATCTATCGCCTCAAGTGGCTCGTCCGCATACGGTTGATAATGTGTGCGGTATAGAAGATGTTTTAGGCACGCGGATCGATGAAGTTAATATCGGAACGTGCACTAATGGGAGATTAGAAGACCTTGAAATTACAGCGAAAATCTTGAAGGGAAGAAAAGTTGCTTCAGGAGTGAAGTTAATTATTACTCCCGCGTCGCGGAAGATTTATTTGGGAGCGCTTAAAGCGGGATATATAGAGATTTTTGTTCGCGCGGGGGCGGCTGTTAATAATCCAGGATGCGGGCCGTGTGTGGGAACTCATCAAGGCGTGCTTGCTGACGGGGAAAACGCTTTTTCGACAGCTAATAGGAACTTTAAGGGAAGAATGGGAAATCCCAACGCGAATATATATCTCGGAAGTCCGGCCGCCGCCGCCGCTACCGCCTTAGAAGGCAAAATAGCCGATCCGAGAGAACACAGGAGAAGGTTGTAATAACGACAAATGACAAAATTCAAGTTTGTCATTTTTAAAACACGGGAGGAAAAGTGGGGAATTTCGCGCATAGATTAAAGATTCAGAATGATATAAACACGGATTATGTAATTTCCGGCAGGTATAAATTTAAGATACAGGATGAAAAGGAATTGGCGAAATATATTTTCGCGGATCTGGAAGAAGACTTTTATAAGAAAATAAAACTTGGAGATTTTTTAGTGGCGGGTGAGAATTTCGGGTGCGGTTCTTCCCGAGAGCAGGCTCCCGTAGCGCTTAAGGCAAGCGGGCTTCAAGCTGTTATTGCTAAAAGTTTCGCGAGGATATTTTATCGAAACGCTTTTAATGTGGGGTTATGTTTGTTAGAGTGTGAAACAAATTATATTGATGACATGGATGAGCTTGAAGTTGATTTTGAAAAAAATATTATAAAAAATGTATCAAAGGGCGTGAATATCGAATTTAAACCTATTCCCGGAATAATGAAAAATTTTCTGGATAAAGGCGGAGTTATTGAATATTTCAAGGAATTCGGGACATTTAAGGAGAATATTGGTGAAGAGGTATAGTTTCCTGGGTTATTTGTTTTTTTTGATAGGAAAGAAATTGTGGAAGTACGAGATTTAAGAATATTGGGATACGAAGAGACGCTTTGTTTTCTGAAGGAAACATTAGTTAAGAGAATAGCAAATGAAGTGCCGGATACGCTGATTCTGGTCGAGCACTATCCGGTTGTCACTTTCGGGCGTTTTTGGGATAAAAAAAACGTTATTGATAAACAATATTTCCGGATAAAAAAAGTACCGTTTTTATTTACCTCGCGCGGCGGCAAAGTTACATATCACGCTCCGGGACAGTTAGTAATTTATCCGGTGATTGATTTGAAAGATAAAAAGCGCGATATCGCGTTTTATATAGATTTTCTGGAAAAAGTTATTGCGAAAAGTTTGAATCGCCTTGGTGTTCCCGCCGCTCGCGTAAAGGGAAAACGAGGTGTGTGGGTTTCTGAAAAAAAAATAGCGTTTATCGGAATAAGCTTGAAAAATTGGGTTACGTATCATGGAGCCGCCGTAAACATTAATAACGACATAACGGCTTTTTCTCGAATAAACCCGTGCGGGGAAGATAATATTAAAGTTATATCCGCCGCGGAATACCTGGGACGTGAATTGGATATACGCGCGGTTAAACAAGTTTTTACGGAACAATTTATTAAAAGTTTTGAGGAGGTATATCTAAATTCAAACGAAGGTTGTTATCGCGAACGCGCGAGTTGAGCCTATCGGTTTGAATTTATGAGGTTGCATTAAAGGCGGTAGGTGGGTTTTTTTAAGAAAGGGAAATCAGAATGGAATTTAGACTGCCGGAGTTAACGGGTAACGATGAAAACGCGGTTTTAACACTTTGGTATGTAAAAGAAGGGACTACTGTCTCTAAAGATCAGGATCTTGTGGAAGTTATGACGGATAAAGCCACCTTTAGCGTGGTTTCGCCGTGCGAAGGATTGCTTGTAAAAATAAATAAAAATGTAGGAGAAGAAGTCGAAAAGGATGAAGTTCTTGCCGAAATACAAGAGACAGATGAAATAGATGAAAACTAGACCGGCGCCCCGGGATTTGATGTAAATTTGACAAGCAAATTTACATCAAGGCACTCAGACATTAATTCGACTAAATGATTACAGAACGCAAGCGTTCTGTAATCAAAGTCTCATTAAGGAGATTAGGATGAACGAAGCTAATAGAATGAAAAGACTGCCTATGTATCTTTTTACGATCATAGATGACTTGAAAAAGTATGCCATGGGGAAAGGGCTTGATATTATAGATCTTGGGATGGGTAATCCCGATCAGCCGACGCCGAAACATATTGTCGATGAACTTTGTTTGAGGGCGAAAGAAACGGAAAACCATCGGTATTCGAGGAATATCGATAAAGTGGAATGTAAACTGCGGGAGGCTATCGCCGGATGGTATAAAAAAAAGTTTAACGTTGATTTAGATCCGGACAAAGAAGTACTGCCTCTGATCGGGTCTAAAGAAGGTATCGCGCATATTTCGTTAGCTTTTCTCAATAATGACGATGTCGCGCTTGTTCCGAATCCGGCGTATCCTGTTCATTTCAACGGAGTGCTTATTGCCGGAGGTGTTCTTCATAACCTTCCGATAAGTGAGGCGAATAATTTCCTGCCGGATTTTGATACTGTGCCCGAAGAGATTATGAAAAAGACGAAAATGCTTTTTATCAGTTATCCGCATAATCCCACCGGCGCGGTAGCTACGGAAGAATTTTTTAAAAAAACCGTTAAATTATGCAATAAGCGCGGAATAATTCTTGTGCATGATTTAGCCTATTCCGATATCGTTTTTGACGGGTACAAGGCTCCCAGTATATTACAGCAGGCATCTTCGCGCGCCTCAGCCGTTGAGTTCCATTCTTTGAGCAAGTCCTATAACATGGCCGGTTGGCGTATAGGGTTCGCGGTAGGAAACGAGGTAATCCTAAAAGCTTTGGCAAAGACGAAAGGATACATTGATTTCGGGCTGTTTAAACCGATACAATACGCGGCGATAAAGGCGCTTACAGGGCCGCAGGATTGTGTGAGGAATGTGGTTGAAATGTATGAATCCCGGCGTAATGTCATGGTAAAGGCTCTTCAGAAAATTGGATGGAATGTGCCTAAACCAAAGGCGACGTTTTATCTTTGGGCGAGGATTCCTGATAAGTACAGCGCCCTAACTTCTATGGAATTCGTTTCACTTTTAATTAAAGAAGCCGGAGTTGTGCTTGCTCCGGGTACCGGTTTCGGAGAATTCGGAGAAGGATTTGTCCGGTTCGCTTTAGTTGAAAACGAAGACCGTCTGGTTGAAGCCAGCAATAGAATTAAGAAAATCCTTGAAATGTAAAAATATGAAAAAAATATTAATATTTTATATATCTCAGTACGGGCATTTTTATGCCGCGGTGGCTTTAGAAAAAGGGTTATTGAATAGTATTAAAGACGTTTCCATAGAAAAAATAAACGCGTTTAGTTATACCAATCCGATATTGGAAAAAATAATCAATAAAGCATATATCGAAGTAATAAAAAAGAAGCCGGAAATCTGGGGACACATGTATGATAACCCGGATATAATGAAAAAAACAAAAAAAGCGCGGGAAGCTTTACATAAATTCAATACGCGGAAAATTAAAAAGCTTATTGACGCGTATAATCCTGATGCTATTTTCTGCACTCAAGCTTTTCCATGCGGCATGGCAGCCGATTATAAGAAAACGTGCGGTAAACAAATACCTCTGATAGGGATCTTGACAGATCATGCTCCGCATTCTTATTGGTTATTTGATGAAGTGGACTATTACATTGTTCCGTTCGAAGAAACTCGGGACGTGCTTATAAAAAAAGGTGTTCCGCCTGAAAAGATCAAAGCGTACGGAATTCCGATTGATCCGAAATTCGCTTTAAAAAAGGATAGAGGTGAACTGAAGAAAAAATTGCGTTTTGATGACAATAAACGCACGGTTCTCATTATGGGCGGAAGTCAAGGACTTGGCGCGATGGAGGAAGTTACGATGCTTTTGCTGGATTCTGAAAATAGAAAATATCAAGTGGTTGTAATTACCGGGTCCAACAAAAAATTATACACGCGCCTTTTAAGAATGAAAAGCAAAAGAAAATGGAATGATGTTTGTATATTGTCTTATGTGGAAAATATAGATGAATTCATGGAAGCGGCGGATCTTATTGTTTCAAAACCCGGCGGAATGACAATAGCCGAGACTTTGGCAAAAACGCTTCCCATGTTGATTGTTGATCCTATACCCGGGCATGAACGTATGAATACGGATTTTTTAGTGTCCAAGGGCGCGGCTATAGAAGTAAAAGAGCATAATGATATAAGTTGTTTAGTGGAAAAACTGCTTTATTCGGACGACGCGAGGCTTCAAATGAAGAAGAATATAGAGAAATTGGCAAAGCCGAATAGCGTTTCCGATATTACAAAACTTATTTTCGGAGAATCGGATTAAAAATAATGCTGTATTGTCTTTATTGGATAGGTTTTTCTTTTGCCGGAATCCTGCCTCTTGATGTATGCTATGAGATCGCGAAGAGGGCGGCCGAAATATATTTCAGATTCGCGAAAGAATACAAAGAGGCCTTGCGCGAAAATTTAAAGGTGGTTCTCGGCGAAAATACGGATATCAGGATTATTGACCGGCACGCTTTGAATGTATTCAAAAATTTCGCGAAATATCTTGCCGATTTTTTTAAATGTTCAAAATTCACCCAAGAGTTTATTCAGGAAAATTTAACGGTTGAAAATCGCGAATACTTGGATGAAGCTCTGTCCGGGGGGAAAGGCGCTATTTTAGTATCTATTCATATCGGGAATTGGGAAATGGGCGGAGCTGTGGTCGGAAGCTGGGGCTATCCGCTTAGCGCAATAGTGTTGGAACATAAAAGCCGGCGAATAAATGATTTTTTTGTCAAACAGAGAATTATTAACGGGATGAGATCTATCCCTATCAATAATAGTGTAAAAGAAAGCCTCAAGGTGCTTAAACGCAACGAATTTCTCGCCATAGTCGGGGATAAAGATTATACCGCCAGCGGCGCGCGTGTGGATTTTTTCGGCAGAAAAGCTTTTTTGCCGAAAGGCGCGGCTGTATTCGCGCTCCGAACCGGCGCTCCGATAATTTCCTGTATATTTGTTCGTGAGGAAAACGATAAATTCAGATTTATTTTTGAAAAACCCGAGACACCTGTTTTAACGGGGGAATACGAAAAGGATATAGAAATACTGATGCGGGGATATTTGAAAATTTTCGAAAAACATATACGGGAAAAACCTGATCAATGGTACGTTTTCAAAAAGATATGGAATCGGTAAAAAATAACACAATAGTAGTGATACCTTCCTATAACGAAGCCAGGACAATCGGCGGCATTGTTCTTGATATCGTAAACATGGGACTTAGCGTGCTTGTTATTGATGACGGTTCAACCGACAGCACCGAGCGCCTCGCGTTAGATAACGGGGCGCTGGTTTTACGTCATCGCGGGAATACCGGCAAAGGCTTTTCCGTTAGAGAAGGTATAAAACATGTTATTCTGAAAACTAATTTCAAGTGGGTAATTATAATGGACGGCGACGGTCAGCACCGTACGGAAGATATTCCCGGACTGATGGCGCCCGCCGAAGGGGCAATAAGTCCGGATATTGTTATAGGTAATCGGATGCTTCATACAAAAACAATGCCGTTGGTGAGGTATCTTACTAACAAGTTTATGTCGTGGCTGATATCAGGTATATGCCGTCAATACATACCCGATACCCAGTGCGGGTATCGGCTTATAAAAGTCAGCGCGTTAAAAAAATTGAAATTAACGTCTAAAAAATACGATATTGAATCGGAAATGCTTATTCAGGCGGCTGAAATGAAAATGAAGATAAGATCAGTTCCGATACAAACAATATACGGCGCGGAAATTTCCAAGATTAAACCTATTCGGGATATGGCGAAATTTTGTATGCTTATTCTAAGGCATCACTTTAAAAGAAACAAGGATACGCGTTAAAAATATTCAGGTTGAAGAATTAATCGGGGATTCCCCCCAGGGTTGGCTCATACTGCATAAGCCAATCTGGCAGGCAGCGGAAGTTAAACCTCGTAGGTTGGTATAATGCGGGCACATTGCATGTGCCCGCATTATACCAACCTACGAGGTTGAACTTGGGTATTTTGCTGCTATTTCAAATAATAACCACAGCATGAGCCAGCCCCGGGTATTCCCCGACTGCTCACTAATTAAAGGATGGTGTATGAAATTTTTAAAAGAAACGGTGGTGTTATTCATAAAAGGCGGAGTTATAGGGGCGGCAAATCTTGTTCCGGGTTTGTCTGGCGGGACTCTCGCGGTGGTTTTGGGAATATACGATAAATTGATAGAAGCGATAGCGCGTTTTTTTCAAAAGAAAGAAAAGCGATGGGAATATATCGGTTTTTTGTCCAGAATATTTGCCGGCGCGGCGTTTTCCATTTTTTTCTTGGCCAATGTTATGGATTTTTTGCTGGAATATCGTTTCAATCAAACGATGTTTTTATTTATGGGATTAATTCTTGGAGGAGTTCCTCCTGTAATACGCGCTCATAAAGATATGAGAATACGGACTTCCAGGATTTTAGCTTTTGTTTTAGGGCTGATTGTTATTCTGGGGTTATCAATGCTGGGTAAAGAATATGTTCATCCCGGCATTTCAGCGCTTTCTGTAAGTATGCTGGATAATAGAACTTGTTTGATGATCTTAATAGCCGGATTTTTCGCGGGCGGCGCTATGATCATTCCGGGTATCAGCGGCTCTTTCATTCTTGTTTTATTGGGACAATACGCGGTTATTATCGCGGCAGTCAAAACCTTAACGATCAAGCCGCTTATTTTTATGGCAGTAGGCGCCGCCGCCGGCATATTGGTATTTTCAAAAATAATTGAAACTTGTTTAGAAAAAATACCGTCTTTGACATATTATTTTGTTTTGGGACTCATAGCGGCTTCGTTTTACAAAATTTTCCCGGGTATGCCGGCAAACAAACTCGAGGCGCTTTACTCAATAGGCGCGTTCGCGTGCGGAATAAGCATTTCATATCTACTATCAAAAATTTCCCCCACCCAAAAAACACCAACCTCGTAGGTTGGTTGGGGAGAAATAGGGTCAGGGCTTGACATTTGACAGAGTCTGGTTGTGTCAAATGTCAAGCCCTGACCCTAAAGTTTTTTTTTCGTAGTTTAAAATGTGCAATTAATTAACGTAATTGGTATTACTAAGCACACTATTCATTTCTACCAGTATTTTAGTTCAAGGCATAATAACACCAGAGAATGCGTTAGCCGGTGGATTGCCGGTAGATGAAGGAGAGTGGGGCGATGGAAGCTGGACTGTAAAAGAGCAGCTTGGCCGGATATTTTATTATACTCACGGCATGGCTGTATATGGACATGAATTTGGATTTTATAAGGATCCAAAAGCTCCTGAAATGGATATGCTCTGGTTGACTTTTAGTTCTATAAATGAAAAAGTTAAAGATTTTGAGGGTCAAGAAGTTACAGTTATGTTGGTGATTGATGGAGTTTCTTCCATACTTAAACTGAATCTGCCAACTACGATGACTATGGGGCATACACATATTATGTTTTTCGAGAATTGGGTAGCAGATTCAACGTTAATAGCTGCGTTGACGGGGGACAATGTTTACAGGTGAGGATTCTTGAACCCCGGGAGTTATTGGCAGTGATGGATTTTAAGGAAGATGAATTTAGTATAAAAGATTTTGGCGCCAGTAGAGAAAAGGCAGTGGAAATGGTAATGAATCTAAGGCGGAAAGGATAAAAAAAGAGAAATAGGTAGCAAAAAAATAAAGTTTTTTATGGCAAAAATATGAAGAAATATCTTTTACAGATAGTGGATATAGTAAACAAGATTCGTATAAAAAGCGCAATCCCCTTATTTGTCATATGGAGTTTAACAACTTCATTTTGTATAGGAAAAATAGATAGTTTTTCTGCTAATAATGCTTTTGTAGGAATTTTTATACACAGTATTTGGTACATGTTACCACTCTTACTTATTTTTATTAAAAAACCTATTTGGGTTAGAACTTTGTTTGGTATCGGTTTTTGTTTTTTTTATGGGAGTTCGATTGTAGTATTTATGCCCAAAGTGCCATATGACGCTTCTGTTAGCTTGTGGATGGGTTCAATGCTTTTATTTATGCATATTTTGCCGATAATGGGCATGTTTGTTACATATGCCATTTGTGAGGTTGCAGTCAAAATTTTATTTATAAAACTTAAGCGTATGTCAGAGAGGGGCAGGGCTTGACATTTGAAAAAGTCTAGTTGCTGACCCTAAAGTTTTTTCAGGTTGTGTCAAATGTCAAGCCCTGACCCTAATAACAAGCTGTTGTGGATGATTATTTAAACTTAAATGAGTCGTCTATAGATGATCTTACTAATGATGCAAAGGATTTATTGCGGAAATATAGAGCGCATATTTCTTTAAACTAATGGCTAATCCAATTCCTACCAAGAATTATTCTTGACTTTTTTGTAAATTCACTGATATACTGCTTAAAATTCTTATAGGTGCTTCGTTTTATGAAGATTAAAAGGGAAACTCGTTAAAGTCGAGTACGGTCCCGCCACTGTAAAAGGGTACGAAATCCGCTTAGCTCTATTCTTTGACGAATAGAGAAAAAAGCCACTGTTTAATAAAAAAAATGGTAAGGCGCGGAGAGTAGGACGATCCTTAAGTCAGGAGACCTGCCTATATTTCAAGGATAAAGTATTGCCGTAAAATTATCCTCGCGGAAGGGTGAAGAAACAGGGTGCAGCCCCGACATATATAAAAATATAGTCGGGTTTTTTTTTGCTATGATTTTGCCGAAGGCAAAATCATAGCAAAAAAAAATAACAATTTTTAACGCTACGAAGGAATTAATTTCATGCCTCGCACACGTTTAATCCTAATCCGGCATGGTGAAACGGACTATAACGCGGAAAAAAAGTATTACGGATTCAGCGATCCGCCTTTAAACGATATCGGAACTTGGCAGGCGGAAAGACTGCATGAAAGATTAAAGACAGAGAAAATTGATCAAGTCTATTCAAGCGATCTGAAAAGGGCGCGTCATACGGCGGGGATAGTTTTTAAAAATAATGAAATAAAAATTTATTCGGATTTGAGAGAGATGAATTTTGGTATTTTTGAGGGTTTACAGCATTATGAAATTATGGAGAAATATTCTCAAATTTATACAAACTGGATAAAAAATCCACTAAATATTAAAATCCCGAAAGGTGAGGCGTTTAAAAGTTTTAAGAAGCGAGTTTTACTAATATTGAAAAGTATAATAGCGGAAAACAAGGGACGTACCGCGGCTATTATTTCGCACGGCGGTCCGATAAAAATTTTTTTGAACGATATACTTAAAAAAGAGCCGGAAAAATTTTGGACGATAAAGCAAGATAGCGCGGCATTAAACATTATAGACTATATCGGAGGAACGCATCCCGAAATAGTGACAAGTAATGACAGCTCGCATTTGATATAGTATTTTGTCTAATCCCCACCACCAACCTCGTAGGTTTCAACCTACGAGGTTGGTGGTGGGGTAAAAGATAGAGGGAGAGAGATGGGAGATTTTATTTTTGTTTTAGGTGGAGCCAGAAGCGGGAAAAGCAGGTATGCCGCGGAATTGGCAGAGGTGTTTAACGGGAAGGTTACATTTATTGCTACTGCCGATCCTCACGATGAAGAAATGAAAGAAAGGATCGCGCGGCATAAGGCCGAGCGGTCGAAAGACTGGAATTTGGTTGAAGAGAACAAAAATGTGGATCTTGTTTTGTCGAAAATGTCCGAAGTGAACGGGATAGTTTTAATTGATTGTTTGGGGCTTTTGGTTTCTAATTTGATCGGCGCCGGTCGGAGTGATGAAGAAATAGAAAAAAAAATCGGAAAAATGATCAGCACTGTTCTCGAGAAGGATCTTAACGCGATCATAGTGTCGAATGATGTGGGCGGCGGTATTGTTCCGATAAATCCTTTGGCGAGGCGATTTCGCGACGTGATCGGACTTGCCAATCAAAAGTGCGCGGCAAACGCGGATAAAGTAATTGTGATGCACGCGGGAATACCGGTGGTTATAAAATAGCGGCAGGGATAGTATAGTCCGTCAACCCTTAAATGAAGGGTTTCCTTCTGCCCGTTTTTGTATCAGAGATCCCCGCTTTCCAGACTGTGTCAAAAGTGGAATTTTGCGTTTCCTTTAAAAAATTTACTCCACTTTTATATTATAGATCCCCGCATTCGCGAGGATGACAGTGCTGTCAAGATCCCCGCATTCGCGAGGATGACAGTGCTGTCAAGATCCCCGCATTCGCGAGGATGACAGTGCTGTCAAGATCCCCGC
>Ga0265592_1000370_pt1 | contig 24022 bp, 7 predicted proteins | sample saktaG_7_FD_190141 | JGI IMG/M metagenome (GOLD analysis project Ga0265592, IMG submission 190141) | Saline water microbial communities from Sakinaw Lake, British Columbia, Canada - sak_2010_1_5_120m | ecosystem: Environmental > Aquatic > Non-marine Saline and Alkaline > Saline ... | reverse complement strand
ATAAATCATATCTCCAACTTGTGTAATAAGCTTATGAGCATTCGGCACTAATGGTTCAAGTACTTCTTCCGCATCCTGGTTTCCGCTGGCATCTCTGTCCAATGCAGGGAAAGATATCCAGTTCCAATAATTGTCAAGTGCAGGTTTCCCATATACTAATATCTGTACTTTGGGAATATATGTATCGGAGCTTGTTATGGTAATTAAACCATCACAGTGAACAAACATTTTGTGGCAGCAGAATTTAATTGGAATGCATACAGAGTCAGTCTGGCTTGGGGGTATTACAGCTGGTATATCTTCAGGATCTATTGTGTAATATTCAGCAATAGTATCTGCGAAAGTAATTTCAATATTAGTAAGGTCAACAGAGCCGATATTTTTTATGACTAATTCCATGGTTGCTGCTCTGTCATGAGGAACACCGCCAAAATCAATTTCTTTTTGAGGGAGATAGATGCCGGGCTCATAGTATTCATAAGCTCCAACATCTATTAACTCTCCAGCTATACGAGGATCACCACCTAAATCATCCGCTGGAATTAGATCCCAATCATTGATATCTAAATTATCGATCTGCAAAAAATCAGATTGGCTTATTCCTGATTCTCTGAGCGGAGAATTAAATTGAAAATTGAAATTACCACTATTAGGATCAATATAATATGGATACCCTTCAAAATTATCAATTTTAGTACCGTCTAAATCTACAAAAGTTCCAGAATCAAAATTATAAACATCAATAATTCCATATTCAGTGCTATAGTAATTATAACGTATATGGTTATTATAATAATCAAAATAATAATCAATATCGCTATCTTGAATTGTAACTAATCCTTTTTTTACCGAATTATTGCACATAGCAATATAACATGGTTCTGTGGCGCAGTCATCAAATTTAATTCGAAGGTCTTCGTGATAATCCTCAGCATTATCAATATTGTTGTATATTGTATTATTAAATAGTAATGCATCTTCATTGTTATATAAAAATACGCCAGAGCCAAATTCTGCTTGATTTTTATAAATTAAATTATTAACTATTGATATAGGTATTTCACTTGATGAACCACGGATTTCAATTCCACCACCAGTAGAAAAGCTAGATTCAGAGCAAGTGTTATCATGAATTATGTTATTTCTAATTATTGCCTCTGTATTAGTAAGATAAATCCCGGCCCCACCATAGTCATCACTATCGTCATATGCTGTATTTTCTTTTATTAGGCAGTTTTCAATTATACAATAACCCCTTTCAACAACATCTGTAAGATTATTATCCCAACTACGAAAGTATATTGCACCACCATATTTGCCATTATTATCTTGGAATGTACAATTTCTTACAATCAAATCTGGGTCTTCTCTTCTTGAAGTACAGATGTCAGCAGAGATTGCACCACCAGCCATTGTATTACTAGCAAATACTGCGCTATCAAACTTACAATATTCAAACAAAGCTTGGGGGGCATCTGAAGAAAATTCAGTTGCTATCATATGAACACCATACCAATTACTATTCGATGTGAAATATATACTATCTTCTTCGGTACCTTTTGCGATTAATAAACCTTCGATCCATAATCTGAATCCTGGATCAAAAGATAATGTGATATCTTCATTTTCTGGTTCAATGACTAAGGCAGCAAATGGAGGTATTTTAAGATACCCATTGTCACCATAATTATATACCCAATCACTTAAACATCCAGGATTATCTGGAATAGAAATTGAAGAATGAAGGTATTTTGTAACTACAGCGTCAGTATCAAATCGTGATTTCGTTTTTTTATCACCATAACCATATCTTATTTCTGCTGGATTTTCATCATTCTTCGGATCGAAGGGCCAGTCAAATGCACTACCGATAAAATCAGGTACGGTATCACAATAATATGATTTATCATGATAAGATGTATCGTGATTACTTAAATCATACAATAACAGCCAAATATTTGATGATAAAAAATCAGACCATTGAAAGCCAAAAAGATCAACATACTCAATCTGACTATCGCTTTCGAAGTATGAACTTGCTAATAGTCTATATCTGGGAAAACCTAATATATTACACAAAAACCAATTATTACATTTTAAATGATTGTTAACAAAATTTTGCTCGAATTGAAACCATGCCATAAAATATCCATATTTCCTGGCTGAATTTCTCATAAAAGTATTATGTCGCCCATTAGCATCATGAAAATTATCAACCCACATAAACTGTCCTTTGTTTCCTTCAAATAAGTTAGCTATAGGACCTGATTGTTCCTCCTCAGGGTGTCCATGGCAAACCATATCACCACTGAAGTTTTCCGGTGCAAGGAACATGTACCATTGATCATTCTCTTGATGAGCCCCAGTCGAAAAATTATATCCAAAAACATTATACTGCGAATCATTTTGCACCAACATCGAATGCCTTAAATAATCAAAGATGTTATCTTCGATAAGGCAATGATTACTGTTATCACAAACAACTCCATACCCAGAACCTCCCTGATCGAAATCCTGTGCATAATGAAAATAACACCCTCTTACCTCAATATTATTACAATCATACATTGTTACATGATGATTTTGAGGATAATAACTTTCAACACCGCTCACAAAACAATTCTCGCAATTTTCCATATAAACGTTATCACCTGTTCTTGTACCGGTAGGATTGCCACTTGTATCAAGTCTTTTAATATATACATCTTCAACTCCTGAATGCGTTATAAATCCGAATTCTGGATCTTTAAACTCTAAACAATTTTTATTTTCTGGATTTAATCCTGTTGTTATATTGAATTCAAGTATAGTTCGTTCATCCCAGTCTTTTTTGAATTCATGATCACCTTTCAATATTATCATTTTATCAGGATCATTTATAATGATTGGAGCATTACATTTATATGTGCCTGAAAGTAATATAATCTCCACTATCATATTTGCTGGAGCATTATCGATTAGATACTGTATATGTTCATCATCAACATCGTAATCTTCTGCTGGTGGATTTGCTTGAATAGTGAACTCTTCAGCTGGATTATATTGAGTAAGATGTCCTGGATATCCAACATTTTCTCTATCCCACTCATCCGGATAGATTCTTGCATTAATTGTTGGACTGATCGAACCAAGGTCACTATATAGTATTGAATAAGAAAACATTATCATAACTATGATAATAAATTGCAAAGCCTTTAAATTTTTTTTATCAATAATTTTTTTTGACATTTCAACTCCTTTTAAATATTAAACCTTAATCTTTTTTTCTAGTATAAAAAGTATTTTTTCATCATTATGATAAAATACCGGGGGTTGATTGATAGTACGTGTGTATCCCTCTCTTAATACTATATGATTATTTCCATTTGTATCCATGATTTCAAGAAAGCCATAATAAAATGCAATATAATTCCCACTATCTGACAATCTCGGTTGCTCACCCGCTGCAAGTTCTATCAGATCCCCATTTTCATAATTCAGTTTATATAGATAATAGCTATCGGTGAATATTACACTATTTTCTTCTTCTATCGCTACAAACCTCTGATGGGGTGTTATTATATCATTGTATAAATTTGTATTATCTGTTCCATCAATATTGATGGAATATATACCTTCCAGAGAATCTGTGCCAGAGACGTAGTATAGTACTTTATCTTCAGATATTATTGGCTTTAGATATACTATATCATAAACCTGTTCTTCAATTATACACGTCTTACCTGAATAATCATAGGACATCACATTTATTGATGAATCAATCCATGGATTAACATGCACAGTATCCGGACGAATCCATGAGCAATAGGTTATATGGATTCCATCATTTGAAAAGCAACAATATCTTTCCTCAATATCAGGTGTATCAGTAACTTGCGTGAATTCATCATTGTTATAATCATACGCAAATATATCATCAGCATAACACCAGATTATTCTGAAACCTTCAGGTGTAACCGCCCATGAAAGGTTATTGACAAATTTGAGAGAATCGGAGCATTGAGAATACAGTTGATAGTTTGAACCATCGAGATCAGTCGAATAAATAGCACCTGATTTGAAAATAAGAATTTTACTGTTGTCAGGTGGAACCACGTATTGACTAAAGTCTTCGGCTTTAATAAGATATTGGAAGTTTTGTCCTGTTGTATCAACTGTGCAAAGGTATTGTTCTTCGATTATCCAATCTTCGTGAAATAAATCACAGCTTGATATGACCAAGACACTCAACACCATAAGTAGTAGAATACTCTTTTTCAAGATATGTTAATCCGTTATTTTTTTTAGGGTTTTAAGTTCTAATTTACTATTTTTTACGAGACCACCATCTATGTCCTCTAAAATTGATAGATCTGAAATTAACGGAGCAGTAAATTCAAAAGGTATTAACTTTGGAACTGTTTCAGAAAATAAAATATTCATCTCGTTTTCTGCATCTTGTATATCTTTGTAATCCATTTCTTTTATTTTCTCGTTCATTTCGCTGGTGAAAATTGGTTTTAGGATTGTACAATTCATATTTCCAAATATAGTCTCAATATCTTTTTTTTCTTCCTGAATATCCCATTCTTCAATTTGTGTTAAATTTTCCATGACCTTCGATAATTGTTTCATTTTTTCAATTCTGCTATTAACCTCATCTCTTTGTAATAATTCGATCTCATGCCTGATTCCATTTTTGTCAAATCCATAAAGATCAACAAGCTCCATGTTATTTAAATCAACCAATATATATATTTCATTCCCTGCAAACTTCTCAACAATCCACACTCCGTCTTTATCTTCCTTCAAAACTTCCATATAAATATCAGTTTTATTCTCGGGATCATTTATTAATCTATATTCTACTTTATCTCCAACTTTTAGATCTGGAGAAAATCGGTATTTTACACTATATTGTAGAATTGCTGCCAGATCCTTTTGCGCTTCAATTTGGATTTCTGCTTCGCTTTGTTCTATTTGTTCACTTGCATACACAATTTGTATACTCAACATAAATATCGTTAATGCTATGAATAGTTTTTTCATTTTAACCTCTTTTTTAAATATTTGTACTTTTCTTATATTATGTTTCATTATCTGTCAAATTTTTTAGCTCAGCTTTCAGTTTTTTTCCTATTATTTTCTACATGTGTTGTTTTGAACAGTATAGTTAGAAGATTTTTCATTACAACTACACAACTTTAGTATAATTATTTATAAAACACACACTTTTTTGTTTGGATAATTCTTTTGTCTGCTTTTAGTTGATAGAAATATATGCCCGAGCCGACTTCACGACCACGCGCATCCTTTCCATCCCATGAAATCATTGAGATATTATCGTTCAAATCAAATGAGCGGATAAGTTGACCTTTGATATTGAAAAGTAAGAGTGTGAGTTTTTCATTATGTGAATGTTTTACTTCATAAGGGAAAAATGTTATGAACCGGAAAGGATTCGGCTTATTCTGATGTAAAATATACTCAGGCGGAATTGGAGGATCATCAATACCATTTCCGTGAGAAGAGATAAGTGCAATGTTATCTAAAAGCCAGCCTGGATCACTCAAATATGAATCCGTCTTGATCCGGAAACGCAGATAGCTATGCGTATCAACCCACTCCTGTAAAGGGATTATAACCTGCTGCCAAGCCTGATGTACGCCGGAATATGCTGCAAGCACAGTCCAGTCCTGATTATTGGATGAGATTTCCACATAGCAGCTATCAAACTCCCATTCTATGTGATATTTGTGCCAAAATGTGAGAGCGAGATCGTCATTCACACCATTGAAATTTATGGATGAACTCGTTTTTATCGTGGATTCTATTCCATTATGATAAAATCGTTCACCATTATCCCTCAAAGCAAAGCTGCCTTCATATGGTTCGGGATACAGGCACCAATCTCCCTGAGTAATCCAGCCATCCATTCCTGATTCCCAGTCTTCATCGAAAATAACAATTTCTGGTTGAAAATTAATATCCAGAGCAGTCATGCCGTTCTCAACAGTAATTTCCATTATTTGAGGAACATAGCCCTGTGCGATGAAGGTTGCATGATAGTTTCCAACATAATAATCAAAATTGAAATCCCCATTAAGTGATAAGGTATCTGCAAAATATCCGTTATCAAGGATCACATCGCACTGCATTGGAGTGCCATTATTATGAATACTGCCTGTAACTGTGATTTCCTGAAGAGGTTCAAGTGCAACATTTTTGACTGTCCAAGCAGAATTATTAACAGTCACATTTGTGAGTGTTGTATCCTGATATCCTTTTTTTCTGTACGTTACAGAATAAGTTCCCGGTTCGAGCAATCGCCAGTAACGACCATACATTTCATCTGACATTCTTGGAGTAAAACTCATGATATCGTGATCATTAATATACACTTCAGCACGAATGGGTAAACCTGTTTGAGCGTCCTCGATATGTCCCGTCAGCATAGCTGCATCTGTCAGATAGCCAAGTACGCGGTTCATCAGCCAATAAGCGCCGACCTTGCACCGTTCGCATGTATCATCGACAAGTGCTGCATTTGGCTGCAGATTCTCAGTTCCGCATTCAATAAGAAGCTGCACTGTGCCGAATGTATTATAGAACCAATCCTGTGCATTACCATTTCGTCCACGTGATGGTGAAGGTTCATAAAAACCTGTGCCATCCTCAGTTTCAATAAGTGATGCGACTGTTTCTCCAATTATTCTATTGAATTCAAAATCCGGTGATTGCTTGACTCCTTCCCATTCCCATGAATAAAAAACCTTCTCAGAAAAATTTCCTGTGCGTGAGGAATGCCAATTGATTGAATAAATAAAATGTTGCTCCTCTGCAAGGCGCTTTACAGATTCTATGCCACCTTCAGAGAAAGGATAGGGACCGCGATAATAATCGTACCGCTCTTCCCCACCCGGATAATACAGCGTATCTCCATGAACCCAATTGTAGGAATAGTTTCTATTTGGGTCAACTCCATCAATATCATGACCCGGTCCCGGTTGAAAATCAAAAATCCCATTGAGATTATTGTCTCGCTTGTTTTTTCTAAAAGATGTGTCCCAGCCGTCCATTACAACCTGCAATCCTTCAGGATTGATAGAGGGAATAAACCAAATTTCAAGCTCACTCAGCCAGATCGCATAAGGAGTTTGATAGAAATGCTCAAGGATCTCATTGATCATATACATGGTTATCTCAACACCGAGCACCTCTTCTGCATGGCATTGACCTACGTAAAGTACCGCAGGTTCATCCTCATCAGTAGATGCATTATCTGATAGTTTCACAGCCCAGATCGGTAATGAATCCGTTTTTGTGACGCCGATAGAATCTACAAATACAAGATCGGGATATACAAGCTGAAGGGAATCCAATTCTGCTTTGATCTCATCATAAGTATGATACCTTGACGGAAGTGCAACCTGTGCAGATAAGGGTATAGCAACAAAAAACAACAACAGCAGGATACAATATTTTTTCATGATTTATCGCACTATAAGTAATTTGTTAGTTGATGAATTGTTGTCGTTTACAAATTTATAAAAATAAACACCATTAGTAACCGGATCTCCATTAAGATCACAGGTATTCCATTCATAGCTGCTCTCTCCACTTTCAAAGGAATATGAAAATACAAGTTGTCCTTTGAGATTGAAAATTTCAAGAGTACTTTTTGAATGTAGAGCAATATTTCTCAAAATAAAATATACTGATCCTGAGATCGGATTTGGATAATGTTCAATAAGAATTTTATTCTCATGATGAGGATCATCAATTGATACTTCGTTTATTTCGAGTTTTTGAGCATAGATATTATAAATATCCGCTTTCCCGCTTGACCGTGCATCCTGCCAGATAACGCTGGCATAATTATCATCAAATGGAACAGTAAGAGGTCCGGACTGATTCTTAATAGCAGTACAAATTGGCAGATCGGTTACCCAGAGCACAGTCCCGTCTGAAGATACTTTCTGCCCAAAAATATCTGCATGGACTCCATTGCGGAAATCCTGCCATGGAACACACAGGTTATCATCTATCATCGAGAGCGCCGGACTGGTCTGATCGCCGGATTCATCAACAATTGGAACTGCATCAGGATTCCAAAGAAAAGCACCATTCGAGGTTTGAACCTTTTGTCCAAAGATATTATAATCGATTCCATTGCGGAAATCTTCCCACACAGCATACAGTTCATCTTCATAGATATATGCAGGAGATGATTGGTCGTTTGCATAATTTGCGATAGGAATGCCATTATACTGCCAAAGTACTGAGCCATCACTTGCTACGATCTGCCCGAATACTGCAAGCACACCATCTCGAGTGTCTTCCCAGATCACTAGCAATCCTTCCGGAACAATAATTCCTATGGCATTTTTCTGATTACTGGTTGCAGTACACACATCCACTCCATCATCGGGCCAACCGGCAGCAGTATTTCCGTCGCTATCAATAAGTTTCACATAAATATTCTGGTCATTCCACAATCCGTTCTGAAAAATGAAGTACAACTCTACAATGTCCGTAAGCTTATCTTCACCATTTCGATTTACGATCTCAATGCCTTCATCATCCCATTGAAGAACTCCATCAACAATTTTCTGACCATATATTCCCGGATCCATAAAATCACGATAATCAGACCAACCAGCATAATATTCCGTTGATTTAGCGCTCTCAACTGTTGAAATTTTTGGATTTTGCTGCTCACCCAAAAAATCTCCTAATGCCAAACCTGTAGCTGCCCAAAGGTGTGTACAGAGGTCATCGACTGCTTGAGCATAAATTTGTTTGAAACCTGATCTATTTTCTTCCCACACTGCGACCAATTCATTTTCAGAAACTGAATATATTGCATCCACATACTCCTGATCATATCCGGTTGGATCAGTGAGAGATTCGCCATTCAATGCAAGACCCACAGAACCATCATCATTGAGAACCTGTAGATATAATTGGTTACCGGTATAGGGACTTCTGCTATCTTCCCATAAAATGAGCGATTTATCAATTCCTTGAAACAGAGAGTAATTCTTTGCATCTCCACACAAACCGTAATAGATCAGTTTTCCATTCGCAGTAAGATATTCTGTCCCAGCGCCATCCAGAATTTGAAAATAGAGCCCAGTTGATCCGGTTCTATTATCACCCCAAATAGCATAAACCTTTCCAGCCCCATTCCCACGAGGAAGCGGAGAAAATTGCTCACCATAAGCATCACATATCATTTTACCGTTGGCTTCCCATTCTAATGAGCCGGTATCACCAACATGCTGCATATAGATATCTTCGTGAGGATGCCCACCATCGCGACCGTCTGTCCAGACAAAATAGCAACCGCCATCGTTATCATTTGTCAGGCGGGATTCGAGTTGATCATTTGGAGCAGTACAGAGTGGAAGTCCTGTTGCATCCCAGAGAAGTGCTCCATCCACATCGATCTTTTGTGCATAAATATCTGAAGTATATGGATCATTACGGTAATCATCCCACACTATGAACGCACCGGTATCAGTCGATTCGGTGATTCTTGGATCCTTCTGAATGCTATCATCCTGATAGATCGGGACATCTCCAGCCCATAAAAAATTACCATTAATATCAACGCGCATTGCCATGATATCACCTTCGGGATCATCATGTTTATCTCTCCAGGTAAATATAAAATTTCCAGTTCCATCGGGGCACATTTTCACGTTACTCTGGGTATCAGTGGAACCGCATAAAAGCGAGCCGCCTGCATCCCAAAGCAAGGATCCGTCAGAAGCAATTCGTTGCATGTATAGATTCTCATTTGAAGCATCACGCGTGTCATGCCATGCGACTACAGCTCCGCCGGTTCCGTCTTCCCAGAAAGTGTGTTGATCCTGATCACCGTTACTCGCAGCTATTGGATTTCCATTTGCATCCCAGCCGGCAACAATTGAACCTGCGGAATTAATATGCGTGCCGTAAATATCTACTCCCCCTGCATTTCTGTGATCCTGCCAAATAACATAAGCACCTTGAATTGCATCATTCACAATATTAAGTGATATCTGTACATCTGAGGCAAGGCATAAAGGCACGCCTGATTCATCCCAGATAAGGTTGCCGTTCTCATCTAATTTTTGAGCATATATATCTCCGGCATCTTCATTTCTGAAATCCACCCATGCAACGATAACGCCGCCGTCTCCTGTATTAATTACAACGGGATCTTCCTGCCTGTTGATCTCACCATTCACCATAATTGCATCAACTCCCCAGAGAAGATTTCCATTCACATCAACATGCTGAGCCCATACATCCCGATCCCCTCTTCGCGTATCCGACCATACATATACTACTGAGCCATCTTCGAGGGTTGTGCCGGAACGGTACCATTCGATATTGACACCCTGACGTATTGGAATACCGTCATCCTGCCAGATCGTTTGTCCAAAAAGTAAAGTAGAAATAAGTAAAAAAGCAAGCAGCAATGGAATAACTTTCATTCAAACTCCTTTTATTTCATCAAGATCATTTTTCTAGTTTGATGGAATTCTTCTGTATTCATTCGGTAAAAATACACTCCATTTGCAACCGGATGCCCAAATGCATCTTTTCCATCCCATTGGGTTGAGTGAACTCCAGCAGTAAGTTCATCTTCTGCAATCGTCTTGACCTTCTGCCCTAAAATATTATATACTTCGATGGTTACTTTAGAAGGATTCTTTAAAGCAAACTGGATATTTGTTATGTTACCAAAAGGATTTGGGAAATTTTCAGCAAGGAAATCGTGAGTGATTTGAGATGGCTCGTCATTGGAAATCGGAGCGCCAAGTGGCGGGAAAATAATATAGTCGATCCACGCACAATCCTGCCCGCCGGTCATATACATATCCTTATCATAGCGCCATTCAAAGGTATGAATCCCGGGCGTTACGGCATAGGATTCCTCAGACCAGGATGATTCTCCGCTCCATTCATCTTGAAGTGAACCATCTATATAAAATTGCAAATAGTCATAATTATTTTCTGATGAAACCTTCTTCCAGAAGCTGATCTCACCATTAGAAAAAACTTCTACATCAATAAGTAAAGAAGTCTCGGAGTCGTCTGTAATATTTCCTGATCTTGCACAATAATTACCTTCATAAGGATTTGTTTCGCTGATCGTCCAATCTGCCTGTCCACCAAAATACCAATCATACATACCGAAATCACCTGTTTCAAAATCTTCTATAATAAGACCTATTGTTATGCCGAATTCTTCCTCAAGTTCATACGCACCGGCTATTACATCATATTCAAAAATGATTGCAGTTCCTTCTTCAAGCTGAGAACTTGCAGTAACGGTGAAATTCGCATTTACACTTTCTCCGGCGTCAATCTGTCCAAGTGAAAGAGTTGTATTTTGGATCGTGATCAAATTTTCTGAGCAGGATAGCGTTGCCTGAGCATCCGGCGAGGTAGCATGGCCTGTATTGAGTGTCGGGATCGTCATAACAACTGTTTCTCCCGGATCGAAAACTCCGTCATTATTACCAGCGCTATCATCTATCTCGCAGTTATCCATTTCCAATACAGGAGCATTCAGTACGATCGCGAAATGAGCATCCCAATTCTGCTTTCCATCCGCAGTAATATCCATTGTGATCTCAGCTACATGCTGATCAGGAACATAATCATCAATAAGTATGGGAAGCACATTTTCTTGAGAAGCTGTTCCGCCTGCAAAGATCGTATCAAAGAAAGCTGAGGAATAGGAACAGGTGATATATTCATCATCCGAACTAAGTGTGGCAGTTACATTTGTAGCATCTTGAGTTCCCACATTTTTAAGTACGAAATCAAAACTTACTTCTTCGGAATATTCAGGAATATTGTTGTTATCATCCTTTGTTGCAACACTATCAATAATAATATAAGCGCTGGAACTTGGAATAATCATGATATCATAACTTGATTTCAGGCAATTATACCCGGTCACAATAAGCTGTGCTATACCAACATCTGTGAAAACGGGATCGATATTTATATTTGCAACTCCGGTTACGCCGACTGCTGCAGATCCGTGAAATACTCCATCCTTTAGAAGAGTACAGACCAGACCTTCCGTTTCGGATACTATGCTTGTAATTGTAACTTGTACCTGATTCTGCCCGATATAAATACTGTCGGGATAAATGGTCTGAATATTAATTGGTTCATCTGTCCAGATGGGCATAACTGGATCGCCAATGACATTACAGCAGTAGAAACACCAGCGCAATGCACCCTCTTCATGCTGCCCCGGAGCATTAACCCAGGGGGCGGTATTTACTTTGGAATTGAGATGAGCTTCCCCGATTCTGTCTTTGCGAAGTGTGTAAAGTGCATTCACGTATTCTCTATGCATATGTTCAGAGGGACCTTCAGTTTGACCTTCGTTGAACCAACCGTATCTAGAATTCCCAATGAATGAAGCTGCAAAATTTTCTAAGTTAACTATTTTTTCAGCGATACAGTCATTGTAATCAAAAGAACCTGAATAACAGCCATGAGTATATATATGAGTAAAATTATGAGTAGTCCCGTTCACATTCGAGAAGTTTGAATTCGTGATATCGCTATCGTACATTCTCATACAATAAGTTTCGCTCGCATGACCTGAATGATGTATATAGGATTTTCCTTCATTGATTTTGCTGATAAGAGTTGAGCTGTCCCAGTATCCCAGGTCCCTATCGTATAATTTTTCGATGTTCTGATCAGCAGGGATACCATCAGTTGTATAGCCATTATCTTCATGATAACCGATAAGCAGATCAAGATAATCACCACCCCATGTTTGGGGATCACTCCAGAGATGTTCTCCTGCAAGAATGGGTTTGGTAAGTTCTCCGAGAATCGGATATTCCTGATACATCATAGTTTTATTCAGAATATGAGCGAGTTCTGTAGAATCGCTAAAGGACATTCTTCCGACAGATACATCAGGCAACAGATCGTCTTCCCCTATTTCTCCCCAGAGATTATCTCCGTCGTCATTCCATGAGCCGTCAAGGGCTGAATAATAGAGATCAGCCGGAATATCATCATCTGTATATACAGAAGAGGACTGCACTTCGCAGAAAAAACCTCGATGCGGAATATGCTCATCATCTCCGCCAAGTATCACATGAAGGATTCCGTTATTCTGATATTCCTGAATAATATAATTCCTAATTTTTTCCTGAAGATCAACACCGGACATAGACAGGTTTATAGATTGAGTTGTGGCGATCTCTGTTCTAAAACCCTGTGTAAGATACATGCCGGTCAAAGCTGAGAAATCGTTCATAAATGCTTCGGGCGTGATCAATAATATTTCATATCCTCCGTCACGATGGATGCCTTGATATGTAGAAAACATCTCATCATTCTGAGCAAGTTGTTTTAGAGTATTTATTTGCGGATCGGAAATATAAGCCGGTATTGCAACATGTGCTTCATTTTTCACTGGTTTTGTGTGGATTCTGACTGTAATGCTTTTATAGTATGAAATACTTTTTTCTTTTGGAATATATTCCACAGGAGTTATCGTTGTAAAAGCAAATCCATAGCCATTCATATAGTGGGTTGAAAGCGTCCCATGTATGGATTCAGGATAGGGTTTTACTTTATTGTAGATATCCTGATTTATAACAAACTCACCACGAGACCCTTTTGAATAGGGTTGTACGTGCTGCATTGGATAAAGTTCATAGCGACCAGAGATCACTGTTTTATTCTCCGGAATTACCTCTACTTCATAAGCTTCATGTCCGGAAGGTAATAGCAATGAAACTGCATAATATGGTAAGGAGGGATTGCCTGCCGGAGCAGATTGAAGAGTTGATTCAAATGATATAAGCTGATATTGTGCATCAACGTGAGTGAAATGTGGCTCATCAAAATAATAGGTTTTCTCAATTACATCTGCAAAAGCTGAGGAACACACAAGTAGAACAATAGTGATGAACAAAAACTTTTTCATGATTAAAACTCCAAAAAAATTTTCCTTTCTTGTTGCCACGAAGACACCCCGATACAGTCATTCCCTGTTAAATATTGCCCGCCCTGTGTAATTGCTTTGCACCACTTCGTGGATTACACAGGGTAAACTTCCTTACGGGGCAGGCTAAGTCACAAAGAATATTCAAAGTTAAATTAACTTCTCGTTCCCAAGCCCCTGCTTGTGGGAACGCACAAAATTAAAAGCCAAATCCGTTGAATTTTTCTTTGTGAATCTTTGGCTCTTCGAGTCTTTGTGGCATATTGAACCTTTATTTATTTAATAAGAACACACTTCTTGCTTTCTATTGTTGAATTATCAAGCATTAATCTGTAAAAATATATTCCTGAACTCACCGCTTTATTTTGATCATCAACTCCATTCCACGAGGTGGAATATATGCCGGGAATCATGCTTCCATTAACCAGAGTAGCAACACGTTCTCCTTTGATATTGAATATCTCTACTTTAACTTGAGCCACTTTATGCACGTGATAATTGATCTCAGTTCCCCCGCGGGAAAATCCAGATATATGGAATGGATTTGGATAGTTCTGCTCGATCTTGCTCACCAGAGGAATAGGTTCGTCTCCGATTGCGATAAAATATTGAAGTGTATATTCAAAATTTGTTGTCTCATCATCAATTGTGATAATTTCATCAATAGGTTCATAACCTACTTTTTCTGCAGTAAGATGATAATCAGCCATGAAAACATCCGTATAGGACAAAATACCGTCTGAATGAGTTGAATCTTCATATACTTGAGTATAGATCGTATCCTGACCTATCAAGTTGAAAATAACACCTTGCGGAGTTTGACCATCGGATAGAGTAAATTCAAACAGCACATCCACAAAACGGAAAATTGGAAGGACATCGGACTGAGTAAGCTCGCTTTGAGAGTATTCATAAACTGCTTTCACACCATACTTATATTCACCGTCGGATTGGCTATAAAGATTATCAACAAATACAGTATCTGCTAACCCTTCTTGAATAATGATCCAGTTTCCTCCATCCAACTGTCTGGCAAGAGTATAGGATTGGAAAAGCTTGGAATCTGTATATTGGGATACACTGTTCCAAAATATTGTGGCGCGATAATCTTCTGAGATAGAAACCCATACATTTTCAGGTGCTTCGATGTATTCAAGAACAGGATTCACCGTTGTTATCTGATTAAGCAATACTTCAATATCTTCAGTATAACTATCGTACCCGGGGCAGGTTGCTTCCAGAATATAATTACCAATAGGAATGATCGCTTCAAACCATCCTGCTGCATCAGGATAGATTGTCATACCATCTATATCAATGGTAACATTATCCGGAGTGGATGATCCACCCAGAAGAGAGACAGTACCCTGTACAGTTCCCTGATCAATATCACCAACTGTCAGATAAACGGGTATGATCGTCTGGCTGAGATTCGGATCATTCGTCGTGAGATAGAGATCACATTGATAGGTCTGCCCATACTCAAGCTCATCAGTATCCACAATAATATCGATATTCTGTGTATCATCTGCAAAGACGACTCCACTTGAAGGATCAACTGCAAGCCAATCAATAACTCTATAAAATTCAATTGCGAGATTGCTTTGCAGGTAATAGTTATTATAGAGAACTTCCAGACCGACCGAGCCCGTTTCATTCTGGATACCGACCGTACATGAATTGAGATCGCCGTTCAAAGAGCGATATTGTAACTTTATCCCATTATCACTTGTAATAATTATTTCAAAATCATAAGTGCCGTTTTGCCCACCTGGATAATGGATCACATGGTCGAACCAGACAATAAGACTGTCTGAGCCGTTTGTATAATAATACACATCTCCAGAACCGGTTGTATTGCCAGAATTAACTGGATTTAAGTCATCCCAGAAGCCAAAAATAGCTGGTTTTGGTGCATCATTTCTCGGGATCGAGTAGTTATAATAATCAGTCCAATCGTTACCGAATCCAATCCATCCATTAGGATTTATGATGAATTCATTGTACATTTCTCCGTAAAAATCAAAATCGAATCCAATATCAAATGAACCTGAGCCCACATCATTATGAGTGAATGTAACCTGTGTCCCGATTTCGCTAATATCGACCCAATCATAATCAGGACCGCCAGGTTCATTGGAATCATTCCACATATAACCATAGCTGTCAGGTCCGCCTGCATCACGGTCGATATTGTAATCTTTTTCAATAGAATATATCAGATTGGACTCACCTGTATTAGAAATACTCAGCACATCAGAGCCCGTCTGTCCCTGCTCCAGCACAAAGGTGAATTCTAAAGGCGTCACGCCAGCAATTGGCGGATCAAGTATTTCTGAACCCCGTGTTGTAAAGAAAATAGCTGAATTATTGCTCAGAGTTTTTGCAGCAGTAGGATAGGAATTGCAGAAACTATATTCAAGACCAACAAGTCCCGAATGATCTTCTAGACCAATAGTTGCATATTCACCATGTTGAACATATCCCGAGTAGTATCCGGCATTGACATTATTAAAAACCTTGTACTGAATTAGTATTTCAGAATCCCCCGTTGGAGTAGGATAATATGTAGGATCATAGATCACGACTTGAAATGTTTCTTCTGATCCATTTATATAAATACTTGTATCATAATCATTAAGCATTTCCGACCATTCAATAATAAATCTGTGATTTGAATAATCATAGTAATAACAAACATCTCCATAATCATTTAAATTACAATCCTGTGTTCTCAGGTCATCCCAGAAAGCAGCGATCATTGGAGAAGGTCCTAGCGATTCTGGGATGGGTCTGTTCATAAAGGCAAATTCTTCTGTCCCGCCTGGTGCAAGCCATCCATTTGTGCATACAGTGATAGCATGATAAAAACGTCCATAAAAGGTCATACTAAATGGTATATTGATCGTAGCGATATCACCATCATCACCGTTATCATACAGACTCAGAATAGTACCATTGCCACCGTAATCAGGATCGATCTCAATCCACGAATAGTATGGAGCGATGCTGTAGTCCGTATCCCCGTCATCATAACAGTAATAGCCATACGAGTCCGGTCCTAATGGATCACCGACATCAACGATTCCAACTTCCAGGGTTACAGTAATCTGATCATCATATCCCGCACTATTCGTCAGATGAAGAGGTAATTGAAATTGTGTTCCGGGAATGACCTGCGTGTCAGCATAGACTTCAAAAGTATTGGTATTATTTGTACCTATATCATCAGGATAAATCACTCCCCAAAAACCGAGACTGTCATTTATTGTGATCATATCATCATTACTCAAGAGCAGTCCATCAACAGCTTGGGCAGAAACCGAGCCGGAGTTTCTGAGCGTGATAAGCAATTGAGCTGTTTCACCGGGATTTAAGATTCCATCATTTCCATCAATAATGGTACATTCTACAAAATCAAGATTTGCACCGTATATTGGAATTGAAAATCGATCTGTCCATTCATCTGATGCGCTATCAGTAATGATGAGATCAAACCATATTTCAGCTCCACCAAGAAGATCAGCATCAATGGAGAAATCAAAATCATCAAGACACTGCACCGTCTGATTAGCATTGATCGTTCCAAAATTCTCTGTATCATCTTTGATCGTGACACCTGGATCATCAGTTTCAAGAGTTGCAGTTACATTATAAAGATCATTGTTTCCGTGATTTTTCAAGCTTATAATAAGCTCGATATCTTCTCCAGGATTGACCAATCCATCATTATTTCCTGAAGATGACCCGCTGTTATCATCATCAATTGTTGTCTGAGAAATACTTGCAAAACTGTTTGCCTGTAAAATGAGGAATTCTGATATATATGGAATGTGATCATGCTTTGTAACAGTAATGGTGACATTCCCAGTGATTGATGTCTCAACCGGGAGAACGACCTTTCCATTTGAGTCAGTATAATCGCTTTCAAAAATGTTATCACCTTCCTGAAGGATAGTAACCCATGCCCCTTCAATTACAAATCCATAAGTATTTCTGACAGTAATTTCAATATTATTAGTTCCCACTGCAACCATTGTAGGATGTGTCACTTCTAATTGAATCGGTACTCCTGTCCAAAGTTCCATGCCAGGATCACCCATAAGATTATTCCAATATGAAAACTTATCGACCCAGTTATTGGGATTCGTGGGATAGCTGTTATAGAGACTTAATTTTGCCCGAACAAGTGCCCCACCTGGATTAAAAATACGGTCACGGAACACTCCAGTAAATACACCTGCTGAGACACAATTATTAAATGCGGTATGTGTACTCATTGTTGCAGTACCGATTGCTGCGATCGCACCTTTGGGTATTGAAGGAGATCCGGCTTTTAAGAAATATTCACTTCTGCAATCATTAGTTCCTTCAAAATCTCCTGTTCCACATGTTGGTATAACAACAAAGGGAAGCATATATCCATTATTAAGTGCTGCGGTATTGCTATTACTCCAGCCACTCATTCCAAGCCATCCCCGATAATGAAAATAGCTCACTCCATTATTAATCGAATTTGCAATTCCGGAAACAAAGGGGTTTGAATAAACCTCATCAAAAGTATATTCGCTTGAGTATGCCTGCATGACTTCTTTTACAAATTTGCAGGTTGATATACAAGAAGGACCCGACTGAGAAGGATCACCAACAAGAAGTGCTTTTTTATACCAGTCGGTATTTGACATATAAGGAGTTTTTTCATAATTAAGTATTTTTGAAATGATCGTTTGAAATTCCAAAAGGGAATTGAAGGAAAGTCTTCCAATAAAAACATCGGCTAAGATGTCGTTGCCTTCAAGTAAAGAATAGTATTGATCTCCTTCTCCACTCGAATAGTATCCTGTTGGTACGCTATAAGAACCATCAGCATCACCAACGATACAAACGAATTCCGGTGGATATGCCCAGGTATCATAAGCATTTTGTATGAAAGTTTTAATTTGTGATAAACTCGAACCTGCATGAGCAAGATCAGCCGTTTCAACATGAAATCCCTTTTGATGTTTCCAATCTGTAATATAAGAGAGATATGCCAAAACGGTTGCATCAGTAGGATATATGAACAAGTAACTCGGCTCTTGATACTCAACATCTTTGAATATCTCTTCATAGTTCAGAACCATTGATTTGTATATCGGTTCAAAAAAACGTGAAATCTTTCTCTGTGATGATTTCTCGTTCACTCCACCTGTGCTGGAAGTGGTAATATGCACATCAGCATTCTTAATAATTCGTAGTTCTTTCGTTTCCGGGAAATATTGGAATGGCTGGATCGTCACACGGACTAGACGCAGATCACGCATGATCTGTGGCTCGGATATCGAAATAATTTCTGCCGGATAAGGTTCATTACCATTATAAACCTTCTCATTCATAAGTAAATTCCCAACAGTTCTATTTTCTCCCTGATAGGGGTAAATCTCTACATTTGAAATAACCTCTTCATAAATATTATCAATTTCATAACTTACTGATCCTTGAGACGGAATAGCGATAAGTCTGCTAATAACCGGCAGATCAGGATATCCTTCGAGCACTAACGCTCCTTCAGTTGGGATGGTGATTTTAGTGTATTCAACATTCTTTTCACTTACTGAGGTTTGTTCAAAATCAGGAAGTTCAAAACGAAGCTCTGATACTTTCAGATTTGAAAATTTACATTTCATCACTTTCTCATCCTGAGAAATAGCAACAGGGTCACAGGATGAAGCATAAACAGTTGAAAAATTTACAAAACATAAAATAAATACCAAAAGGGTTTTTTTCATTTTAATCCTTGTTCTTTTATTTATCATTAATTATTATCATACGATACACACCATCACGCGTTGCAACAAATACTTCCCCATTATGCATATCCACATCATAGGTATATCCAATATCCGAATCATCCCACCGGTCTGCAAATTCAGGTTGAGCTCTGTCTGAAATATCAAACAGATACACTCCCCCGCCACCGGAAGCAACCACAAGGTAATCTCCTTCAACATCGATTCGCTGAGCATATCCGGATGTGTCATGGTTGTAAACCAGCTTCGGCTGAGTAATATCTGAAATATCTATGACTGAGATTCCACATTCTTTATCTGCAACATAAGCGTAATTTTCATACACTTTGACATCTATTGCTGTGCCCGGGGTATTCACTATACTGATGATATTTCCGTTATTTCGATTTGTGATATATAATCCTCTTTGCTCGCCTGTGACAAAAAGCAGAGTATCTACTATATCAAAGCCCTTTATTGCATTGGGGAAATCATACCCATTTGAACCTACCCAGGGTTCATTAATTATATAATTTCCAAAACGGAATGTATTACCAAATGTCCAATATACATTTACACTATTATTTGGTTGTATTTCACAGAAAAGTTTATTAACAACACCACCAGCATTTGTGATAGGCCATGTTTCGCTTGGGTCTGTGGAATTAGTAATATCATAGACTACTAATCTACCGGGACTCCCATTGTGATCATATATAAAAACTAAATTAACAGGTTCGACTACTTGAATAAGACGTGCATATTCAATATCACCATAGCAGTGAGCCATTAGTGAATTGTTTGCCCTATTATAGATGGAAAAACCTGCCTGGTCTTCTGCAATATAGATATAATCATCAGAAACAAACACATCTCTTGCAAAGCCAATTGTGGGAATAATTGCTTCGATCACCAGTTCCCCATTGTTAAAAATTGGTTCAAGAAAATCTGCACAACTGACCAATAGTAGGGTAATAAGTAATACAGATGGCAAATATTTTTTAGTCATTTTTATTATTAACTTTCATCATTGATTTTTTATTCAAAAAAATTTGAACAAAAAGGTATGCTGTTCATGAGGGTCGTCAAGTTTTTTTGAAAAAGTGGAAATAATTTACTCAAGTTTCACAGGATGGAAATTACTTAAAAAAATCATATTTAACCTTTTATAAAATCTACTGCGAAACTTTTTTATTTATTTTCCAGAAAGGTGCTCACAACGCTTTTTTCTCTCTAAAAACATATTATTTTTAGGATGAATCTCAAGAACATTATTGCAAATTTCAAGAGCGTTATCATAATCTCTATTTTGATAATATGCCTCTGCGAGCGTGTCAATATAATTCAGTTGAGGATCGAGTTCGACACAGCGTTTTGTGTACTTCAGACCGAGTACCGGATCATATCTCTTACTCTCTTTTGGAGCAGTAACCATATCCCATGCAGCGCTGTTCAGAATTCGAGCAAGATCCTTTTTCCCTTTAAGAAAGTCAGGATGATCAGATAAAAAAGCTTCATACTTAGAAATTTTCTCTTTATCAGAAAGATCAGAAAGTGAATCTTGAAGCGCCTTGTATGCATGCAAGTTCTCAAGATTTTTTTGAATATCTATTGAATTTTTATTCGCTGCAAACCATTCTCTCCATTTTTGCTGATCGTAACGTTCCGACCCGGTCAGATCAAAGCCGGAGTACATTGCAACAAAATTGGGAATATTGTAATTATAATTTTCAAAGGCATCAATCGATGGGAAGGATAATGATTCGATCAAAATTTCAATACCTTCGATATAACCCAATTCAGCCAAACTTTTGCCAGCAGTCCGTTGGAGATAGACATCAAAGGATTTTGCTGCGTCCCGTAAGAGGGGTACTGCTTGTTCATCATTAAGCTTTCCCATAGCTTCTGCTGCTTCCACACGAACAGAGGGTGAAGAATCGTGTTGAAGAATGTAACTTAATAAAGGGAAGGGGGCAATGCCATCATTTACAATTCCTAAATATGAAGTTGCCACCCTGCGCACTTTTTCAGATGGATCCTTCTCAGATAATCTGCGTGCAATGGGAAGTCCTTTTACTGATTTCAATCGAATCAATGACTTTAAGGCTGCGTAGCGAATATCTGAAGAGCTATCGTATTTTGCTGCATTCAGTAAAGCATCCTCACCATTTTCCAATTCCCACGTTCCAATATCATCGGCAATAATATAGCGAACTTCTTCGTCAGGTGAATCCAGCAAAGTAATGATCTCCTTTTCTGATTTTTCAGTAAGTTTGTTATTCACCAGAAAATAATGAATGATCTCCATTACATCACGATTTATATTTCGATTCTCTGATGTTTTGAGAATTTCTGCAAGATAAGGTATGATGTCTGTCGAATCCTGAATTAATTTCCCAACTACCTGAAAGCGTATGAAGGTACTTTGAGATAATAATTCCTTGATATCGCCATAATATTGTGAATTCTTGATCTTACTGTTTAATTCTGGTTTAGTCTGCTCTTTCAACTCATTATGTATTTCCCCTATTATATCACCACCGCTCCATTCGGTATCAAGAAATATTCCATGCCCAAAACTCGATCGCTCACAATTATTTTCATGGTATCGAACCTGATAATCATCTTCTCCACCGAGATCCATGCAAATTGCAAGGGGCCAATTATAGGGTTCCGATTCGGGCCACACTCCCCCAAAACTCTGCCAGTTATTGAACGTGATTTCATTTTTCGGTTCACTGCAAATATAGGTATCTTCGCCCTTGTAATCAATGAAAAGCGAATAACTCATTGGCTTCACACCAGTGCCATAGGATGAGGTTCTTGATCTGTAAATATCATTTCCTGCATAATCTATAAAAAAACCCGCTGACCGATCTCCACCTGAGCCCCCGGCACGAAAACCTCCTTCATAAATATCATGCCCATCCTTATCAATAAGAATTGCATTTGTAATATGAATGCCGCTTCCTTGACCAGTATTTGCCGTGTAATGATCATTTCCGGATTGATCCACCAACGCACCCAATGACATAATATAACTGCTGCCTTGATCGCACCAGCCCTTTGTCCAGTATCTGTCATTACCATCAGCATCAAAAAGCAGACCTGCACCTCCGTAAGCAGTGAGCTTCTTTTTCCATGGATAGTTTCGGAATGAAAGCGATCCACCCTGACCGTATCCAGCGAGATTACCCAATTTGTCTTTTGACTCATCAATTGCGAGATAGTAGCGATCATCTCCGTTCAAATCTGAGAGAATACCCATACCAAGCGTAGTTGCACCTCCCTGTCCGAGCGTTGCGCAATTATATAAATCCTCGCCACTATCATCCAACAGCATACCCAATCCGAACATGCCTGCTCCCTGGCAAAAAGCATGAGCGCTGTATGTATCAAATCCTGATCCATCCCAAAGCACCCCAACTCCGCACACTCCAGATCCTTGAGCAAAATGCTTTGCATCGTATATATCATTTCCTTTGAAATCTGCAAGAAATCCGCATCCCAAGAAACCGAAGCCCTGCACATAAAGGTCATTCGGTGTTTCATATCTGTCATTGCCACCATGGTCAATACAGACTGCAATCTCTTCGAAACTCGATCTGCATCCGCCGGCGTTGTTATGATATACATCATCACCACCTATATCAATAAGCAAGTGAGCATCTTTCGTATAGACGTCATCACCGACACCTCGAATAACAATTCTCAATGAATTTGTAACGTAAATAAATGGCTCTTCATTTGCGGAGCTTTCAGTATAAATATCAGAAACAGCCATATCCTTTGTTTCATTCCAATATTCGTATATCGCATCAGACATGAGCTTTGCAGTAAAGAACATATACTGAAACTTGAATTTCTTTGCATGCTCGATAAATTCAAAATGAGTTGAAACATCTCCTGTTATTGCAGGCATATGCTCGCCATCTGGAATAAGGAAATAACCCGGATTATCATTGAAAAATTTGATATCTTCAGGTGAAAGATCCTCTTTTGCTTTGGTAATCATGGATTTCGAAATGAGATATTTTTCTACAAGATTTGAAACTGCGTTTTGATACTCAATAGAAAATAAGCAGCTCTTCAATATATCTTTGAAATCATCTAATAACTCAACATTCTCAGTGATGCTCATGGAAGGAAATTCCTGGGTATCACGTAACAATTCAAGTGCATAATTTGTTATCTTGATCCCCCCTTTCTTCTGAATCTCAAAAAATTGTTCACTTACCTCTTCTGTCCATTGCTTCATGTACAGCGGTTGATTGGACACATAATC
>Ga0265592_1000364_pt1 | contig 24215 bp, 19 predicted proteins | sample saktaG_7_FD_190141 | JGI IMG/M metagenome (GOLD analysis project Ga0265592, IMG submission 190141) | Saline water microbial communities from Sakinaw Lake, British Columbia, Canada - sak_2010_1_5_120m | ecosystem: Environmental > Aquatic > Non-marine Saline and Alkaline > Saline ... | reverse complement strand
AACTTTTCCAGAGGTTGTTGGACTATGAACCGCGGTTCTAATATGTTCAATTCCTCTTTTCCTACACTTTCTATCAAATTTTGAGTGCTTACTTTTCAAGCCGTAAGCAGAACCATTATCACTCAAAATTTGTTTGGGTTTTCCGTATTTTTTAATTGCATCATCCATTACTTTCACGACTGCTTCAGTTGTTACAGATTTCATTGCGACCATTGCAATTGAATATCTTGAGCAATCATCGATAATTGATAAAACCCATTTACCCTCAATCTTTTGATCGCTGTGGTCAATTTGCCAAAGAGAATTTGGATGTTTCCTTTGCCAGCGAATATATTTTATTCGTTTCCTTTTCCGTTTAATTTGTTTTGTTAATTTATGTTTATTCAGAACTTTGTTAACAGATTTATGGGATAAATCTGAAAAATATTGACATATTTTATTTTCTCCCCAACCCGTCTTTTTTCTAATCTCTAAAATTTTCTTCTCGATTTCAGAGGTTATTTTAGTATAGATTGTTTTAGGTCTTTTGGATTTATCCTTCAAATCCCATTTATCATTATTCTCTAGATTGTAAATCCATCTTTGGAGAGTTCTATTGTGAACACAATAATTATATTTTGCATTTAGTATTATTCTGCATTGATTATATGAATGTCCTTTTAATTTAAGTTTAAAAAATTCTTTTCTAATTAATTCTTTTTTCATAAAATTAGTTCGATTTTACACGCGAACTAATTTTCGGTTGCCTACGACATATGTCTGGTGGGAGCACATTAAAGAAGTAAATAAAAGATTAAAAATAGAAGTTAATAATGAAAGCCCAATTGCCTTAGCACTTACAGGTTCAATGGCAGGGGGATATGGGCATGGGGAAAAAGGATACTGTCATAAAAGTGATTTTGATTTTTTTGCAGTTTTTGATTCTGATATTCCTTTTTATTATTATGATTTTTATTTAGATGATGAAGAAATATCCATTAAAATTGAAGGGAAGAATCGTTTTGAAAATAAAATAAAAAGCCCATTAAATACTTTTTCTGAGCAAAGAAGTTTTGTTTGGTTACCTTATAAAGCGTTTATTGGTAAAAATTATTTAAAAAAAATAGAAAAAGAATCGCGGATCCTCCTTTTAGAGGATTTTGTAAATATCTTGCCTTATAATTCTTCTGTAAAGGTATTACCAGAAAGAATTGCAGAATATCCCCTTATTAGTGGTTGTCTTATGTGGCCAAGTTCTATTACTCGATTAAAAACAATTTCTAATTCTCAAATTAATCCTTTAAAACAAATGGTCCAAAAATATGTAGAATCTCTTGAAGAAACAGGGCATAATTCTTTAAAAGATGGAAGATATCTTTTAATTAATGAGGGGGTGGGTAGAAAAAACGGAAATACATTTATAAATAAATTACAAATAGATTTCCGTAGATATTTAAGAAAGAAAACAAAGATATCTGCTAAACAATATTTCTTTGGTGGGCTGTTTATTCTTTCTCAATTACCTGAAAGAGCTTTGAATTCTTTTTATTCATTTCCGCAATTTGAAAAAGAAAAAGGGGATTTAATTTATACAGGCCCAAAACTAGCAGATTATGTAAATAGTAAAAAATATTTTTCCCCATTAAGAAACCAAACAAAAAAAATAAAAGAATATTTACTTTTCAATTAAAATATAAAATTAAAAAAATTTCTATCACTTCTAAAATTTTAATTATAATAAAAATATAAAATCATTATCCTACTTTTTAAAATATCCTTTTATGATTTCTATCTTATTGAATTTATCCTGGATTGTTTTTAAAAGAAACTAAAAGAGATAATTGATTTAGATAAGCTCTTAATTGAAAAAAGTTCTGAACATCAGCATTAAGCGACCCGAAGGGCTCGAGCGGAACGAAGTGACCTCGAGTGTTTTTTGTGTAGCAAAAAATATGGGTGAGCGAGTGCAACGGAGCGAACCGTTTAATGCGTGTTAAGGAATTCGGAGCGAAGCGGAGAACGAGGAATAGTCTGCAAGACGGTTTTTCACAAAGTGAAAAAATTCCGAAGAGTATTTCCACTTTCGAAAATTCTTTGATATTGTAGTTGCTGAAAAAATTAATTCATTAAGAATTATAAGCAAGGCATCTCAGGTAAATTTTGTGAAACAATATTTCCTTCTTTATCTATGACGAAATCGAGAGCAACATATCCCATTCGAGTATTTCGTCCATAAATAAGATGCCTACTTATGCTTAATGAATAATCTTCTCCTATTTTTTTAAGAAGACAAACATCTTGCCCATTTTCAAATTCTGATTCTTCAACAAATTCACAATAAGTCATTTGGTTTCTACAAGTTGGACAAGCCGAATGAATAACTTGGGAATCCAAATTTTGACAATAAGTTTCCATTATTGGAAACACATTTTTTATTAAATCTGATTGTGATAATTCTTCTTCAGAATTTGAAGTATTTTGAAAAAATAAAAAATAGGAGCTAACTAAAATTATTCCCACGATTAAGATTAGAGCAATTGTTAAGTTTCTTTTCATAAATAAGTTAAAGAAACCATATTTATAAATCTAATCTTAATCGTCTTTCAGCAATTTCGTTTAATCAGCGATGTTATCTGAAGTTGCAAACAGATAAAAACAATTTCAGATTGGAGCGTTAAACGAAGATATCAAAATCAGAATTTGAGGTTTACCGACGCTGAGGAGGAGATTGGAAATTGAAATGAACATCGCGATTAAGAGAAGTTCGGTTTTGAGGCAACCCACAAAACCGAATTTGGATGGAGAAGTCTGCAAGACTTCGGAATCTCTTAATCGCTGTTATATTCGTCTGACCAAAGGGAAGACCTAAAATTTAGTGCAACGTTCCGAAGGAAAATTTTAGAGTTTTTGGATTACTGATAAATTCGAGCGTAGCGAGTCTATATGTCCGTAGGACTGAGAGGGGCGTAGATTTTTTGTTTCTTTTATTAAAAAAAGAAAAGAAGGGGCGTCTTGTTTTGGTTCTTTTTTAAAAGAACATTTAGGGGTGTCGTTTATTTTTTAAATAAATTTTCAAACTCTTTCCAGTCCTTATTCAATTTACTAGGAGAATAATCATATTCTTCAACATCATTATAATACCAAATTCCATTTTCAAAAACGGCAATCCCTCCAACATAATCTTTCCCAAAGGATTTTAGTTTTATACTCAATGCTTTTGCCTTATCTTTACATTTTTCAGGCAAAGCAGTATCTCCTGCTTTTGTATCAAAAATACCGATTCTTCCATCTTTAAATTTAATTATCCAATCTGGAAAAAATAATCTATAAACTTTTTCGCTTGTTTTCCAATATTTTAGTGCATAATATTCTTTACCATAGTCTCCATTCTTGAACCACCATTCAATATCTTTTTCTTTAGAATCAATATAATCTCTAAAATTGGCTTCATTTATTTTACCTTTATAATCTTTCAAGGAATAGGTTTTATCTAAAACACAAAGGGATGTTTTAATTTCCTCATTATCTTCATTATAGGAATATTCATCTTGTATTGTAAAAATAGATGCTTCTCTTTCTTCATGTGATTTTCTTCTTTCTTCAATAATTTTTTGAAGAATTGGTTTATACTCTTTGATAGTTTTTGTTAGTGCAGGTCTAAATTTACTACTTGCACCTTTATTTATATCACTTATAAAAACACGATAATAATAATCACTATTATCACTTAGAATTGCTTTTAACCAAACTCTTATAGATGATTTTAATGGACTCCATGACCTTGCAATATTTGAGATTTTTGCTTCTTCCTCTGTTTGCTCTTTTAAAAGATTATAACAACAATAATTAAATGTTTTTTCAACATCATTTCTTGACATTTCTAAATTCACATCAGATCCTTTTTTCTTAAAGTCGTAAGATAATTGATCAAAGTCTTCAAATTTTGCATTTACAATTATTTGATTTGTAAGTTTTGGTTTTAAATCAATTCCGATATCTGATAATTTCTTTCCTCCTCGCCCATGCAAGATGTCATCTGGAGAAATATTGAAATATTTATTTATGGATTTTAAAAAACTCATTTGAAACTTTGCAGAATTACTTAAATCGCCATATTCTAATCTTGAAACATATTCAGACTTTAATTGGATATTATTGATTCCTTTTTTTCTTTTTGCAAAAAAGATATCTGGTTTATTTGAAGAAATTTTATTCCATTCTGCGCTTACTTTATTCCTTTCATAATTTGTAAATAAGTACCCTGTTTTAATTAAATTTGAGTCTTTATAATCCTGTTTCTTATTTGGCTCAGGCATTCTCAAAATTCGTCCTACTGTTTGTATATAAAATGATTCAGTATTTATTTCTCTAAACATAACTAGAATATGCGCTCTAGGACAATCCCATCCAGTTCCTGCAGTTTGTTTAAATAAAAGGAATTCGTGCTCGTCATCATTTTCTTCAAGAAATTCAGGTCTTGGATGATTATCAAACCATTTTGCTATTTTACTACTATCAATTCCTTTTTTTACAAGTAATTCACTTACTACTTCTTCTTTTGTTTTTTGTCCTAAATCTATTAATTTTTTATCATCATTAGGTAATTGAATTAATACTAAAGGATTAATCTCTTTTCCTAATTTTTTATATTCTTCGATGATTTGTTTTCTTTTTTCAATACCTAAATCAATTAAAACTTCATCTAAATCTTCTTTCTTATATTTTTTTAAGTCTTCTTCAGTTTGTACTAAAATTTGCTCTTTGATTAATCCTTGCTCAATAACTTTTTCCCTTGGAACTTCAATAAAACTATCTAATCTTCTACTTTCTAATTCAATGTCTGCTTTTTGAGTTGCAGTAACATGTAAAATAATTTTAGGATTAATATAATCAATAACATTTTGAGCCAAATCTTTAGTTACATGTTTATGTGCCTCATCGATTATGAGAATAATCTCTCGGTTTTCTTTATGTGTTTTATCAATAAAATCCTCAAAATAAGAGCCAGATTCTTTTCTTTCTTTTTCGTCTTCGGGTCTTTTTAATACTCTTGTTTCAGCATTTCTCGAAACAATTTTTTGCCAATTTAAGAAAAGAATATCATTTTTTTGTAATTTTCCACGATTTATGTCTGAAACTGTTAAAAGTCCATTTTCTAAAATATTTTCAAAATATTCTGCAAATTTATTCTTACTTTGCATAGCAATATCATCAGAAAAAGTTATCCATATAAATGATTTATTTTCATCCCAATTTGGCAAGTGATTTAATCCTCTAATAAAATGAGATACTATGAAAGTTTTTCCACTTCCAGTAGGTGATTTAAGAACTAATGGAAGTTGTTTTTCTTCTTTTTTCCACAAGTTTAAGAATGATTTATTCAAATCATCAATTGCATCTTTTTGAAATTCTAATGGATTAAACATTTGATTGCACCAAATTATAAATATTTTTATATATTTCTAATATGGGGATAGGAATAGTTTTTACTTTAACATTTGTTATGTGATTAAATTCATCTGTAAATTCATTATCTCCCCAACTAAATATATACACTGTGATATTTTTATTTAATTTTTCAATCATTTCAACAAAATTATCAAATTGATCTAATTCTTCTCTAAAATAAACTGCAGTATATTTCTCTTTTAAATTATCTTCAAATAATTGATAATATTTTGTTTGTTTACTTGTTTCAAGTGTATTTTCTGCAATAGCAAGTAATTCCCCTGCGTTATGTGCAAGTTCAACTTTATCTTCATCACTTGCATCAAGAATACTATTTTTACCTATAAATGCAGTTTTATAATATTTAAGTGAATTACCTAAACCTTCAATATTTTCTTTTTTTAAATTTTTATAACCTTTAATAACTTTTTCTGTTCTAGGATAACACACTTCTTCCATAATTTTATTTTCATTATTAGTAATAACAATAAATTGTCTTTGACTGTTATCTCCATTTTTATTAAAATCTAAAACTGCATGAGCGGTTGTACCCGAACCAGCAAAAAAATCAAGAATTATTGAGTTATCTGATGAACCAATTTGAATTAAATCTTTTATTAGTTCTAATGGTTTAGGGTTGTCAAATTTCTTTTCTCCAAGAATATTTTTTAATTGAGAAGTCCCATTTCCACTACTATATTCAGGTTTATAGAATAAGGTTTTAGGTTTTTTAGTGGGAATATCTCCTATGGAAGGTCTTTGTTTTTTATACAAAGAATAACTCCCATTTCCAAGAACAATAACTTCTGTTTTAAATTTTCTTTTGGTGTTTTCTCCCCATCCCCATCTCCACCTAGCAAGTCTGCCATCTATTTCAGGAAGTATAAAAATATAATCTTCCTTTTCATATTTCTTCTTTAATTCGGAAATATAATTATCATCGAATTTTTTTGTGTTTTTATCATAAATTTTTTTGTGTTCTTCATTGGTTATTGTTGTTACTATTTTTTTTGAAGAGTGATAAAGTATTGGATAAAACATAAATGGTCTATTTTCTCTATTAGCTTCTGCACCTGTTGCTTTTAAGGGGGCACCTTTCTTGAATAAACCAGTTTCATCTTCTTCCCATTGTTCTAATTCTTCTTCATCAATTTCAAATTCATTTAATTTACATTTTTGCCTATTTTTTGCATAAACTAATGTATATTCGTGTGTGCCCGAGAATCCAAATTCATCATTATTCCCCTTCAAATTCATAATTGTTGGAAGACAAGCAATAAAATTATCTTTTGATTTTTCTTTAGAATAACTGGAAAATATTTCATCACAAAGCAATTTTAATTGAGATAATTCGTTATCATCAATTGAAATAAAAATTGTCCCTTCATCAGTTAATAAATCTCTTGCCAATTCTAATCTTTTTCTCATAAATGAAAGCCAATAACTATGTCTAAATGGATGGTCTTTTGGAACTTCAGTTCCATCGGGAAATTTGGTTATTATTCTTTTATCTTTGTATCTAAAACCATCAGAACCTGTATTGTAAGGTGGATCAATATAGATTACATCAATTTTTCCTTTATGAGTATAATTTAAACAAGTTAAAGCATGATAGTTATCTCCTTCAATTAAGATGTGGGTTGGTTTTCCATCATCATTTTTTATAGCTAAATCTGGAACTTCTTTTAGAATCGGTAATTTATTTTCAACATCATCTTCAAATGCTTCTGGAACATCCATCCAAACTAAACCATACCTTTCTTTTGTGATAGATTTTTTTAGTCTGTCTATTTGTTTTTGAAGTTTGAAAATTGTGCTTTTATCATCCATATTAGTTAAAGTATAACTTTCATTTATTAAAGTTTGTCTTTTTAAAGACGCCCCCAATAAAATTTCTTTTTCCGCAGAAAAAGACTATCTTGACGCCCCTTCTAATAAATATCGAACGAAGTGAGTGAAAATGTCCGAAGGACTAAGCCCCTCTCTTTTGTTTCTTTTTTTAAAAGAAAATAAGTAATCCAAAAATTGAATATAACATCGGTATTAAGGAAAGTTTTTTCTTCCTCGTGGAGCGAAGCGGAACAGAGCTGAAGAAAAAATTTGGGTGGAGAAGTCTGCAAGACTTCGGAACTCTTTAATCGCTGTTATATTCGTCGGAGTGAAACGGAGACCTAAAATTTAGTGCAACGATGCCGAAGGCAAAATTTTAGAGTTTGTCCCTCGCAGTTTTTTAGGAAGCCCCCTTTTTTGCTTCTTTTTTTTTAAAAAAAGAAGTCTGCACTTTTAGTTATCTTTTAATTTACACTTCTTTTCGTGTTCTTCCGCTTCTTTTTTTGTTTTAAACTTTTTATTGCAAAAATCACATTTCCATTTCAGTTCTTCATCGTTATCTTCTTCTGGTTCTTCTTCTTTTTTACTTTTTGTAACAGAATAACCTTTTTTTACTAAATAATCTTCATAAGAACGATTTGCAGTAGCACCCACAATTATCCACGCGATTATTACCCCAAACCAACTAAAAACTAAAGATAAAAGCAATACTCCGAAAAAAACTAAAATTGCCCTTCCAATCATTCCCTTAAATAAATACCATAAAGGACCAAACAAAAAAGCCCATCCATTAAAACCTTCTCCTACTTCTTCAGTATAACCTGATGCTTTTTGTTTATATGTTTTCATTTTTATTCCCAAGAAACATATTCTTTTTTATCTGAAAACAAATCTGTACTTGATATTTCTAATTTACCTGAAAGTCCTTTTGGGACATCAAAAACCATTTTCCCTCTTTTGGGAAGACCCGGTTGAAGTTGGTCATATTGGAATGAGTCATCAAGATAAATTTCAGCAGTGGTATCATGGTCAAAAGTTCTTCCTTGACTATCATAAATTTTTACATTAGAACCCCAAAAGGTTTCAGACTCTTTTCCAACATTTTCAATAGTAATATCAAAAATATAAAAAACCCCATCCGCCTCTTCTCCCATAAATCCAATATATTCATTATATTCTCCTATTTGATTATCTTCAGTTTTGCTATGGATAGTATATGCTAAATCATCAACAACAACTTTATCACCTAAACCATATTCATAAGTGCAAGATTGAGATGTTTTTGGTTTTCCAGAACTCGTTCCACAACTATTTGAGTCTGTACAAATTCTTGTTTGAGTTCCAGATTTTGAACATTCAGACCAAGAGCCACAATTCCAATTTGGAGTACATTTTGCTTGAGTGTTTTCAACATTTTGAATAGAAGTTGGTTGATAATTATTATTTGTTTCTGTGTTTGAATTATCTGAATTAAATAAATTGCTTAATCCCCCAATAATTAATAGAACCCCAAAAATAATTGCGATTGTACCTAAAACTGGGTGTTTGGAAAACCAAGTTTTTTCTTTTACTTTACTTACCATAATAAAATAAATAAAAAGAACACCTTTATAATGTTTTCTAAAAGTGCTAAATAAATAGAAAAATTTGCGTGAGTGATAACGAACCTCTTAACCTTTGTTAGAAAAAGTGCGAAGCATTTTTTTGGTTTTCGTTGGTCGGTTAAGAGAAGTTTTTCTGCGAGGCGAAGCCGAGACTATCTGTCCGTAGGACTGGGGGGCTTCCGTTTTTTTATCAATCAGCGAGGGACAAATTGAATATAACATCAGGATTTAGAGAAGTTTTGCCGTAGGCAAAATTTGGATGGAGCCTGCAAGGCGGAATCTCTAAATCCTTGTTAGTTTCGTCCGAATACTTGGAGGACTTGATTTTTAGTGCAACGATGCCGAAGGCAAAAAATCAAAGTTGTCGGCACTATTTTTTTATTCAGTATTTAGGGGTTTGTCGTCGCCTTTTTGCTTCTTTTTTCTAAAAAGAAGATTAAATTTTTTGGGGGGAAGAAGCACTTTAGAAGATTATTAATCCGATAACAAAAGAAACAAAGTTACAAACAAAAGATACAAACAATGATTTTTTAAAATTCAATTCCAAAAGTTGATTAAAGATTAATGCTTCAACTAGAAAAATAAAGACTTCTCCAAAATAAATATAATAATTAGATAAGATATAAGGAGATAAAACAAACCAAAGATAAGGCAAAGTTAAAGCAGAAGCAAAAAATCCAACAGAGATTATTTTTCTAACAGAGATTTTTTTGTTTTTGTAAAAAAATCTTAACATCAAAAACAAAACAGGAATTTCAATGATTAAGGTAACAAATAACGAAATTAAAAACTTTGTTTGATACAACATTTTATTAACAGCTTCCGCCGAATAATCTCTTAAAGAAGCATCCTATTTTACTCCAAAATCCTTGAGGTTCTGGGGCTTCGCTCCAAGTAGCATTATCTAGATTAAACCTTAATTCACAGTTTCGCTCTTCATAATTATCATCACAAGTTGTAGGGATTGATTCTATATTTTTTATTATGAAAGTTTTTCCGTCAGCAGTTTTTCCTTCTAATTCATAATAATCAATATTTACATAATTTCTATAATAATTTTCATTTATTTCATCGCCGTAATTATTATAGGTTGCTGAAAATGAGTAAACAACTTCAGGGGCATAAGTGCCTGGTTCTCTATCAGGATTAAAATCTGGGTCGCCAGGCATACCTGTTGCATAACCATAACCTTTAACAGTAAACTCTATATTTCCGTTGTAAGCTTGTCCGTTTTGTTCAAAATAAACATTTGTCTTTGTTGGAATGATGACATCTGCACTTGCCATTGGGAAAACCAAAAGTGCGAACATCAACATTAAAGTTAATATTGTTTTTTGTTTCATCTTAATATGTATAATAAAATATATATTTATAAATGTTCGCAAAACTTCAAGAGAAATTGAAGTGAAAGTGCTTTTTGGGGGTGGAAAAAAATTTATTATATAATTTCAAAAACGAAGTTTTTGACTAATTGTCCTTAGGACAGCGACGACAAACCCCCTATTATAATTATGCCGACAATTGAAACTAACATCGGAATTAAGAGAAGTTCGCGAAGCGAATTTGGGAAATTTCAGCAGGAAATTTCCTCTTAATCGCTGTTAAGTGAGGGTGAGTGTTAGCGAAAGTCTGCAAGACGTCCCCAAAATTCTTAAAGAATTTTGAGTTTTAGGTGCAGTAAATTAGGGTGGGAAAAGAGAGATTTTCGTGCTTTACTATTTTATTCTTTTTCTCAGAAACTTATCATATAGGAGGTAGAAAAAGGGAATGCCCATATTAAATTCAATTAAGGAATTTTCTAAAAGAATTAAGAAAGAACCCGGACGGATTCCACTAACTAAAAGAGAAAATTCCATCATAAAATGGATGGCGAAACCTACAAGGAAAAGATAAGCAATTTTTTTCCAATCATACTTGAAAATAAACAGTAGTGAGTAACCAATCAACACAAGAATTATTCTCAAAAATCTTAAATCTCCCATATGACGAACTACTGTTATAGCAGAATCATTTATTGAAAAAAATTGAGATAAAAATGCAACAGAGAGCCATCCAAATAAAACAAGGGCAGTCCATCCAATTTTATTGGATTTCTTTTCGAACATTAAAAATACATAAGCATACTCAACACCATAAGATAAAGAAAACCAAATGAAGAAAAGAAATACACCTCCTAAAAAATTTGATGGCAAAGAAATTTCCCTAATTCCTGTATGTAGCCAGATTCCCCAATCAACAAGAAAATTTATTCCTAAACCTCCAAGAAAGAAAACTAAAAGAGGAATTTTCTTTTTGAATCTTATTAATAAAAATAGGAAGATGGCTACAAAGATTAAATCAAAAAAGATATAATCCAATCCGAAATTTCTTATGACATCATACATCTTGAATATATTAGAGAAAAAGAATTTATAAAACTTCTTAGAAAATCTCTCTTTGGGTGGGCAAATAAATAAGCACCTAAAATTTCACTTAACACTCCGGATATTAACCTTTACTAGATTATATATCCTTTTAAGGTTACTTTAGTAACCTTTTTATACCTTAATCAATTATATCTTATTATGCAAGGTTTATTAAAAAAACTTGAGGAAAACTTAAAACTGAAGAATTATTCTAAAGAAACAATTAAAGGTTATTTAAATCAAGTTAAAAAATATCTTGAATTTGCTGAAAATAAGGGGGTTAATCAGATAAGTGTAAAAGAATTTCTCCTTGGGAAATTAACAAAAAATAGTCCTGCATCAATAGGACATAATGTTTTTGCTTTGAGGTATTTTTTTAAAAATATTTTGAATCAAAAATTAGATATTCCTAATCCAAAAAGAAATAAAACTCTTCCTGAAATTCTTACAATGAATGAAATAAAATCTATGTTAAATAAAACAGATAATATTAAACACAAACTAATAATTAAGTTACTTTATGGTTGTGGATTAAGAGTTAGCGAGATTGTTAATTTAAGAAAACAAGAGATTAATTTTGGAGAAGGCTTGATTAAGATAAATTTAGCAAAAGGAAAAAAAGATAGATTTGTTAAGATTCCAGAAAGTGTAAAAGAAGAACTTGAAAATTATAATAAAATTCATAATTCAGATATTTTATTTCCTTCAAATCGTGAAGGAAAATTAACTAAAAAAACTATTGCAAAAATTATAAAAAATGCAGGTAAAAAAGCAGAGATTAAAAAAAGGGTCTATCCCCATTTACTTAGACATAGTTTTGCAACACATCTTTTAGAACAAGGAACTGACTTAAGGATAATTCAAAAACTTCTTGGACATGCTTCGATAAAAACAACTCAAATTTATACTCAAATCTCGCAAGCATCAATAAAAAATATAAAGTCTCCTTTGGATAATATATAATGCCAGAGGTTGAAAATGTCAAAAAATAAAGCAAAAGGAAGTAAGGCTGAAAGAGAACTTTTTCAGATATTTGTTGAAAATAATTATCGGGCTGCGCGGGTTGCTGGAAGCGGAGTTATGGAAAATGCTGATTGTGATCTTATTGCAGGTAAAAAGGGAGAGAAATATTGTATTGAAGTAAAGTCTTGTAAAAATCTTCCAAAATATATTACTAAAGATCAAATAAATAGATTTATTGTTTTTTCAAATATTTTTGGTTTAAAACCAATAATTGCTATTAGGTTAAATAGGCAAGGTTGGTTTTTCTTAAATCCAAAAACTATGAAAGATTCTGGGAAAAACTGGGTTATTAATTCTGAAATAATTAGAAAAAAATCAAAAAGATTCTCTCAATTTTTTAAAAATAAAAAAAATAAGAATAATAAAAATAAAATTTCGGAAATTCCTGTGGAATATTATGATGAACTTAGGGACCCTCAAGAAAAAATTTGAGGAATTAGTTCTACAATCTAAAATAATTTATTTTCTCTGACTTTCTTTCTTTGATTCTTAATATCAAAATTAGAAATAATTAAAAAGTTTATACCCTATTTAATTATATGAAAAGTTTTAAAAAAAATGAAATCAAATTCATTTTAATCAGTCTTTTCTTATTAATTTTATATTCTATACCTTTAATTTCTGGGAACATTTTAATAAATGAAATTATGTATTCTCCTGATGTTTTTTGTGGTGGAACATATAATGAATGGATTGAATTATACAATCCTACACAAGAGGATGTTGATTTAAATGAATGGAAAATTGATAATGAAGGGGCTGTTGGTTTAATTAATTTTTCTAACTCTGACACAACCATTATAAAATCTATGGATTATTTTATAATTGCAAAGCGGCCATTTAATTTTTCTCAATATTTTAATGTCTTATGTCCTATTGCTGAAAGAAGATTCACATTGAATAATGGAGGAGATTTAATATTACTTTATAATTCTCTAGGAGAATTAATACAAAATGTCTCATATAATTCAGAAATGGGTGGGGCCGGGGATGGTAATTCTCTTCAATTAATCAATGGCAGTTGGATTTCGGCTGAACCAACTCCTGGCCTAGAAAATGAAGAAGATAATTCCTCGAATAACCAAAATAATCAAAGCAATTCAGAGAATATTTCTACTTTGGAATTAAATTGGGAAGAAGAGGAAATAATAAATGATCAAGAATTTGAAATTGAAGTAAAAATATATAATTCAGAAAATAAACAATATGATTTAAAAATATGGATAGAACTAAAAGACGATACAAAAATAATTTCAGAAAGATATGACGATGGAAATAATGAATGGAAATCTGGAAATTATTATATCTATGATTTTTTTCAGGGTCCTGGAAATAAAACTAAAATAGTTTTTTTAAAAATGAAATCAGATTATGAAAATTTTAGTGGGGATGTAAAGATTTATGCAAAGATAAAAGATAGTGAAATAATTATTGAAAAAGAGATTAAGATCTTGGAAAAACAAGAAAATCCTTCCCAAGAATCCAATAATACAGAAGATCAAAATAATTTGAGCAATCCTGAATTAGAAAATCAAAATTTAACTGAAAATTCAATAATTTACTTGGGGGCAAAAAGTAATTTAAAAAAAGAACTTAAATCTAATCCAGAATTAATTTATGAATCAAATCAGGTTTTTATAAGAAAATATCTACTTTACGCCTTTTTACTATTAATTTTTTTCACAGGAATAATTTTACTTAGAAAATTTAATAGGAAGAAAAAATCGAATTTTGCAAATGAAAAATTTTAAGCTTGATAAAAGATTTAAAAACCCTGATTAATTTACCCTATTATGCAAGAACCTAAAAAAATAATCGCAGCATTTATTTTTGAAATATTGGGAAGACCCCCAAAACATATTGAAAATTCCTTGGAAAAATTAATTGAAGATCTTGGAAAAATTAATGGCATCGATATTTTAAAGAAAAAAATTCATAAAGCAAAATTAATTAAAAAAGAAAATATAAAAAATTTATTTACAAGTTTTGCAGAAGTTGAACTTCAAGCAGATGATTTAAATAAAATATTTTCTATTGTGTTCAACATGTTCCCAGCACACATTGAAATACTTGAACCAAAAGAATTGATATTAAAAAATTTTGATTTAAGCGCGACTTTATCTGCATTAACAGTAAAACTGCATAGATATGATGAAATGACAAAAACATTAATTATGCAAGGAAATATTTTAGCGGAAAAATTAAAAGAATGTTCAGAAAAAAAAGAAAAGAGAATTATTACGGAAAATAAATTGAAAAAATTAAAAAAAATTAAAAAGAATCCTATGAAGAAAATTCCTAATAATAATAAAAATAAGAAAAAGGTAAAAATTTCTAAAAAAATAAAAAAGTAATCTTAGATTTTATCTTGAGAATTTCACTTTTTATAATTAACTATTAATTATTTTTTATTTGAATTTTTTGAAAGAGTCTTTTCTTTCAAATTTGTCTATCTTTTGCTTTAAAAAATTTTCTGAGGATTTTTTATTCTTTTGTTTTTTCTTTTTATATAAATAAAATCCGAAAATCCCTAATAAAATAAATAAAAACAAGAAAAATAAAATTAATTTTCCTGAACTAGATTTTGGTTTATCTTCAATGCATTTTCCAATACAACAAGGCCCTTCTAGGCTTCTACTTATCTCCCCGTTACATTTCTGATCATAATTGCATATCTCTCCGATTTCTAAACAACTCAAAGAGTCTGTTACACTTGTTTCATTTAAATTTACTTCTGCTATATTCTCAACAATTTCAAAAAAAATTGGAATAGAAAGATTGATAAGAGAATTATTAAGATTTTCAAAAGGGTCATCAAAAACTAAAATCATTTCCCCATAAATCTTTTCTTTAAATTTTTGAGGAATATTTATACTTAAATTAATAAAAACGCTTTCATTAATTTTTAAAGAATTTATTTCCCTTGGATTTATTTCAAAATTTAAATCTTTTGATAAATTTGTAGAAAATTTGAGATTGGTTAAGTTTTTTTCTTCGAAATTCTTTAATAAAAAGATAAAAAGATAATTCTCCTCAGCAATAATAGAGGCATTTATTTTTGAAGGAGTAATCATTAGATTTATTTGATTATTTGGAAAGTCATTATTAGGAATTCCTGTTTGATTTTCTTTTTTAATCAAAAAAATTGGAATTTTATAATTATTAATTTCTAAAATAGTATCTTCACTTATTTCAGAAATATAAAATTTTATTATTTTTTCTTCTTCATTTTCTAAAGAAAAATTTTGAATTTGATCTGTAGAAATTAATTTTGTTATAATTGGGGTTCTTTCATTAATATTTTTAATTTTAATTGAAAAATCTTCACTAGTTAAAATAAATCCTGGTTCAATTGAAAGTGCAGATTCATTTTTTTTTTCAATAATTAAATCTCTTGAAAAATCTTGTGTGACAATTCTTCCTTCATCAAAATATTTCAGATTTTTTATTACAAAAGAAAAATTTCCTTCTTTATTTGGAAGAATTGTATAAAAATAATATTTGTTATATTTTTTAAGTAAATAGGGGATTGTGGGTATGGAATGCTGACTACCTTTTTCATAAATAAAAAAATCTTTTGCATTAACATCAATTAATCCTCCAGTAATTTCGGCTTGTAAAATCTCTCTTGGTTGATAAGAAGATTTTGAAAAATCTATTTCTAAAGCAATTGTCTGGGTTATTAAAATTAAAGTTAAAATTAAATTTAGAAAAATTGTAACATTTAAGAAAAGTAATCCCTTTTTTTTCATATCTAAGATCTATTTTCCATATTAATAAATGTTTTTAAAATGTTTTGATTCTTTGAAATCAATCCCTAAAAAAATCTGGATTATTCAGACATATCTCTTAATCTCTTCATAGTTTCTTCGAATTCTTTATCTTTTTTATCTTTACTATTCTGCTTTGATAAAGGATTATTTTGGATATTTTCTTTTTTACCTGTTAAGGGCCTTCTAACCGGCAATGGTTTTCTTAAGGGTAATTGTCTTTTCTGTGGATAATTATTTCTAAAAGGGGCTCTTAAAAGCATTTTTCTTGGACCCATTCTTGGGACCATGCCTGCTGGAGGCATTGGAGGCCTTTTTATTTGAGAAGGAGAATTACCAAATCGAAATTTACTTTTCTTTTTGAATAACCAGACTTTTAATTGATTTCTAAAAATAATTGCCAAAATAACTAAGATAATTAAAATTCCTAGGAGGATTATTAACAATAAATTTGATTCTTCTCCTGGTTCTTGCCCACAACAAATTTTCCCATAATCACAATAAGAATCATAGGCTGTTTTCTCTTCTTCATTATCAAAACAATTAATTCTACAATTATATCCCATATCCTCACATTCATTTTCTTCTATAGATGCTAATATACAAGAATCTAAACAACAAGAATTTGTATCTAAAGCACTTACTTCAGATCCAGTACAAATTTCGTCTGCCCTACAAATAATTCCATTTTTTTCATAACAAGATTGTTCAGAAGGTTGTGTCTTACAACAAATATCTGTTAAGGATTGACAAGAATAAACTGAACTTTCTAAAATCTCTTCTGAAGGACAAAGAGATGCAGGAATACAAAAATAATTAAAAGATTCGCAATTTTCCACTTCAGAAGAAGTGCCACCACCTAATAAAGGTGCTTTGGGCCATCCAGAGTACAAAAGAAATGCTGTGTCTCTAAGATTATCTGAATTCCAACATCCAGAAATTTCTTGCAATTGTAAAAAATAATTTTTAGATTCAATTAATTCTGAATTTGAACTACTGCCACCTAATGATAAAAAAGCTAGGGAACTATCATAATATTTATTTTCTCCTTCTTTCCAATATTTTCCTTGCTTTTGTTTATCAATGATTTCTGTAAAATAACTATCTTCTTCTGTAAGAAGATACAAAAAGGTTTCTGGGAAATATTTTTTATTAATAGATTCGTCAGACATTGCATCAAGATAAGGTAAAAATCCTGAAATTTCTTTTGCTTTTTTTGATAAAGCAAGAACAGACCATAAACTTCCTCCATAATCACAAGTATCAGACATTGAAAAACAATATACTTTGATCTTTTCTTCTGTTGTGCCAAGTGCTGATGCAGAATTACTATCACTTGATATATGATAAATTTCTTCCCCGGGTTTTTTATAAATTAAGCTTGTAACAAAATTCTGATCACAAGAAATTGTAAAATTATTTTCAAAACAAGAAGGTTTTATTTTTAAATAATAATCTTCTTCTGCAGGAATTAAACAACTACTAGTGCCTGAGATTTTTTTATTTTCATTTATATAAAAAGTTCTTTCATCGCCACCATTAACTTTAATTTTACATTCAGAATTATTATAAGTATCTATTTCTAAAAACCATTCAAAATTTTTTGCTAATTTTTTATTACTTACGATCCAATCAATATAATCCTCATTATTGGAATTAATATGTTCTAAAGCAAGAATTGCTTGAGCTGTAGATTTTAAATCACAAGTTGCAGAACCTGTTGTTCCCCAACAATTTTCCTGTTTTTTATCCATTAATAAATTTTTACAGTCTGCCTTTATACTAGAATCATATGCCATAGCTAAAAGACTAAAAGAAATTTGTTCTATTGTTGATGTTTCTCCCCCACAATTGTCATCAAGATTTGTTTCTAAACAAGAATATGCTTTTTCAATTTCTGTTTGATTTTCTGCACTTATAATATTAATAAAACTCAAAAGTATTAAAATAAAAAAGACTATAAAAATTTTGGAAATGGTTTTCTTCTTCATAAAACACAAACACTAAAAGACTATTTAAATTTGTTGATGTTTTTAAAGAATCTTTTTACAGAATAGTTCAAAGGATTTTTAATTTGCCTGCATAATTGATCTGGATGACAAATATTTAAATCCTGATAATTAGATTTATCGCAATTTGGGGGGAGTCTTGTCGTATTTTTTTTATACCAATTTAATTGTGATTGTATGTATCCTTTTTTTAAGGGCTGATAATTTTTATCATTCCAAAGATTTATTCTTTTTTCTAATTCTACTTCATTTAACCCTAAAGATTTAAAGAAATTGATTAAAATAAACAAGGCTCTTTTTCTTCCATCATCTTTTCTTCCCTTTAAAAGATTTTTTATACAAGGTGGAAAAATTTCATCAGAAGGATTATCAATTAGAATTTTTTGATATTTGGAATTTGTTTTTTTAGAATTTGCTTTTTTAGGGTCTAAACTTCTTTTTGATTTAAAAAAGGCTTCACTTTGTTCTTTTAAAAAATCTTGTTTTCTTTCTTGATTCTCTTTCCAATCAAGAACTTGAAGTAAAAGTTCTTTTGCCTCATCAATTTTGGGCTTTGGATAGAAATTCTTAATTTCTACCTTAAAAGGATTAGCATCTTTTATTTGAAAATCCCTAATTTTATCTTTATCTATCACAATAGAAGATAGTGCAGTTTTTTCATGCAAAGAATAGGGCATTCTGAATAAATGTCTTGAAGAAACTAAAACAAGATCTGCTTCAATTAAACTTTCTGTTTTTGCCCTAGTTTTACTAAACATATCTGGATTAGATTTTGAATTAATGCCACAAAAATCACAGACATAAATTTTCTCCCTCAATTTTTCAATTAATTCTTTTTTACAATCTGGGCATTTAGGAATTCTTTTATTTTTTTGCAACATAGTTCTCTCAGTTTTACAATTAAAACAAGACCAAGTTACAAGGTTCCCTAATTTTACTGGCCTATGGCATGAAAGGCATTCAGTAATAATTAAATCTTCTTTTTTCTTTCCCATTTTTTTAGCAATTTCACTTAAATTTTCCTTTTCAAGAATTTCATCGGTTAATTTTTCTCTAAGAGTTTCTGTTAAATATTGGCAAATTAATTTGGGCCATTCTGGAAACATATCTTTAGTTTGCATTCCATAAACTTCTTTAGGAAATGCCCCCCATGGGACAATTATATGGAATCCTTTATTGCCAGAATATTTAACCCCCACATTTTCAATTCCATGAAATTTTAATAAATTGACTATCAATCTTGCATAAATTTTACTATATTCTAAATAAGGAGAATCTATATCTAGAAGTAAATCCCACCCCTTCCTTAAATTATTCAATTCTTTTCTTGAAAGATTTGTTGAAATTTCTGAAGGTTCATCCCATAATTCTTCAGAACAATGAAAAGAAGTTGCACCTTGTTTAACTTGTCCTAAAATATCAGATTTATATTGAAAAAAATCCGGCCTTTTACCAAAATATTTCATCATATAGCTTGCAATACATTCCCGATCTTCAGAAAAATCAAAAATTGCCTTTCCAATGTCGTTTCTAGAATAATAAAGAGATAAAATTTTATTTATCCGATTTTCATTAAATTCCATATTTTTTAAAATATTTTAAAGTATTAAATTCTTTAGTTCTTCTTGTTAATTAAAAGCAATTTATAAATAAAATCAATATTTTAGCTTTATATAATTCCTTATTATTTAATATAATAATGTTTAAAAGTAAAATAGCCCTGTTAAAAGAATTGTCTAAAAATTTATAAATTAAATTAAAATATTGCTAAATGTTATTAAAATTAGAACATCCAAAAATTTTTTCAGATATTATTAGTATAATCTCTGAATTAGTTAATGAGGTTAGAATAAAAGTTAATAATCAGGGGATGAATTTGATTGCTATTGATCCGGCAAATGTTGCAATGATTTCTTTTAAATTGCCTGCGAGTGCTTTTTCAGAATTAGAAGTTGAAAAAGAAGAAATTTTAGGGATTAGTTTAGATAGTTTGAAATCTGTATTAAGAAGAATTCGTGTAAGAAGTGTTTTAATAATAACTAAACAAGAAAATGAATTAAGATTAGAAATAGTAGACAGAATAAAAAAAGAATTTAACTTATCTTTAATAGATATTGAGAGTGAAGAAAAAGAACTCCCAAATCTTGAATTTACTTCTAAAATTGAAATGGCTTCTGTAGATTTCGCAGAATCTATTGAAGATTGTATGGTTGTTGCAGATTCCTGCTCATTTATTGCAGAACCAAATAAATTTCTGATAAAGGCTAAGGGATCTTTAAATTCATTTAAATCAGAATTTTCTTCTGATGAATTAAATATTGAATCTCAAAAAGCAGTCTCAAAATATTCTTTAGAATATCTTCAGAAAATGATTAAGGCTACAAAAATTACAGATAAAATAAAAATAAATTTTGGAATAGATTATCCCTTAAAATTAGAATTTAATACACCTTTTATTGAACTTAGCTTTATTCTTGCTCCAAGAGTTGAAACTGAAGATTAAAAACTATTAAAATTAAAAATAATCCCCTAAGTTTTTATAAGATTAATCTTCTGTGAAAATTGATAAAATTAACTGATTAAATTTTTATATTAAAAATTTCTCTTAGAATTAAATTTGCAAAAACTTTATAAAGAACTATGGTTATTCATAGGCATACTAATATGCTCAATGTTATGTAGATTATAAGGGCTGAACATTACTCCAAAGGACAATTTATAAAAGATAAATTATCAACAAAAAATGAATAATCAACAAAAAAATAAAATAGTGAATTTTATTAAAAAGAATAAGGTTATTACTACTTCTGAACTCTCGGAATTTTTAAAAATTAGTTGGAATACTGCTCAATCTTATTTAATGGATCTTGCATTAGAAAGAAGAATTCTTAGGATAAAAAAATTAAAAGTAAATTTGTGGATGCTAAATGAAAAATGATAAAAAAAATAAGGATGAAAAAGAATAAAAAAATGCAATAAAAAATGATGATAAAAAGAATAAAAATAAAAAATAAGGGGGCACAAGTAACTATTTTTATAATTCTAGCTCTTGCTCTAATTGTAAGCATTGCAATAATCTTTGTTTTAAATACACCTAAAAAACCAATTATTATTAATGAGAAAAATCCTCAAACATATATTGAATCTTGTATTAAAGATTCAATTGAAGAATCTTTAGAAATTTTAAGTGAACAAGGCGGCGATATTTTTCCAGAAAATAGTATAATGTATCAAGATAAAAATATAAGTTATTTATGTTATATTCAAGGATATTACACTCCTTGTATAAATCAAAGACCACACCTAATAAGCAATATTGAAAAAGAAATAAAAGAATATGCTTCTCTGATAATTGATAATTGTTTTAGCAATTTAGAATCTGAACTTAGTAATAAATACGAAATTGAAATTCAAAATTCAAATGAAATGCAGGTCAATATAAATCTTAGACCAAATCAAGTTCTGGGAGAAGTTAATAGAAAAATAATAATAAAAAATGAAAAAAACACTAGGGAATTTAAGAAATTTAAAGTGAATTTAGTTCATCCAATTTATAATTTAGCAAAAATTGCATTAGAAATTACAAATCAAGAAGCACAATATTGTAATTTTGAAATTTTGGGTTTTATGCTTTTTTACCCAAAATATAATATTAATAAATTTAGGACTGGTGATTCAGACACAATTTACACAATAACAGAGAGAATCTCAAATAAAAAATTTATTTTTGCTGTAAGGGGCTGTGTTCTACCCCCGGGATTTTTTTAAATCTCAAAAGGAAATCAAAAAATCAAGAGTTCAATAAAAAAATTAAGGATACAATAAAATAATGAAAATAGAAAAAAAACAAGGTAAGGAATTTAAAATAAAAAAGAGAATTAGTTATTTAGAAATAATTATTTTAATGATAAGTGTTTTTGCATTTTCCTATTTAGTTTCTTCTTCTTCAATAAAAATTGTTAGTGCAGAAGACCCTTTAGAAAATTATGCTTGTTGCGAAAAAACATTAGAAGGAAGTTTCTGTCAATACCTTTCTGAAGAACAATGTGATTCAAATTTTCAAACATCTCCAACACAATGTAAAGATACTGAATTTTGCAAATTGGGTTGTTGCATTGATTCGGAAATTGGATTTTGTAATAAAAAAACCCCAAAAAGTTTATGTGAAGAAGGAACTTGGTTTAATGATGAATCTTGTGCAATTACTCAATGTGAAAGGGGTTGTTGTTTGTTAGGAAATAATGCCTATTGGACAAATGAAGAAAATTGCAATATAGAATCTAAATTTCTTGGAGCCCCCATAGATTTTAGAACAGATATTAATTCTGAGGTAGAATGTATTCTTTTAACTGAAAATGCAAATCAAGGTGCTTGTGTTTTTGAAAGTAATAGTGAAAACACCTGTATTTTCACACATAGGGGGGATTGCATTGTAAGAACAGGAGATGCAGGTAGTTTTTATGAAAATACTTTTTGTTCAGATTCTGAATTGAACACTACTTGTCTTTCGCATTCTTATACTAATTGTTTAAGCGGAAAACAAGAAATTTATTGGTTTGATTCTTGTAATAATCCTGAAGAAATTTATCAAGAATGCAATGTTTTTTTTGGAACTATCTGTGGACAATATCGGCCAGGAATAGATGCGGCTCCAACACAAGGAGATTATGTCTGCAGAGACTTAAGTTGCATTGATTCTAACAGGATTCCTAGAAAAAATGGGGAATCTTGGTGTGAATATGAGGGAACAATTGGACAAGGAAAAGATATTGTTGGAAGCAGACAGATAAGACATATTTGTTATTATGGTGAAGAGATAATTGAGGCTTGTGATGATTACAGAAATCAAATTTGTGTTCAGAACACTCTTGAACTTGATAATGGAAAAACATTCACAGAAGCTGGTTGTAGAGTAAATCAATGGAGAGAATGTTTTGAATATAATACAGATGATGAAGATATGACTGAAAAATGTGAAGAAAATCCAGATTGTTTTATTAAATCTACAGATATTGATGATGACTTTAAATTTGATTTATGTGTTCCTCAATATCCTGGAGGAAATATTCAAACCTGTGATTTTGGTTCTGTAAATTGTACTTATCTTGAACAAAAAAAATTAGTCAATTGGGCACTCAAATGGGTGTGCGAAAAAAATTGTGATTGCAAAAATAAAGAATTCACAGAAAAAATGAATGACCTCTGCACAACCCTCGGAGATTGTGGTGCTTATGTTAATTTTGCTGGAGAAATTAGTGATGATGGATACTCTGTTAGAAATGCTCCAAAATTAGATAGTAATTATTTAAATAATTTAAAAAAATATTCAAATGACAATCCAAATCAAAAACCTGCAAAGCCTGGAAATTCCACAAATATTTTCGGGGGATTGGGAATTCCAGAGGGTTTAGGACAAGCAAGTGGATTAAATAATAATTCAAATTTAATTGCTAATATAGGTTTGGGTGTTGGAGCAATAGGTCTTTTAGCAAGTGCACTTGGGACTATTGGATGGGGTGCCTGGGGTTCCACGAGTATATTTAACATAATCACGGGGGTACTCCCCGCAGGTGCAACTGGTACTTTTGCAGGAATTGCCGCTTTTGGAAATGCAATTTTAACACTTGGTGCAGCAGTAGCAGTAGCAGGAATATTTATTGCAATCTTTGGATTGCAAGGACAGGCAGCAGATATTATGCTTTGGGGGGAACTTTTAACTGGGGCAACTCTCGGAGCTTTAGAAGCCTTTGGAGTGATTAGTTGGGGTTTAGCAGCTAATTTCCTACTAGCAATAGCAGTAGCTGTTGTTATTTGGGCTTTTTGCGAAATATTAGGGATAGGAGATACAAGAAAGAAAACTGTTCAATTCAAATGCCTTCCTTGGCAAGCACCTTCTGGGGGGGAGAATTGCGAATTATGTAATCATAATAATCTTATGAATCCTTGTACAGAATATAGATGTCAATCTTTAGGTCAGACTTGTGAATTTATTAATAAAGGAACTTCTAATGAAATGTGCGTAAATATTCCTTCTAGTGATATTTCATCTCCAAAAATAAGTCCTTGGCTTGAAGAGATTAGTGAAGGTTACAAATATGTAGATACAAATCATGATAATTTTGCTAAAGGGTTTAGTATTAAAGATTC
>Ga0265592_1000363_pt1 | contig 24259 bp, 27 predicted proteins | sample saktaG_7_FD_190141 | JGI IMG/M metagenome (GOLD analysis project Ga0265592, IMG submission 190141) | Saline water microbial communities from Sakinaw Lake, British Columbia, Canada - sak_2010_1_5_120m | ecosystem: Environmental > Aquatic > Non-marine Saline and Alkaline > Saline ... | reverse complement strand
ATCTGTTCATGTATAGGAGCTTCATGGGCCGGGGCAAAAGCTATGACTGCTACGTCGGGGCCAGGCTTTAGCTTGATGCAAGAAGCTATCGGATATGCAGTTATGACGGAAACGCCTGTTGTGATTGTTGATGTACAAAGAGCAGGTCCTAGCACAGGGCAGTCTACGCGGGTGGGAAGTGGGGATATAATGCAAGCTAGGTGGGGCACGCATGGAGCTATGCCAATCATCGCCTTTTCTCCATGGTCTGTGCAGGAACTATATGACCAGACCATTGATGCGTTTAATTTTGCTGAACAATACCGTGTTCCTGTTTTTCTTATGGCTGAGGAAGCGACGGCTCATCTTCGGGAGAGAATGAATATACTGGAAGAGATAAAATTATTTAACCGTGAAAAGAAATTAGGGGCAGCCGCCTTTGGTACGAAAGAAAACGATGGAGTCCCTCCAATGCCTATTTTTGGAGAAAGGGAGAAGCTATTGGTGACTGGCTCTACACATGATGCTTATGGCATCAGGAAAACAGTTGATCCCCTGGTCCAAGAAAAACTGGCTACGAGATTACATAGTAAGATAATGAATAATAGAGAGGAAATAATTGCATATGAGGATTATTATTTGGAAGATGCAGACATAGCAGTTGTTTGTTATGGATTCACGGCCAGAAGCTCGCTATTTGCTGTTGAAAGATTGCGGGAGGAAGGGGAAAAAGTTGGTATGCTGAGATTGAAGACACTTTGGCCTTTTGCTGATAGTGTAATAAGCAATGTTGGGTCGAGAGTTAAGAGAATGTTTGTTCCTGAGATGAATATGGGGCAGGTTGTGGGTGAAGTAATGAAGTATGCTTCCTGTGAAGTAATACCATACAATCAGGTGAATGGAGAAATTATACAGCCTAATACTATTATGGAGCATTTGAGGAGGCTTTCATAGTGACAAGAGACTTGGAGCAATATTTGCGGCCGGGGATAGGTGCTACGACTTTTTGCCCTGGTTGTGGAGAGGCTATCTTGATGGGGCTGATCTTACGAGCGATTGATGAACTTAAAATAGATATGGATGATATGTTATTTGTATCAGGCATAGGCTGTGCTGCCTGGATACCGAGCCCTCATTTCAATGCTGACACTCTTCATACTTTGCATGGTAGGGCTATTGCTTTTGCTACCGGAGCCAGGATGTTCAATCCCAAGTTAAAAACAGTGGTTATCAGTGGAGATGGAGACCTGGCAGATATTGGAGGTAACCATCTTATTCACGCTGCTCGCAGAAATATAGACCTTACGGTTATATGTGCTAATAACATGAATTATGGAATGACTGGTGGCCAGGTTTGCTCTACTACGCCGCAAGGTGCTTTTACGCAGACAACGCCTGAAGGCAACCCCTATCACCCTATTGACTTATGCAAACTTGTAAAGGCGGCGGGTGCAACTTATGTAGCCAGATACTCAGTTACTCAACCTTTTGCCTTAATAAGTAGCATCGAGAGGGCATTGCAAACCCAGGGTTTTTCTTTCGTCGAGGCACTGGCACCCTGCCCCGTTCAGTTTGGAAGGCGGAATCAGCTTGGAGCACCTGTAGATATGCTTAAATTTTTAGTGGGTAAATGCATTATGAAGGAAGATGCTGAAAAACTGAATTCGGAGGAATTAAGGGACAAGATAATAACGGGAGAGTTCTCCAATGGCTGTGGTTAAACAGATTATGCTGTGTGGTTTTGGGGGACAGGGTATTGTTCTGGCAGGGGTGATGCTTGGCCATGCCGCTTTCAAGGATGGAAAGTGGATTAGCAGCACGAATTCTTATGGAGCAGCATCGAGAGGTGGAGGATGCCGAGCAGAAATTGTAATATCTGACAGCCCGATAATCTTCCCATATATAATTGAAGCAGATATTTTGATTGCTATGTATCAAACTGCCTATGATAGGTATATTGGAAGAGTTAAACGTGGAGAGGGAGTGGTTATTTATGACGATTGGTTTGTTTCTCCAAAAGAAATTGAAGGCCTGAGACATGTGAACATTTCTGCTACCAGGATGGCGATTGACAATCTCAACAATGGAATAGCTGCAAATGTAATTATGTTAGGTGCTATTGCGGAAATAACTGGGGTGATTACTAAGGAATCCTTAGAATCTGCGGTGAAGGAAAATGTTCCCGATAGATTGGAAGAGCTAAATTTAAAAGCAATGGAAATTGGGTTTAGGTTGGGAGTTGAAGCCTCAGGAAGTATATGAGAGAGATAGTGAATTAATGTGATGGTGCAAAGAACATATATACCAAAGGTAGATGTGGAGAGGTGTAATACTTGTGCAGTTTGCACTAGGGGCTGTCCGGCGGAAACTATCCCTGAACAGAGGAAGGAAATGCTAAGCCTGCGCGGGCGTATATATGAGGATACTAAAACCGCTCCTTCTATAGAGAGGGTTGCAGATCTCGAAGTGCCTCCTTGCCAGGAGGCCTGCCCTATTCATCAAGATATACAGGGACCTATGAAACTTATTGCCAATAAGAAATATATAGAGGCGCTGAAATTAATCCGCGAAACAAATGCGCTTCCTTCTGTTACCGGATACATCTGCACCCACCCATGTGAAGGAGGGTGCAATAGAAATTTGATTGATGAAGCTGTTTCTATAAGGAGTGTAAGGCGATTTGTTGCCGATTTTGATGGTGGGAAGTTGAAGCCGCCGCTAATTAAGAAAAATGGGAGGAAGGTTTCGATAGTTGGGTCAGGCCCATCCGGACTGGCTGCAGCTTATGAATTGGCAAAGTATGGTTACACAGTAGAGATAATCGAAGCTCTTGCTGAGCCTGGTGGGATGCTTCGTTGGGCAATCCCTTCGTTCAGATTGCCTAACAATATATTGGAAAGAGATATCAAATACATCGAACGTATGGGAGTTACGATAAGAACTGGTTGCAAATTTGGGGTTGATGTAAAGCTATCTGATTTTAAAAAGAGTGGAGTACAAGCAATTATTGTGGCTATAGGAACTCAGGAAGACTTGAAAATGGAAATGGAAAATGATAGGAGATGTAATGGATATTTTGGCTGCCTTGATTTTCTGGGGAGATATGCGCGCGGTGAGCAGATTAAACTGGGGGCAAAATTAATCGTTGTTGGTGGGGGAAATGCGGCAATTGATACAGCCCGTTCGGCTCTGCGCTGTGGAACAACAGAAGTTACCGTCGTTTATCGTAGAAGCCGTGAAGAAATGCCTGCTGATGGAGATGAAGTAAGAGAAGCTGAAGCAGAAGGGGTCAAGATCGAATATTTGATTGCTCCTGTTAAAACTATCTGTAAAGATGGCGTAATTCAGGGGGTTGAGTGTATAAAGACTGAATTGGCTGAGACTGATAAGTCAGGGCGAAGGAGGCCTGTTCCGTTGAGAGGCTCAGGGTTTGTACTGGATGCTAGCTCGGTTATTTCAGCCATAGGCCAGCAACCTGACCTTTCCTGGAATCGGGAGGCCTTACCTTTTGATTTCTCCTTAGGGAACACCTTTATTGTCAATGATGATTGTCTGACGAATATAGAAAACGTGTTTGCAGCAGGGGATGCTGTGAGCGGCCCAAGCACTGTGGTGGAGGCAATGGCAAGCGGTAAAAAAGTGGCTGGAGTAGTGGACTCTTACTTGTCAGGGAAGGAACAAGGGGAATCATGATAACTAGAGAATGTAAATTAGAAACAAGAGAGCGAAATCATGCAAAAAGGCTAAACGTAAATGATAGATTGGGGAAAGGATTATTAGTAAATTTAGGCTTTGATGAGGAAATAGCAGTAAAGGAAGCACAACGTTGTTTGGGAAATGCTCAGTGTGAGAGTTGTGACTTGTGTCGACTCTTTTGCCCTGACCTTTGCATAATAAGGGGCAAAAACACAGGTCAGATTGAGGTCGATTATAATTATTGTAAAGGATGTGGTATTTGTGCTGTAATTTGTCCTAAAGGGGCTATTGGAATGGTATTGGAGGAATAGAATTTAGGCTGGAGGGGATTTGGCTACTTAGGTTTTCTTCCTGTAATTGTTGTCTATTTCTGTGCTAACTTCGGTTGTACTTTAATCACTTCTCTACATTCACCCACAGTTGCTTCCCGTCGGTAATGAATTCAGTAGTGCCATTTTCGGAGGTCAGGTAAATTTTGTTTTTGCCTAATTTTTCCTCTAACATCTGTACCACTTCAGGGCTGGGATGGTCAAATGTATTATTCGAGCCTACTGAAATTATTGCTACCTCGGGATTGACTATAGCCAAAAACTGTGAGGAAGTAGATGTCTTACTGCCATGGTGGGCAACTTTCAATACAGTGCTTCTTAAATTGGATCGCTGTTCAATAAGTTCAAATTCAGCTTCCAGTCTGATATCTGCGGTAAATAGAAAGCTAATTTTGCCCCAGATCAGTTTTATTACTACTCCATTGTTATCTACATCGCAACTGGTTTCTTGAAATGGTTTTAGCGGTGGATTGAGTACTTCCATTCTAATTCCATGGCCCAGGTCAGTCTCTTGTTTCGCCGTGGCGATGTTATGCTCAATTTGCTTCTCTTCGACAAGTTTGAGCCATTCTTTATAAATGAGAGAATTGTAAGGCACTCCTGGCTCGAGTACTTGTTTCACTTTGTATCGTTGTAGCACTTCTACTAAGCCAGTGATATGGTCAGCTTGGGGCTGGGTGGAAATCATAAGATCTATCGTCCTGTCCCAGAAAGGGAGCCTCTTACTTAATTCCAGGTTTATCTTCTGTGGGTCAGATCCACCATCAATGAGTATATTCTGGTGGTTGGGAGTTTGAATCAAGATGGCATCTCCCTGCCCTACATTGAGAAAACTTACATGGAGATTGTCATCTGGCATGGTGATTGCCGCTGCCCAGACTAGGATAGCTATTATCAAAAGAGGGGGTATGAGCCACTTTTTGAAGAAATGTAATCGAATCATTTTCTTTCTTGCCGAATCTAGCCTGAATAAGAAACCATACTATTACTTCCTGTGGTTAAGGACTGCCATTTCTACTGCAAGCACAATATAATACCCCCATATCTGCCAGTGGGGGAAGGTATTTAATTCCAGGGATGAGTGGGGTAAGGCATCAAAGCCATGAATAACCAAAAGTAAGTAGCTGAGAAATAGCCAGGCCAACCAGCCCAACATTTGAGCTACGAATGGAGCAAAGAGCCCCGTGAAGGCAACTAGTGCTGCGGTGACAATAATAGCAGGTAAAGCGGGCAGGGAGAAAAAAGTTGCTGGCAAAGCAACTAAAGAGAAAACGTCAAAATTACAGGCTATAAGTGGCCAGGTGGCTATTATAGCTGCTAATGTTAGGGCGAAAGAATCGCTTACCATGTTGCCAATATTTACTATCTTTTCTCTGCCCCTGAATAGGGCAGTAACTTCTTTTCTTCCCCATCTTTGAAAATGAGGGAAGAGAAAAACAAGCCCCGTCATGGCTAGGAAACTGAGTTGGAAAGAAACACTCCACAGAATCTGAGGCTTAATCCCTACCATTACTGCGGCAGCGAGAGCCAGGGCAGTGATTGCGCTTCGCTGCCTGCCTAGAAATTCAGCCATTAAAAATAAGCTTCCCATAATTGCTGCCCGAATTACTGGTGGGTGCATTCCGCTGAGCAGGGTGTAAAGCCAGGTAACCAGCAGGGCAAGCCATATATATGTATGGTACTGTCTGCCAAAAACCAGGATACCAAGGCTGAGAGCTACGCCAATTATGATGCTGAGATGTAATCCAGAAATAGCTAACAGGTGCGCTGTTCCAGTTCTGGAGAACGCTTGACTGAGGGGGTCAGGTATATTGTTTCTTATGCCCAGCAATATGCCTTGAGCTAATGAGCTATGCGGTTCAGGTAAGGCTCTGGCTAAGGAACTGGAAAGACTTTCTCTGATGGAATGAAGCCACTGTAAAGGGTTAAAACCTTTGCCTCTCTCCAGGATTTCTATTTTGGGGTAATAAATGATGGAGTAAATCTCTTGCTGAGCCAGGTAGCTTTTGTAATTGAAATCATCGAATGGAGCTGGTGTTTCCAGCTTGCCTGTCAATTGGAGTACATCACCATAATGATAAGCAGGATATCTGGGCACTCGCACTAGAGCAGTTCCTGATACTTCTTTCTCTACACCGTCTACATTTATTTCGCTAGCTGAGAGTTTAAGCAAACAGAATTTAACTCTGACGTCGGGGTCATATGCTACCATGCCTTGAATTTCTACTGTTTCTCCATCGTTATAGAAGCAGAGAAAGTGTTTATCTATTTGAGGCTGATTTGATAGGAAGCGTATGTTCCCACCGCAAAAAGCTAGTAGGCATAATGCGATTGCTGCCAATTTTTTCTTGTTGTCAGGTAGAAGGGGAATAAGCAAGAAGGGGACAAGACTGGAGAAGATAGCAGCAAATGGGAAAGCGACTTTGGAGCCTGAAAACACGCCGGCTATCCAGGCACAGCTAATATAAAGTAACCACATAAGATAGTCTTCTAATCCGAAACGGTTATATAACCTTTTATTTTGTTAAACGTTCCTTCCCCGATGCCATCTATTTTGAGCAAGTCCTCAATTCGTTTGAAGGGGCCATTTTCGCTGCGGCAATCCATAATCCTTTGAGCTAAAACATCGCCAATGCCGGGCACTGCAACGAGAAGCCATGGGTCTGCCCTGTTTATATCCACTTTTTGAGGAAGTTGCTCCTCACCTTCGTGGGGGATGTAAATTTTGATGTGACCGATGTCAGCATCAGATTCAGGGCCAGTAATTGAAAGAATAGCTTGTATGGTGTCGTTTTCCCTTAAAGGGTAGAATCCTGGATTGGCTATAGCGCCACCAATGTAAACCTCGCCACTTTGCTGTGGAAGCGATGACTGAGACATGGTGATTTTTACAGATTGACTCTTATTGTGCTTGGTTATTAAGATCATACCACCGGTTATTATGGCGATAACCAGGAAAATTGTTATAAACAGGTAAAATCTATTGGTATGGCTCATTGTTCTGGTGCTCCTTTCTTATAACATTGTTTTGGCGTCTTTCCTTTTATCACTCTGGGATTCTTCATTTCGTTTTGCTTCTTTAGGAATGACAACCTTACATTGCAATGATAGAATTCATACATGGCAAAAAATCATGGAACGATAGTTGTTAATCGTAAAGCTTATCACGACTATCACATCCAGGAAACTCTTGAAGCTGGTATTGTGCTTAAAGGTTCGGAGATTAAGTCAATTAGAGCCAACAGAGTGAATTTGGGTGATGCTTATGCCAGGCCAGAACATGGAGAACTGTGGTTATATAATAGTCACATTGCCTCTTATAATGCTGCTAGCTATAATACTCATGAACCAACTAGACCGCGCAAGCTTCTGCTTCATAGAAAAGAAATTGACAATCTTACAGGTAAGGTGGCACAGCGAGGTTTGACTTTAGTGCCTCTTAAGCTATATATTAAGCATGGAGTCGCTAAAGTGGAATTGGGAGTGGCTAAGGGGAAAAAGATTTACGATAAGCGTGAGGCTATTGCCCGCCGCGACGTGGGAAGGGAAATAGATCGAGCGCTGAAGCTTATGAGAAGGTGAAAATGATTTGGCATATTTTAACAATTGTTTTTGGTATCTTGGTCGCTGTTCCGGCGGTTTGCCCATTCCGATGGAGCGATGTTGTCTTTGGAGCATTGGTAGTTATTTTTGGTTGTCTAGCTCTTAGGAGTTTTAGAAGAAGAGCTTATGATTAAGCGTAAGGAAGGGTGTTGGAAAAACAAAGGTAATGGTAGTAGGTATGGGGACGCGTGGCTTCGACAGGGGAAGGCCTACAGAATTGCAAGCTGAGGTGCCATTAACCTCATAAAACAAGTGGCAAAAAACAATTGCCGAACCAGTTTACGCTTAAGGTTCACGCCTAACCTGATCTCTCCTCGAAGGTTGGGATTGGGTGTCATAAAGTCGAGGTGCGCTTGTCTTTACGCCAATGGAGACTGGCTAAGGAAAAATTGGCTGGTCTAGCTGAATTCGGTCAGCAGATGAAAGCTAGATGAGATGAAAGGGGCTGACTAAGCTTGTAGGATATTCTGGCAACCTTTTCTTGGACGGGGAGTTCGACCCTCCCCCGTCTCCACCAGTTATAGTGTTCTTGTCTCAGTGGGTGCTGAGGCGTTTTTCTCTGGTTCTCTAGGTGGGCTATGCAGCAAAGTTGGCTATATATCTGAGCACTTCATGTTTTTCCGTCGGCGAGCGGCATAATGTTTTATGGGTGGGGTCGCTTTCTTGTATAAATTACTTAAAATTATTTCAGCATAATGTAGTTTGGATATCCCTTACTTTCAACCTTGCGAAGCTGAGAGGTTTCCTTATCTTTAAAGGAATCTTTAGCTAGGTTTAAGTACAAGAAAATTGCTTTTTGAGCCTGAGTTGTTGCAGAATAACAACCTAAATAATGGTAAAGGAGAAGGTGATGGAGATTAGAACATGCGCTGTGATAGGTGCTGGCACCATGGGAAGTGGGATTGCACAAGTTGCTGCTTCCACTGCAGGACTTAATGTCATTATGAATGATATTGCTGATGAGTTTGTAGATAAGGGATTTAATACCATTATTAAGAACCTGGATCGATTGGTGTCCAGAGGGAAGCTTACTGTTGCTCAAAAGGGTGAAATTCTGGGGCGAATCAGGAAGACTACGAATATTGAAGATGTGGTAGATGCTGACTTTGTGGTCGAGGCTGCTATTGAGAAGTTGGATTTTAAGTTTAACATCTTCAAGGATTTAGACAAGGTGTGCAGGGCAGGGGTTATCCTGGCGACGAATACCTCATCTCTTCCCATTACGAAGATTGCAGCTGTGACAGAGAGACCAGAATTGGTTATTGGTATGCACTTCTTTAACCCTGTCCCTGTTATGAAATTAGTGGAAATTATTAATGGTATGGCCACGTCTAGAGAAACTTTCGAGACAACTCGTAAGCTGGCTGAACAATTTGGAAAAACACCTGTGGAAGCTAATGATTCTCCTGGTTTTATATCAAATAGAATTCTCATGCCCATGATCAACGAGGCTATTTATGCGCTTTATGAAGGTGTAGGTACTGAGGAAGCTATTGATAATGTGATGAAGCTCGGTATGAATCATCCTATGGGGCCACTAGAATTAGCAGACCTTATTGGATTGGATGTTTGCCTGAATATTATGCAAGTGCTTTGCTCAAGCTTCAGTGACTCCAAATATAGACCATGCCCGCTGCTGAAGAAATACGTGGACGCAGGTTATTTGGGTAGAAAAACTGGGAAAGGATTTTTTGATTACGGGGGAAAATAGTTTATTAAGGGAAGGAATTAGTTATGAAGTACAAAAACATTTTATTTGATGTTGAGACTAATATCGCCATTATCACCTTTAATCGCCCCAGCGTATTGAATGCCATGAATTTGGAGACAATATTGGAGCTTAATAAAGCTATCCGTGAATGTGGGGAAGATGAAAACATCAAAGTTGTTGTTCTCACAGGAGCAGGTGACAGGGCATTTGTTGCTGGAGCTGACATAACATATTTCAAAGGTAAAAAGCCTCAGGAGATTATGAAATTTACGGAAGTGGGCCAGAGTACACTCAGGCTCATGGAAACTATGGGGAAGCCTGTGATTGCTGCTGTGAATGGTTTTGCGTTGGGTGGAGGGACGGAAATTTCCATGGCTTGTGATATTAGATTCGCCTCTGATAAAGCACGTTTTGGCCAGCCAGAGATTCTCCTGGGCCTTATTCCTGGGTGGGGAGGCACGCAAAGGTTGGCACGCCTGGTTGGCATGGGTCGGGCCAAGGAATTAATTATGAGTGGTGAGCAAATCACGGCTCAACGTGCTTATGAGATAGGGTTGGTTAACAGGATATTTCCTGCTGCACAGCTCATGGAAGAGGTGAAAAAGTTTGCTCGAAAATTGGCGGGAATGCCATCTTTTGCTATTAAGATGGCCAAGTGTGCTATCAATTATGGCTATGATTTATCTCTGGAAAATGCTATGAACCTGGAAATTCAGTGCAATGCACAGTGTTTTAGTACTCAAGATCTGCAAGAAGGTGTAGCAGCTTTCCTGGAGAGGAAGAAACCCCATTTTACAGGGAAGTGAAGTAAAATAACATAAAGAAGAATCATATAAAATATGAGCCAATGTAGTAAATAATAATGAATAAAGAAAAAGGAGGATAATAACATGGCTTTTAAAGGGGTAGATTATTATGGCATAGAGGAGTTGCTTTCTGACGAGGAGAAGATGTTCAGAGATGCAGCAAGGAGCTTTTTAGAGAAGGAAGTTGAACCGCTTGTAGTGAATGCTTTTCATAAAGAAGAGCCGCTTAATATGGAAGAGCTTGCTCCCAAGATGGGTCAACTTGGAATGATCGGTCCTCAGATTCCACGAGAATATGGAGGGGGTGGGGCGAACCATATACAAGAGGGTCTCTTGTGTCAGGAAGTAGAGCGGGTTGATGGTGCCCTTAGAAGCTTTGTGGAGGTGCAATCCGGGCTGGTAATGTATCCGATATGGCAATTTGGCACAGAGGAGCAGAAACGTAAATGGTTGCCGCAAATGGCGAGTGGGAAGATAATAGGTTGTTTTGGACTGACGGAACCTAATCGTGGCTCGGATGTAGCAAGTATGGAAACAGTGGCAAAGAAAAATGGCAATGTCTGGATTCTAAATGGAGCGAAAGAGTGGATAAGTGAAGCGTCAACCGCTGACTTTGCGCTCGTCTATGCTCGAACCGAGGAAGGAGTAAAATGTTTCTTAATACCCCGTGGTACTGAGGGATTTACTCAAGCTTTCACAGACAAGAAAGGGGCGATGAGAGTTGGTGATGTAGGTACACTGGCATTCAACGATGTGAAAGTCCCCGAAAAAGATGTTTTACCAGGGTCAACAAGGGTGAAGCATGTATTTGCGTGCCTCAACCAAGCTCGATATGGCATCTCGTGGGGAGCGATCGGAGCTGCTATGTCTTGTTACGAGGCAGCCTTGAATTACGCGAAACAGAGAGAGCAATTCGGCGCACCTATTGCAGCGTATCAGCTAGTTCAGCGTGATCTGGTGAATATGCTGATAGAAATTACCAAAGCGCAGCTTTTATCCTATCGACTTGGTAGATTGTTGGATGAGGGTAAGGCAAAGCATCAACAGATTTCTCTAGCCAAGAAAAATAATGTTGAAATGGCGCGTATGTGTGCCAGAACTGCCCGCTCTCTTTTGGGAGCGAATGGCTGTTCTTATGATTATCCTCCTATACGGCATATGGGAAATATTGAAGCCGTATATACATATCAGGGAACTGATTTTATCCACACTTTGATTTTGGGGCAGGATATTACTGGCATCCAGGCATTTACCAGGAAACTGTGAGTTGCAAGTGATAGATTTGGGCAGGTATAGATAACATGAGATTATACGAATATGAAGGAAAAGAGATGTTTGGGAAGGGTGGTATTCCTGTTCCGCGGGGAAGTGTGGTTGAATCTGCGGAGGAAGCCAGGCGGGTGGCCAGTGAAATAGGCAAAGAAGTCGCAATTAAAGCTCAGATTTTAACTGGGAGACGGGGAAAAGCTGGTGGCATAAAGTTTGCTAAGATTCCAGATGAGGCCGGAAATGTAGCTCAAGGAATTCTTGGCATGGAGTTGGAGGGGTATAAAGTCAATAGTTTGTTGATAGAGGAGAAACTTGATATCGCAAACGAATTGTATATGGGAATAACGATTGATGCTGAAAATGGTGCGCCAGTAGCTATGGTAAGCGCTGAAGGGGGAATGGAAATAGAAGAAGTGGCCAAAAGAAACCCAGAGAAGATAGCTTCTATGCTTATCAATCCGCTTTATGGAATGAGAACTTATGAAGCGATAAACCTGGTGCGACAGATTGGGTTGGAGGGTAGAGTACTCATTTCAGCCAGCAGGATACTTTCTCAACTATATAACGTGTTTGTAGCTAATGACGCTCGTATTACCGAGATTAATCCGCTGGTTGTAACTAATGAGGGCAAAATGATTGCTGCTGATTCTAGGTGTGAAATAGATGACAATTCACTTTTTAAACATCCTGGATGGAAAGATTTGCGTATCAAGCGCATTGAGAACCCGTGGGAAAGGGAGGGGGTTGAAGGAGGAGTAAATTATGTGGATATGGAAGGCAATATCGCGGTTATGGCGAATGGGGCAGGCCTTACTATGTCTTTGCTAGATACGATAAAAGCTGATGGTGGGAATCCCGCTTGTTTTCTGGATACTGGCGGAGGTTTATCCGAAGAGCGAATGAGAAATGCTGTTAGCCTACTGTTAAAGAAAGCCAGGGCGGACCAGCGCATCAAAGTGATTTTGGTGATGGTGCGGATGATGATAAGCCCACCGGACGCTGTGACACAGGGGATATTAGGGGCTATTGAGGAAGTGAAAGTTAAAATTCCTGTGGTGGTGGTGATGCGGGGAAGAACGCCTTACGAAAAACGAGCGCGGGAATTGCTTGAGAACTCGGCAGTTAGTTTATGCCCCAGCGTTGAGGAAGGAATAAGAAAAGCTATAGAGATAGCGAGGGAATAAAAATGGCTATATTTGTAGATAAGCATACGAATGTTTTAGTTCAGGGAATCACGGGAAAATTTGGGGCGTTGCAAACGGAGCTGATGCTAAATTGCGGTACTAAAATTGTTGCTGGTGTTACTCCAGGGAAAGGAGGGCAAACGCAGTTCGATATCCCTGTTTATGATTCTGTACAGGAAGCTGTGAGCAAACATCGAGTAGATGCGTCTGTAATATATGTGCCCGCCCCTTTTGTGCAGGATGCGGCGTTCGAAGCTATGGATGCGGAAATTAAATTCGTGGTTATAATAACTGATTGGGTTCCTCTGCATAGTGAAATGAAAATTAGGGCTTATTCTAAGGGTAGAGATACCAGATATATAGGCCCTAATACACCTGGCATAATGGTGCCAGATCAAACAAGCTTGGGAATGATATCGCCTTCAGCTGTTAGACCTGGGGTTGTGGCAGTTGTTTCAAGAAGTGGAACATTGACGGATGAAGTGTCTGCACACCTGTCGGAACAAGGTATTGGACAAAGCGTGGTTATTGGATTGGGAGGTGATCCTATTATTGGCTCGAGAATGATTGATATCTTGAAGCTTTTAAAAGAAGATGAACAGACTAAAGGTGTAGTTATAGTTGGTGAAATAGGGGGTACGATGGAAGAGGAAGCAGCGGAGTATATCAAAACTGAATTCGATAAACCTGTAGTAGCTTTTGTTGCAGGTAGGACAGCACCTCGGGGAAAGGTTATGGGCCATGCTGGCGCTATCATAATGGGTGAGCGAGGCACGGCTGAAAGCAAGGTAAATGCTCTTGAATTAGCAGGTGCAGCGATAGCTAAAAGCCTTTGGGAGATACCGTCGATGGTAAAAAAAGTGGTGTAGGAAATTGGTGTTATGGTTTTACAGGAGGAGATAGTATGAAGGAAGTAGTTATTGTGAGTGGTGTGAGAACAGCAATTGGAGCTTTTGGTGGTGCGTTAAAGGATATACGTGCTGTTGAGTTAGGTGGTCTGGTAATTAAAGAGGCGCTTAAGCGAATAAATCTAAGACCAGCGTCGAGCAAGGACCTTCTAGAATATGGGCCTGACATTCTTAAGAGTGATGGGATGGTAGAACTGGAGAAAAAATATTATGATTGGGATTCTTCCTTGGACGAAATTCAGATCGATGAAGTAATCATGGGGAATGTTCTTCAGGGTGGGCAGGGGCAAAATACAGCTCGTCAGGCAGCAATATATGCGGGCATCCCTAAGGAAACGCCTGCTTTTGTAGTGAATAAAGTTTGTGCCTCGGGGTTGAAGGCTATTGCATTGGGAGCTGAGGCAATCATGCTAGGCGAAGCGAATATTGTTATTGCTGGTGGGATGGAGTGTATGAGCCATTGCCCTTATGTTCTTCCTAAGGCTCGCTGGGGTTATCGTATGGATGTTGAAGCCAAAGGAGAGTTGATAGACCTTATGGTGTTTGATGGAGTATGGGAAATATTTTATGGCTACCATATGGGAAATACGGCGGAGGAAATTGCCAGCAGATATGGTATAACTCGTCAGGAGCAGGATGAAGTAGGATTGCTTAGCCATCAACGGGCTAGAGTAGCAATAAAAGACAGTGTTTTTAAGGAGGAGATAAATCCTGTCTTCATCCCCCAGAGGAAAGGACGCCCTATTATATTTGATACTGATGAACGACCCAGAGATACTAGCCTTGAAAAAATGGCCAAATTGCCTCCAATATTTCGTAAAGATGGCACGGTTACTGCGGGCAATTCTTCTGGCATTAACGATGCTGCTGCTGCTGTGGTACTTATGTCTGGTGAAAGAGCTAAGGAATTGGGGATTGAGCCTTTTATGACGATTAAATCGTTTGCTTCAGGTGGTATAGACCCAAAGTATATGGGATTGGGCTTGATACCGGCTGTAAGGAAGGCTCTTAAAAAGGCGGGACTTACTGTTAATGATATGGATGTAATCGAACTTAATGAGGCTTTTGCATCTCAAGCCATCGCGTGTATGCGAGAATTGGATATGAGTTGGGATAAGACTAACCCCCATGGGAGTGGCATCTCTTTGGGGCATCCTATTGGTTGTACTGGAGCTAGAATGATAGTTACCATCATGCATGATATGAAGCATAGAGATCTACGTTATGGATTAGTGACTATGTGTATTGGCGGTGGTCAGGGGATGGCAGCGGTAGTGGAAAGAAGAGTATAGTTAGCCCCCCTTTTTTTGATAGTCAGGGCACAATGTAGCATTGGGGCGCTCCGGGCGATGGCAAGCACTTCGCCAATTCCATTTGCAGCTGTCGCACAGGAAAATATTTATTCCCATGGCTTTCTTCACTCTGAATTTGATTCTGTCTATCCAGCCTGGTTTTTCAGCGCTCATAAAGAGATTATAAAGACTTAGCCTGTGAGAAGGCAATAGTTTGGAGGTGTGAGTCGAATTTATTGATACTATTTCAATGTTGTGAGAAGTACATCTCCAGTAGCAGAAGGTCTATATCTCTTTGGATAAGGTGGCAAGAAATTCAGCGTTGTTTTTTGTCTTTGATAGTCTTTCGAGGACTTTCTCTGTTGCCTCAGCAGAAGCGGGAGAATCACTGGCTAGCATATTGGCTATACGCCTGAGTAACCATATCTGTTTTAAGGTATTTTCGTCTAGCAAAAGCTCCTCTCTTCTGGTGCTGCTGGGCGTGATATTTATAGCCGGGAAGATTCTTTTCTCAGCTAATTTCCTGTTGAGGTGAAGTTCCATATTGCCGGTCCCTTTGAATTCTTCGTATATAAGGTCATCCATACGGCTACCTGTATCTACCAAGCATGTGGCAATGATGGTTAAGCTGCCATCACCATCGGTATTGCGGGCAGCGCCAAAGAAACGCTTGGGGGGATATAAAGCTGCTGAGTCAAGACCCCCGGATAGAGTACGACCGCTGGGGGGCATGGCTAAATTGTAGGCCCTGGTGAGGCGAGTAATTCCGTCGAGGAGAATAACCACGTCTTTATGTACTTCTACTAATCTCTTGGCTCTTTCTAGCGCCAGTTCAGCTACTCGAGTCTGGATATCTACTGGTTCGTCAAAAGTGGCAGCTATAACCTCAGCTTTCACTGATCTTTTCATATCGGTAACTTCTTCTGGCCTTTCTCCAATAAGGCAGATCATTAGATGGATATCAGTGTAGTTTGTGCTAATGGCGTTGGCGATTCTTTTAAGCAGCACAGTTTTGCCTGCCTTGGGTGGGGATACAATAAGTCCTCTTTGCCCTCTACCTATAGGTGTCACCATGTTAATCAGACGTGTGGATAATTCGTTTGATGTCGTTTCCAGATTAATGAGTGTATCGGGGAAGATGGGTATTAACGAAGCGAAACTGGGGCGTTGTCTTGCGAGTTCAGGGTCAAGCTCGTTTATGCTTTCTACTCGAAGTAGACCATAATATTTTTCACCTTCCTTTGGAGGCCTAGCTCGTCCGCAGACGTAGTCACCATCTCTTAAGCTAAAGCGACGGATCTGAGAATTGGATACATACACATTCTCAGAGCTGCGCAGGAAGCTATCCTGACGCAAGAATCCGTAACCTTCAGACATAATCTCCAGCACGCCAGACAGGAACAGGTTCCCTTGTTGCTCTGCGTGTGATTTGAGTATATGGGTAACAAGCTGTGATTTATTCAGGGAAGAATAGCCGCTGATTCCTTGTTCTTTAGCTAGTTTCTCCAATTCATTGCGAGTTTTACTTTCCAGTTCAGCCATGCTTGCCATAATAGCCTCCTTAGCTTCCCATCAATCTCTGATTTTCCATGCTTTATGCCACCTTTCCCTCACCCATTACCTCTTGCCAATCCTGTGCGAATCGCCTGATGCCAATATCGGTTAAGGGATGTTGTATCATTTGTAATAACACTTTGTAGGGTAGTGTAGCTATATGTGCGCCAGCTTTAGCTGCCATAATACAATGCTGGGTATGCCTCATACTGGCGGCTATAACTTGTGTAGGTAATTGATAATAGCGCAAGAATTGCACTATGTCAACTACTACTTTCATGCCATCCTCACCAATATCGTCAAGCCTGCCTACGAAAGGACTTATAAATGCAGCTCCTGCTGCTGCCCCTAGCAATGCTTGGTTTAGGGAGAAGCATAGAGTGAAATTTACCTTTATGTTTTCTCTGCTTAATACTGATGTAGCTTTCACTCCTTCAAGGCTAGCTGGAATTTTAACTACAATGTTGTCTGCCCATTTAGCTATTTTTCTGGCCTCGGCAATCATTCCCTGCGTATTCTGGCTTAGTACCTCAGTGGACACCGGGCCTGGGACGATTGAGCAGATTTCCTTGACCAGTTTTTGATAATTAACTTTCCCTTCTTTGGATACGAGGCTGGGATTGGTGGTTACCCCGCTGACTATTCCCAACTCTACTCCATGGCGGATATGATTTATATTAGCAGTATCTAAGAATAAGCGCATTGCACCTCCTTAACTTATGGGTAAACTTGTCTGAGCACCTGTGATCAGTGTTTCTTTAGCTGCTCCAATGAAACTAGTAAATAGTGGGTGAGGAGAATCGGGGCGAGATTTAAATTCAGGATGGAATTGACAAGCTACCATCCAAGGGTGATTTTTGAGCTCGGCAATTTCTACTAGTTCCCCATTTGGTGATAGCCCACTGGCTATCATTCCAGCCTTTTCCATGGGCTGCCGAAAAGCATTGTTGAATTCAAAGCGATGGCGATGGCGCTCGTGAGTTACGCTACAACCATAAGCGCGAGCTGCTTTCGTTCCCGGCACTAAATAACAGGGGTAGGTCCCTAGACGCATAGTGCCACCTTTTTGATTAATGTTTCTTTGTTCGGGGAGCAAGTCGATTATGGGGTAAGGTGTATTACGATCGAATTCGGTAGAATTAGCATCCTTGGCGTGGAGTACATCACGAGCGAATTCGATGACCATAGTTTGCATCCCGAGGCATAGCCCGAGGTAAGGAATTTTCCTTTCCCTGGCGAATTTAGCTGATTCTATCATGCCTTCGATTCCTCGGTAGCCAAAGCCCCCAGGGACAATTATTCCTTGAACCTGTTCCAGTTTAGAGTTATGGCCTTCTTGTAACTCTTCCGAACTGAGCCATTCTATTTGTGCTTCACGATTGTGAATCAGTGCTGCATGACATAAGGCTTCGCGCACCGAATAATAGGCATCCTGAAGCTCCACATATTTTCCTACTAACCCAATGATTACTGGTTCCTTAGATGTTTTCAATCCCTTCACCAGCTTGCACCAGTTATCTAAATTACTCTCTTTAGCTTTTAATCTTAGGTGGTCAACTATGAAATTGCCTAAATTATACTCTTCTAGTAGCAATGGCACCTCATATATGGTTTCGCTGTTGACTAGTGGGATAACTGCCTCTTTATTAACATCACAAAATAGAGATATCTTGTCCTTTATTCCCTCAGATATCTCCTTGTCACTGCGGCATAATATAACATCAGGTTGAATGCCGATTCTCCTTAGTTCGTTGACGCTATGTTGTGTTGGCTTAGTCTTTAGCTCGCTAGTGGCAGAGATATAAGGCAAAAAAGTAACGTGGATATATAAAACATTATCCCTGCCTTCATCTTTCCTCATTTGCCTTATAGCTTCGAGGAATGGTTGCCCTTCGATATCGCCTACTGTGCCACCAACTTCGACTATGACTACATCAGCGCCGGAAATTTCAGCTACCTTTCTGATGCGTCTCTTTATCTCGTTAGTTACGTGGGGAACTACCTGGATGGTGCCTCCCAGAAAATCCCCTCGTCTCTCTTGGGCGATGACTGAGGCATATACTTGGCCTGAGGTGACGTTAGAATCTTGTGTTAGCTCCGTCCCTATGAATCTTTCGTAGTGCCCTAAATCCAGATCAGTTTCGGCACCATCCTGAGTAACGAATACTTCACCATGTTGGTAAGGAGACATCGTTCCAGGATCAACATTGAGGTAGGGGTCAAGTTTCTGCACTGAGACAGAAATGGAGCGGCTTTTTAATATTCTGCCAAGAGAGGCTGCTGAAATGCCTTTACCAACAGAACTAACTACACCACCAGTAACAAAAATATACTTAGCCATGATTTACTGCGGATATAACAAATTGGGAATAGAAACAATTCCTTTCACAAATGGAAAGTAAGACTCGGGTTTATTCTTATTGTAAGAAGCCGACGCTGGATTGTCAAGTCCGTGAATTTTGGCGTGATGGAGGTATGAGTCGAACGTGATAAACTATCACCAAGGAAGTGAAGCTGAAGCAAGCAGATGAAGTCCTGGGTGTAAGAATAGTAGGCGGTTTGCGTGAGGCATTAACTTCGTGGGCTGATGCCTCATTACTTGTGGAACTATTCCGTCGTTCTAGGCTGAATGTGATGGCAAACAGGATCCTGCCAGCCAAGGGGCTTAAGCAAGGGCAGATTGGGGGAAAGCTTTGTGTTGCTGAGTGCTATACTCCCTTTTAATCGTTAAAAGTGTGCTGGGTGGAGATGATGTTGGTACTGTCTGACGAATTCCGTCAGGGCAATGTATTGCCCTCCAGAGATATAACAAGGTTGGTGGATGAAGCCTACGAGATGCTGCTGCCAGAACGTGTGTCAACGGGGAGGTACTGAGAGGAGTAATCGCCTCGAAGTGCGTTGGTCCTATAATGTTCTTCCAAAGTCGGCGCCGATATGGGTGCTCCACTAAAGTTCACAGAAGTGTCTCACAGTGAAAAGATCATGTCATGAAGAACCATTGCTTGGTAGGATTGAAAGCTCCGGGGGATTGGAAGATGTATGGCACCTTGGCTATAATAAAGACCACGTTGATGTAGAATTCTCGAGGAGATAGGTGCGAGAGAGAACATGTCATTACTGAATTTATTGATTGATGTAGACGATTCGATACTGATCGTGATAGATGTTCAGGAATATTTACTGGCAAAGCTGCCGGCTGAAGAGCGAGAACTGCTGGTCAATCGGATCGGCTGGTTGACCAGCGTAGCCATCAAGCTGAATGTTCCGTTAGTGGTCACAGCGGAGAACATCTCTGAACTGGGTGGTATTGCTCCTCCGATAGTAGAGAAGCTAGCTCCTGATACTCCTATATTCAACAAGATGGTTTTTGGTCTGGCTGAAGACCATGAAATAATCTCTGCAGTGAAAGCCACCGGTCTAAAGACTGCGATTCTTGTCGGTCTAGAAACCGATGTCTGTATTGCCCACTCCGCAATCGGTCTCATACAGCGTGGTTATCAACTTGTCGTTGTAGCAGATGCAACCGCTCCTCCAGGTGCTGCACATGCGATAGGCCTGGAGCGGATGCGGAGAGCGGGGATACTGGTTTCGAGTGTCAAAAGCCTATACTATGAGTGGATTCGCACGGTAGATCGAGATGAGGAATTCCTCGACAAATATGAGATAGAGATTGGCCTTCCACATGGGGTAATATTGTAGATATCCTTTAAGCTTCAATAGAATTGTGATACCATTTTCCTGGCTCTTAACCATTGGTGGCAAGATTTTCTGTCCCTTATTTCCATTGCTCCAGAATTCTTACCACAGCATCACTTTTCCACACAAATCAGTACAGAGCCTGTAGTGGGTTGACAATTGTATTTGCGCTTATTTATACTAACCAGCCGGAAGTTGCCCGAGTGGCGCAATGGAAGCGCAACCGACTTGTAATCGGTAGGTTAGCGGGTTCGAATCCCCTCTCGGGCTAATTTGGATTTTTCTATATATTTTGTGATAGACTTAACGGCTTAGTGGGGGGAGGGGTGCCGGAGTGGTTAATCGGAGCAGTCTGTAAAACTGCCGCCTGTTGGGCTACGTAGGTTCGAATCCTACCCCCTCCATTGTTTGGAGTGTGATATAATATGCCCACATAGCTCAGCAGGTAGAGCACGTTCTTGGTAAGAACGGGGTCACCAGTTCGAATCTGGTTGTGGGCTTTGAGTTAAAGGAGGTTAATAGAAAATGGCAAAGAAAGTTTATGAGCGAGTTAAATCACATGTTAATGTAGGTACCATAGGGCATGTTGATCATGGGAAGACCACGTTGACGGCGGCGATAACGGAGGTATTATCGAAAGGGAATCTTGCACAGTTCCGTCCTTTTGATTCCATAGATAATGCCCCCGAAGAGAAAGCGAGGGGATTGACAATTGCTATTGCTCATATTGAATATGAAACTGATAAACGTCATTATTGCCATGTTGACTGCCCTGGACATGCTGACTATATCAAAAATATGATAACCGGCGCGGCTCAAATGGATGGAGCTGTCTTAGTGGTTGGTGCTGACGATGGGCCAATGCCCCAGACGAGAGAACATGTGCTTCTGGCTCGTCAAGTGGCAGTTCCTTATATGATGGTGGCTCTTAATAAGGTAGATGTAATGGAAGATCCTGAGTTGTTGGATTTGGTGGAAATGGAAGTTAGAGATTTGCTTAAGTCGTATGGTTTTCCTGGCGATGAAATTCCCATCGTTCGCGTGAGTGCCCTTAAAGCACTGGAGTGTGGTTGTGGTAAAAGGGAGTGCCCTTGGTGTGGTGGAATATGGAAATTACTGGATGCCATGGATGAGTATATCGCTTTGCCCAAACGAGATAAAGATAAACCTTTCTTAATGCCTGTGGAAGATGTGTTCAGCATTAAGGGTCGAGGAACTGTACCTACAGGGAGAGTGGAACGTGGCATGATCAAGTCTGGCGATGAAGTGGAGATAGTGGGGCTAAGGGAGACTCGGAAAACCGTAGCGGTTAGCCTTGAGATGTTTCATAAGATATTGAATGAGGCAGAAGCTGGTGATGCTGTTGGTGTGTTACTGCGAGGTGTGGAACGGAGTGAAGTGGAGAGAGGCCAGGTTCTGGTAGCACCAGGTTCAGTTAAGCCTCATACCGAAGCTGAAGTTGAGGTGTATATATTGAAGAAGGAGGAAGGAGGAAGGCACACCCCGTTTTTCAATGGATATAAACCTCAATTCTTTATTCGTACCATGGATGTTACGGGAGTTATTAATTTGCCTGAGGGTGTCGAGATGGCTATGCCTGGTGACAGTTTAACGCATATGCACATAAAGACTATCGCTCCTGTGGCTATGGAGAAAGGATTACGCTTTGCTATCAGAGAGGGTGGTAAGACAGTAGGTGCGGGAGTTATCACTGAAGTTGGTGTTTGAACATGGCTAAGAAGGGGGGCGTGCGCACCATTATTCATCTGGCTTGTAACCAGTGTCAACAGAGAACATATACTACCGTTAAGAATAAGAAAAATGATCCGCAACGTTTGGAACTGAAGAAGTATTGTCCGCGTTGTCGTGTTCATACTGTTCATCGAGAAGCAAAGTAGCTTATGACAAGTCGTACCAAGAAAGTTAAAATTGCTAGGTCTGCAGCGTCGGCGAAGAAGAAATCAAAATTATCTTTCTTTCCAGAAGCTCTGGAGGAACTGAAGAAAGCATATTGGCCGACACGGCAGGAGGCTTTGAGGTTAAGTCTCATGGTTGTTATTGTTTGTGCTGTTATGGGAGCTATTTTGGGGGCGTTGGATTATGGCTTCACTAAATTGCTTGGAGGTTTACTTCTAGGTGGCTGAAAAATTAATGACTAAAGGGCAATGGTATTTGTTGTATGTGTCTTCTGGACGAGAGGAGCGAGCTGAAAGGAACTTATTGCAGCGTATCAAATACCTGGATGTCGCTGATAAGATATTCGAAGTAGTGATACCTAAAACCAAGGAAATCGAGATCAGAAGTGGAAAGCGCCGCACTGTAGATAAGAAAGCTTTTCCTGGCTATATTATGGTTCGTATGGATTTGGATGAGCATAGTTGGGATGTGGTGCGTAATACTCCTGGCGTTGCTGGTTTTGTGAGCACTGGGATCAAACCGGTACCTTTAGTTGAAGAGGAGGCAAATGCCATTTTGCAGCGAATGGAGGAAACTCCATCTGAAGTTAAGTTAACTTTTAGAAGAGGAGATAACGTTCGTGTAACCAGTGGCCCTTTTGTAGACTTTATTGGCAAGGTAGACGAGGTTAACTCGGCCAAGGGTAGGGCAACAGTTATGCTATCGCTTTTCGGCAGAGAAACAGCTGTGGACTTGGATTTTTTGGGAGTGGAGAAGATATAGTAGTGAATAATGTGAAATTCTAAGTTTCTAGGAATTTGGTTTTTGAACTTGCTTAGAATTTCTCTGATTTTTAATTTATAAGGCATAGTAAAATGGCGAAGAAAATTAAATCGGTGGTTAAATTGCAAATACAGGCGGGCCAGGCGACGCCAGCGCCGCCTGTGGGAACAGCTTTGGGACAACATGGCGTTAATATCATGGCTTTTTGTAAAGAGTATAATGACCGTACTGCGTCTCAGAAGGGCTTTATTATTCCTGCAGAGATAACTATATATGTTGATCGCTCTTTTAGCTTTGTAACTAAAATGCCGCCTGTTTCTGATTTGTTACGGCGTGCTCTGGGGGTGGATAAGGGTAGTGGTAACCCCAAAACCGATAAGGTGGGGGAGATAAGCAGGGACAAACTCTATGAGATTGCTCGGAACAAGATGAAAGACCTCAACACTACGAATATTGATAAAGCGGTGAAAATTATTGAAGGCACAGCTAGGAGTATGGGGGTGCAGGTAGAATAAAATGAATTGTTGTAAGTGGGTATAAACCAATGCGAAAACACGGTAAGAAGTATCAGGAATCCAGTAAACTTGTGGATAAAACGAAGGCTTATTCGCCTGTTGAAGCCATTGACTTGGCTAAAAAGGTTTCTTATGTTGGATTTGACGAAACGGTTGAGGTTCATTTGAGAATGGGAGTCAACCCACGTAGTGCCGATCAACAGGTACGTGGTGTAGCTCTGTTGCCCCACGGATTGGGAAGAAAACTGAGATTACTTGTTTTTGCCCAGGGAGAGGCAATAAAATTAGCTGAAGATGCTGGAGTTGATTATGTTGGTGGAGATGAGCTTATCAAAAAAATTGCGGATGGATGGATTGAATTTGATGCGTCGATAGCTACTCCTGATATGATGCCGAAAGTAGCAAAATTGGGGCGTGTTTTGGGGAGGCGAGGTTTGATGCCTAACCCGAAATCTGGCACAGTGGTGCCGCTACAGGACCTATCTAGGGCTATAAATGAAGCTCGTAAGGGAAGAGTGGAATTCCGCCTGGATAGGACAGCTATTATTCATTTGCCAGTAGGTAAAGTTAGTTTTGATAAGGATAAACTCCTGGAAAACCTGACAGCAGTGATTGAGGCTATAGTTAAAGCAAAGCCTAGTGGGATTAAGGGTCAGTATGTTAAAAGTATATCGCTATGTACTAGCATGGGCCCTGGATTTAAACTGGATCTCAACTCAGCCATGGCTTTATTTGCTTAATTTTTCTTGCTATAATGCGGGTGCCTTAGAAGTCCCGAGAATTTTTAGGCTAAAATTGTAAATTGGTGCCGATGACAGCAGGTACTTGAGTGGTTTAATAAAGTGTTTTGCCTGCTAAGGCCAGAGTTAATAGTTAACCCTGTATCATTGGCGCAGGGTTTTTTTATTTATTTGGAGGATGTATGTTAAGGGAAGATAAATCCCGGATTATCGAGCAATTGGCAGATAGGCTATCTAGAAGCACTATTGTTATCGCTACTAGCTACCAGGGCCTGTCGGCTAGAGATATGGCTGGATT
>Ga0265592_1000360_pt1 | contig 24324 bp, 27 predicted proteins | sample saktaG_7_FD_190141 | JGI IMG/M metagenome (GOLD analysis project Ga0265592, IMG submission 190141) | Saline water microbial communities from Sakinaw Lake, British Columbia, Canada - sak_2010_1_5_120m | ecosystem: Environmental > Aquatic > Non-marine Saline and Alkaline > Saline ... | reverse complement strand
TATCTCCTAATTTTATGGCGTCAACCGCTATACCCACATCCCAGTCAGCTTTTTTTATGCCGCCGGCAAAAATTTGCAGATCTTTCATTCTAACTTCAAAGCCCTGCTGGCTTAAAGCTTCAAAAAAATGCACTTCTTCCTCGCTTTCTGTTTTTATAACATAAGTTGTGGCTCGGATTAGCTTCCGGCCAGCCACTGCTTCTTTCAGTATTTCTTTAAAATTAACCTTTTTGCCGTAAAGATTCTTGGCTGAATGGTACATATTAGATACATCCACAAAAACCCCTACCCGTTGTTCCTCATGTTTTATCATAAATTGTTTTTTCTAAATAATTACTTTTTTTTCTCTTCTTCAGTTTCAACCGTTTTTTCTTTTTCAACTTTTATTTCATCTTTTTTATTTAACTCTTCTTCTATCCGTATCCTTTCATCTTCCTCTTCCTGCATTCTTTTGGCAATTTTTAATTTAAGCCGGGTTGTTAAATCCTTAAAAGATTTTTCATCTTCTTTTTGCAGGTATTTTAATAATCTCCGCCTTTCTCCGACTTTCTTTAAAAGCCCCCGCCGGGAAGAATGGTCGTGTTTGTGTTTTTTTAAATGTTCGGTCAATTGCTTAATTTCTTCAGTTAAAATCGCAATCTGGACCTGGGGTGAACCCGTGTCATTGTCATGGGTTCTAAATTTAGCGATGATTTTCTGCTTGTCTTTTCTGGTAAGCATAGTTTTCGCCTTATCCGAGAAATGGGCGCAAAGCCATATCCAAGAAAAGGTCATTAAAATAATTTAAAATTAAAATAACAAAACAACAAAATAATAGGATAAGTATAAGATTATTATAAAATTAACATAATCTTGAAAAAAGGTCAAGAGGAAGGGCAATGTTGACTATTACCTTATTTTTTGTTATCTTTTAGCTAAGGATTTAGTAGTTGGAAAAACTATTTTTATTTTGGAGCGGTAGTTCAGTTGGTTAGAACGCCTGCCTGTCACGTCCCGCTCCAGATCATTAATAAATATTATAATTTTTATCTTTTAAATAAAACTAAAAATTTTGAGCGGAGCGGTAGTTCAGTTGGTTAGAACGCCTGCCTGTCACGCAGGAGGTCGCGGGTTCGAGCCCCGTCCGTTCCGCTCAGAATTTTTTGGAGCGGGACAAGCAGGAGGTTTACCCCGCAGAAAGCAAAACTTTTGTGTGGGGTCGCGGGTTCGAGCCCCGTCCGTTCCGCCTTCGCCTCGCCGTAGCTCGGCTTCGGCGGACACAGTCCGCTAAGACGAGCGAAGGTGGGATTACTTTAAAATCAGCCGTTTTTGGCTGGTTTTTTGTTTTGCAAAGGGATTTGGTGTAATAAATTCAAGGTCTGGCAAAAGAATACCGATAATAAGAGTTTTTCAGTAAATAGTTTGACAAAAAAATAAATATGATTTATACTTAGAGTGCAATTCCTAATTTTAATAATGTAGATTAAAATGTGGATAAATTTTATCTGCTGATAAAACTAGTGATGGCAAATTTTTTTAAATGGCTAATATCAGCTAATAAAATAGTATTTGCTATTTTATCTAAATTGTGCTATTCTTGTAATTAGTAAGAGTTTAATAAATAATTTTAAAAATATGATAGAAACAAAACCAAATTTTATAGAATTTAGGAGTTTTGGCTCTAGAATAGGAAGTAATTATATAGGAATTACTGGTGGAGGTTCGATGTCTTTTTACTCGGGGTTTTATAAAAATCATAAAATTTCAACATTTACCAAATGCCTGATAATGTATGATAAAGCTTTAAAATTAGTTGCTTTGAAATTTGGGGGCGATGAGCTTGGAAAAGGTACATTTCCATTAAATCATAACAAAGAAAGTAATACCGGCTGGATTTCTGCTCAAAATTTTTTTAGGTTAAATACGGAGTTAAAATTAAATGATATTAAAGGTAAATATGAACCAAAAAAATATAATGACCCTGACAAAGGAAATATGTTTATAATAGATTTAAATAAAAGAATCGAAGTCCGGAGATAATAAAACAAAAACGGCACTCGCGATGCCGTCTTTGTATAATACGCAACACAGAGAGTTTTTAAATACGGGGTCGTATTTATCTCTGTGAAAGTTGAAAGCATATAGAAAAATTTACTAGTACCTTTTCTAATAAAAGTCGATATACTTTATTCACAACTTTATTGTGCTATTAATATGATATCACAATTTGCGCTAATTAACAAATACGACCCCATTTCATAAATTCATGCTTGTCACAGAAGATCTCAAAATTGAAGTTTGGATCAAGGGAGGGGTTATACCGAACTTTAGTCCTGCCATTTGGCGTTGGGATGCATGTGGGGCGGTAATTCGCTATGATGATTTTGGAGATAGAGAGTCAGAATATGGCTGGGAAATTGACCACATTATTCCAGAAATTAGAAATGGCAGCGATCACATAACAAACCTGCAGCCGTTGCATTGGGAGAACAATGCTAGTAAAGGCGATGGCCCACTTGTATGTGCAAGGCCATAGTAGGCATGCATTATCTTTATTTAAAGAGGAAGCTGTTTGCACAACTTCCTCTTTAATATTTTTTTAACGAAAAGAATTTGCCGCCAAAGAAAAATTTGAAATCGCCGAAATAAGAAATAGGGTTTATTCCTTTTTTAAAAAGTATATACTTTAGAATTGTTTGTCCACTACGGCATACGCGTTTCACCATAGCAAATTAGAAGAATATGAGTTAGAAATTAAATATATATTAAATTAATTAATTTTACCTTGCCAAAAAATTGGATTTGCGGTATACTAAAGTTAGTCAAATTGACCAATTTTTATTGGTTTTTATTTTAATTTAGATGGGTTCAAAGGGTAAAGTAATTGAACCCGCAAACAAACATATGACAGCGGTGAAAAAACAAGGAGATAATGACCTGGATAAAAAGACTCTGGGAGAAATAAAGAAGGATTTATTGGCCAGAAAAAAGCAAATTTTAGATGATTTAGGAGATATAACCGGGAAAGACGCGCATGACAAGGATGAACATAAGGCTAAATTTCCCGAATATGGTGATAAGGTCGATGAAAATGCTCAGGAGATTGGCGAATATTCAACAAACCTGGCTACAGAAAAAGTTTTGGAAAGCACTTTACGTGATATCAATAATGCTTTAGAAAGAATAGAAAAAGGTGCTTACGGTATTTGCAAATATTGTAAAAAGCCGATTGGCAAAAAGAGAATGCTGGCCCGGCCGGTAGCGAGCACTTGTGTGGAATGTAAAACCAAACTGCAAAACAGTTAAGTTTTAGTTTACCCCACACCTTTTATCCGGGTGCTACTTTTCATTCTGGTACAACTTTTAGAAGGGACTAAAAGGGGCGCTGAATTTAATACCTTGTCCGTTTGCGGCGGAGTTTAAATAGAAAATAAGATTTTTAGGTGCAGGTTTATTACCCCACCTAAAAGGTGCGGGGTTTATGCTAAAATATAACAAAAACATGGCTTCCTGGATTTTGCTGGCCATGTTTTTTGTTGTCTTAGACCGGTTTTTTAAGTTTTTAGCTATAAGCGGATATTTTAATAAACCATTCTTTCTTGTCAGGGATATCTTCAAAATAGATTTTATTCCTAACTATAATATTGCCTTTTCCCTGCCTTTTTCCGGAATTCTTTTAAATATTCTGGTTATTCTAATAATCATTTTTTTACTGTATGAATTGCTGTTTTTGGCGAAAAGAGAGGAGTGGGTAAAAGTAGCCCTCTTGACATTTGTAATTTTTGGTGCTATAAGTAATATGCTAGACCGTTTAAAATACGGATTTGTTATTGATTACCTGGATTTAAAGTATTTTACGGTCTTTAATATTGCGGATGTTATGATAGTAGTCGGAGTTTTGGGAATAGCTTTTGTTTTCTATAAAAAAAGAAATTAAAATATTTGTTCATTGCTGGGGAGGGAAAATTGAAAAAAAAGATTATAAAAAAACCGCCTGTGACGCCGGTAGAGGATATTATTCCTGCCATTGATGGCGGAGAAGATGAACCTCGGCCCATAGATGTAGGCGGAATTTTTGAAAAAGTTTTCAACCCTCCGGACGAAAAGCCGGAAGAATGAAAAACCCCTGTTTTTGCTAAGCAGGGGTTTTTATGCGGCCGAAAGAGTGATTTTTTCCCTTTCTGAAATAGGTTCATTTCTGATATTTCCCCCTTTTTCAATGTCAGTTGATTCTTTTTTGTTCTTAAGGATTTCTTCCAGATATTTTTTTACTTGGTCGATATTTTTATAGATATTCGTGTCGCTTCCACCCGGTATATTTTTTTCTAGATATCCTTCCTGGGTTTCAAGCTGGCTGATTATATCTTCTAGAATATATATTTGCAGGGAGGTCTTTCCTAATTTTTCTTTTCCGCCCGGGCCGGTTATAATTTCGCACATTTTTTTTAAATTATCATAATCAAAAGCGATAATAACGCTGGGGATGTCTCTCACCTCGCCTTTTTCCGGGTTATCCGCCCAAGTTAAATTAGATTGAAAATATTTGATAGTCGTCCCTGCTTTTCTGTCAAGTTCGTTTTTTATTTTTATAACCTTTTTTTCTATTACTTCCATATCGTTGGTCACGGTAGTGTCAACCGCTAATTTAATTCTATCATCAGTGTCCCATTCAACTACAAAATCTGTATGATGTACAAAGTCATCAAATTTCGTGGTTTGGGCGGTTTCACAGTTATCGCCAAACCAGCAGGCATGATAAATTTCTTGCCGTAAAGTTTCTTCCAATATTTCCCCTCTTTCCGTATGAAGATCATGCCTCTTTTCTAATTTGCGAGTTAGTTCAAGATCCCCCTCTATTTCCGTCCTTGAATAAATACCTTCAAAATCTTCTTCTTTAAGGCCTGGCTCTTTACCTCCTCTCATTTTCTCATAAACCTCATCCTCGGCGGCTGTTAATTGTTCGTCTTTGTCAAGTTGTTTTAAAAATTCTCCTTTGAACATAATCAATATTTAATTTTTCTTTTATTGTCTTCTAAGATTTCTATCTTAATATATTTTGTCCTTTTTGGCAAGATTTTTTTAACTCTGTCTGCCCATTCAATCACAGTTAAGGTGCGGGGTTGGCTGAAATATTCCTGTGCGCCGATAGCTATTAAATCTCTTCCGGATTTAAGGCGATAAGCGTCGATATGGACAAAGTTTTTTATTATTCCCTTTTTTAGAGAATATGGTTTCATTATAACAAAAGTCGGGCTGGTAATATTTTTCTTAAACCCCAGGCCGGAAGCCAGGCCTTTTACAAAAACGGTTTTGCCTGCGCCTAGATTTCCGGTTAAGCCTATTACTGCCCCGCTCTTTAAAGTTTTGGCGTACTTTTTAGCCAAGACACAAGTTTCTTTTTCCGAATTGGTTATTATTTGCTTCATGATTTCATTTTAACGTGTTTTTCATAAAAAAAGAAGTGGCAATATTTTTATTGATTGGTAAATAAAAATACCCGCCTAACGCGGGCATTTTTATTTGTGGACGCACTAGGATTCGAACCCAGGACCCTCTCGGTGTAAACGAGATGCTCTAACCAACTGAGCTATGCGTCCGAATCAATTTTGTGTAGAAACTTCTGTTTTTTTGCGCTTTTAAAAATTTTTCTCTTTTCATCGCCTCCGCTCGAGTGAAAAAATTTTCATTATAAACCAACACCCATTCTCCGTCATATTTGGCGGTATATTTAGATAAACATTGGTTATGTTCTAATAATCTTTTTGTTAAATCGTGAGTTTGACCTATGTAAAATTTATTATATTTAGTGTTAAATATAATATATACAAGATATTTCATATTAATACTATTCGGTGTAAATCCCGAGTACTCGGGACTCTAACCAACTGAGCTATGTGTCCAGGGTGTTTGTTGAATAGGAAGTAGTATGCTCTAACCCGCCTCGCTGAAGCCGATCCCGCTAAGCGGGATTGGCGAGGCGGGCCAACTGAGCCCTGCCTGCCGGCAGGCAGGTATGCGTCCAACCCGGTTTAGGGTGGGCGGAAGAGGACTTGAACCTCCACGACCTTATGGCCACAAGCCCCTCAAGCTTGCGCGTCTACCAGTTCCGCCATCCGCCCTTGTCTACCGCGGTTATTATTTAGGAGACCTTTTTCTCTTTGAGTTTTTTCTTATATCCTTTTCTCAGGAAATATAATTTAGCTCGCCTTACCTTTTCCTGCTTTTTAACTTCAATTTTTTCTATAGTTGGTAGATTAAGAGGAAATATTTTTTCTACGCCTACGCCGTCAGAAACTTTTCTGACCGTAATGGTTCCGCCTTTTTCTTTCCCGTGTTTTTTGGCAATAACAATACCTTCAAAATATTGGGTTCTCTCTTTTTCTTCGCCCTTAATATTTAATTCTTTAATTTTTTGATAAACACGGATAGTCATGCCGGGGTTTATTTCCGGAATTTTCTTTTTAGACGCATTATTATGCGTCTCTACATTTTTTTCTTCGCTCATAATTTGATTCGGATGCGCGTCCCACTTAGCGGGATAAAATGCGCGCTTAATCCTTACTTTAAAATAAATATCACCGCTTAAGGCGGGATTTTTAGTTTTTAATTCTTGTCTAATCCTATAATAAAATTTATTTTTTGTCAAGGTAAGTAATATATCTCAACAGTCCTGTTATGGCGTGGTTAATGTTTCTATCTGGAATAGCATTTTTTCTCGCCCCTCGCCTGCCTGCCAGCAGGCAGGAAGCCCCGAGAGCGATAGCGGGGCGAAGCGGGGTCAATGCTTAAACGGGATTTAACAAAACCGTAAATTTTAGCAAAAACCTGCCTTTTGTTTAAACTGGTTGTATTTAAAACAAAATCATAATTTTTTTTATTATAAACATCAATTTGATAATATTTTTTATATCGCTTTTTATCGCTTCTAATTCTGGTTTGCTGGCTTTTTAAAACGTCGGCCACGGTTTTTAAATTTTTATCCTCATTCCGGCTGTGTCTGCCTTTTAATTCCTTGAAGATGCGTCTGGCGGCAATTTTTTTATCCACGTCAAGATAAATTTTTAAGGAGTGAGGAATAAAATGCCAGGAGGTCCGGCCCTGGATTATAAAATTATCTTTTTTTCTCCCAAGTTTTTTTTGATATTCATCCACCTCAACATCCGTCGAAGGGTCGCTTTCGCCGAATTTATTGTACTCAGCCAAAGTCATGCCATGTTCTTTGGCAAGTTCCCTTCTTATTTGGCCGATATAATAATGTGGCCATTTTAATTTTTTAGCCAATTTTTCCGCGACGGTGCTTTTGCCTGAACCTGAAGCTCCGCTAATGGAAATTATCATAATTTTTATATCCTAAAGTTATCTTATATTATAATTTCACCATATAATTTTGTTTAGGGCAAGAAGAACACAAAATTCCCCTAACCCCCTTTTCAAAAGGGGGCGTTTTTAAAAAATCGTAAATTGTTCTATAATAGAGATGGAATGAAAAATTTTTCATTTTTATTTTTTATATTCCTGCCTGCCAGCAGGCAGGTTATTTTTTTAAACCATGTATCTAGAAAAGCTTGAAATTCAGGGCTTTAAATCTTTTGCTAATAAAAACAAATTGGTTTTTCCCGGAATGGTGGGTAAAGACCGGCGAGGCATTACGGCGATTGTCGGGCCAAACGGTTCGGGTAAATCTAATATTGCCGATGCGGTGCGCTGGGCTTTGGGGGAGCAGAGCATGAAAACTTTGCGCGGCAAAAAAAGCGAAGATATTATCTTTTCCGGCTCGGACAGGAAAGGCCGGTTAGGTATGGCGGAAGTGTCTTTATTTTTAAATAATGAAGACCCACGCCAGGGCGGGGCAGGTATAAAAGCGCCGATAGATTATTCCGAAGTTATTTTAACCCGCCGGCTGTTTCGGGACGGCGAAAGCGAATATTTAATAAACCAATCCCGGGCCCGCCTGGCTGACATACAGATGCTTTTAGCTCGCGCTAAATTCGGGCAAAAAACCTATAGCGTTATCGGCCAGGGCATGGTGGAGGGATTTTTAAATACGAGTTTAACCGAAAGAAAAGAATTTTTTGACGAAGCGACCGGCGTTAAACAGTTTCAGATTAAACGGGATGATTCTTTAAGCAAGCTGCAGAATAGTTATGAAAATCTTAACCAGGTTAATATGCTTTTATCTGAAATTGAACCGCGCCTTAGAAGTTTAACCAGGCAGGTTAATAAGCTTGAAAAAAGGGAAAAAATTGAAGCCGAGCTTAAGAAATTGCAGCTAAATTATTACCGCAAGGTCTGGCACGAAATAAATGATAAATTTAATGAATTTAATAACCAGTTTTTGGATTTGGAAAAAATTAAATTGGCTAAGGAGAAAAAATTAGAGCAATTGAACCAGGAACTGGAAAAAATAGAGAAGCAAGACAAAAGGAGTTTGGAATTTGAAAAATGGCAGAGGTTCCTTTCTGATTTGCAAGGGGAAAGAGAGGGGGTAGTAAAGCAGATAGCCCGACTGGATGCGCAGCTGGAGGTAAAATTAGAAGCCCGGGGCCAGTTTGATTTATCCTGGCTTAATAATAAGAAGGAAGAGCTTAATAAGGAAATAATAAAGATAAAAGAAGAGGTTGAGTCTCTAGAAAAAAACATAAAATATAGCCGAGATGATTTTGAGGAGCTTGAAAATGAAAAAAACAAGGTTGATAAAAAGTTAAATGAGCGCAGTAACAGCCTAGTTAAACTAAGTTCCGGACCCGAAGCCGGGGAGAAAGCGAGAATAAACGAGGTTTTTAAAAAATTGTTGGTTAAACTGGAAGAAGCCGGAGAGGAGACTGATATAAAAAAACTTAAAGAGCTTATAAAAAAGATAAAAGATGAATTCAAAGAAGCAATCGGGCGGCTGGGAGAAGAAGATCGGGGCGGAATCGAGAGCCTGCGCGAGGAAATCATCGGATTAACAAAGACCAAAGAGGAATTAATTGTGAAAATCAATGAAACTAATTTAAGGATAACGGCCCGGACAGAAAGAGCTAAGCTTTTAAGGGAAAGGGAGAGCCAGTTGCGCAAAGATATAGACGATATAGAGGGAAAATTAAAGCAAAACCGGTCCGAGCTTAGTTCCGGGGAAACAGACAGAGAGAGGAGGGGCTTAAAAGATAAGTTGGCCGGGATAGAAGCGCAGGTTAAGGAAATAAATGGAAAAATTAATAATCTTAACGCCCGGGAAGAAGAGGCCAGAGACCGCTTGTTCGCTTTGCAGAAAAATATCCACGAGCTGCAGAACGAAATAAATGATTTAAATCGGAGGCTTAGCGATTTAAAAATTAATTCTACGCGGTATGAAACCCGCTTAGAAGATTTAGAGGTTGAAATAAGGGAAAACCTCGGGAGTTTAAAAGAAGTTAGGCAGGAAAAATTTTTTCAAGCGATGGATCTGGACGAGGCTAAAGAAAAGATGGGCCAATTAAAACATCAGCTTGAATTAATCGGCGGGATTGATCCGGAAACTGCCAAGGAATACAAAGAAACCAAGGAGCGTTTTGATTTTTTATCCGGCCAGGTTAATGATTTAATGTCCGCCATTAAGTCTCTGGAAAAAATTATTGGGGAGCTGGATTTAACTATAAGGGAGAGATTTGACAAAGAATTCAAAATTATTTCCGGAAAGTTCGAGGAATATTTTAAAATTCTATTTAACGGCGGAATGGCTAAAATCATAAAGGTAATGGAAGAAGAGGAAAAGGAAGTTATCCAACAAATTCAGGATGAGGAAGGTAATTTAGTCGAAGAAATTCCGGACGATGGCACGAAGGAAAAGGTAGAAAAGTCTGGGCTGGATGTGAAGAAAATAAAATTTTTAAGAAAGCATAATGCCACCGGTCTGGCCGGGATTGAAATCCAGGCCACGCCGCCGGGTAAAAAAATAAAATCCGTGGCTATGCTTTCTGGCGGAGAGAGGGCTTTAACCGCCATCGCTTTAATCTGCGCCATTATCAGCGCCAATCCTTCGCCGTTCGTGGTTTTAGACGAAGTAGACGCCGCTTTAGACGAAGCTAATTCCGAGCGCCTGGCTAAAATTTTAGACGACCTTTCCCATAGGACCCAGTTTATTGTTATAACCCATAACCGGGCTTCCATGCGCCGGGCCAATATTTTATACGGGGTAACTATGGGCGACGACGGGGTAAGTAAGTTGCTTTCGATTAAATTGGAAGAAGCGAAAGAAAATAAAAAATAGAAAACGAAAAATAAAAAATCGTTCCGCAGTATTGCGGGGCGGTTTTTTATTTTGTGGTATAATGGGGTTAGTTAAAAGTTTGAAAGTTTATAAAGTTATAAAGTAATTGAAAATTGAAAATTGAGAATTGGAAATTGAAAATTGATAAAAATATGTCTTCAAAAATAATATCGGCGGCGGTAGTCGGTTTGGAAGCGGAATTGGTGGAAGTGGAAGCGGATACGGGCGGCGGACAGCTTGGCACTTTCGCTATTGTCGGCCTGCCGGACGCGGCGGTTTCCGAATCAAGGGAAAGGGTAAGAAGCGCGATAAAGAATTCAGGATTTGACTTTCCCAGGGTGAAAGTAACGGTTAATTTAGCGCCGGCGGATTTAAAAAAATACGGCCCGAGTTATGATTTGCCCATTGCCATAAGCGTTTTAGTAAAAACCGGCGGGGTTTCTTTCTCTTCTGACAGTCGGAAGATGGTTTTTGTCGGCGAACTGGCTTTGTCCGGCCAGGTGCGGCCGATTAATGGCGTTTTGCCGATTGCCCTAAAATCGAAGCAGGCAGGCATAAAAACTATTTTTGTGCCCAAGAAAAACGCTTCCGAAGCTAAGTTGATTAAAGAATTAGAAGTTATTCCCCTTGACGATTTAGGCCAGCTAGCCCGGCATTTAGACGGCCGGGAATTGATTCCGCCTGCCGATTACAAGGAATTTAATTTTTCCAACGAAAAAATTTTTTCCGATATGGCTCATGTCCGGGGGCAGGAGCATGCCAAGCGGGCGATAGAAATTTCCGCCGCCGGGGCCCACAACGTTCTAATGTTCGGGCCGCCCGGGTCGGGTAAAACCTTAATTGCCCGGACCATGCCGTCAATTTTACCAAATTTAACTTTAGATGAAGCTTTAGAAATAACCAAGATTTATAGCGTGGCCGGCCAGCTGCCGACAGAAACGGCTTTATTAACAACCCGGCCTTTCCGCTCCCCTCATCATACGGCTTCGGGCGTGGCTTTAGTCGGCGGCGGCACCTGGCCCAAACCAGGCGAAATATCGCTGGCTCATCGCGGCGTTCTTTTTTTAGATGAATTTAGCGAATTTCCCCGCCAGGTTTTAGAAAATTTGCGCCAGCCCCTGGAAGACGGGATAATTAATGTCAGCCGGGCCGCGGGCAATTTAAGGTTTCCGGCCAAATTTATTTTAGTGGCGTCTATGAATCCCTGCTCTTGCGGTTTTTACGGGGATAAGGAAAGGCAATGCACTTGCGCGCCCGGGCAAATTATAAATTACCGCAGAAGAATTTCCGGTCCGATTATTGACCGCATAGACCTTCATATTGAAGTGCCGCGTTTAAAATTTGATAAGTTAACAAGTGAAGGCACGGGAGAAAAATCTGATTCTATAAAAGTAAGGATTGAGGCAGCTAGAAGAATTCAGGCGGAAAGATTTAAAGATGCGCCCTTTATAACTAATTCGGAAATGAATTCAGAAGCAGTAAAAGACTTCTGCCAGATTGATAATTCCTCGTATCAGCTTCTGCGCAGCGCCGTTGACCAAATGCACTTGTCCGCCCGGGCTTATTTCCGGATATTGAAATTAGGCCGGACCATTGCGGATTTAGCCGGTGAGGAAAAAATTTTGACACCGCATATTGCCGAGGCCCTGCAGTATCGGCCGAGAGTTGAGTGAGAGTTTTCTATTTTTCTCTATATTTGTTATAATATTAACATACCTTACGAATTACAAATCTTTTACAAATTTACAAATATTATATAGACTTCTCACACCAGAATTCGTAAATTCGTCCCGCCACTTATATAAAATTATTTGAGGGCGGGATCCCGCCCCACGGCCCCGCTATAGCGGAGCCTCGCCTTTGGCGGGGCGTGGCAAGGCGGTCGATAATAAATTCGTAATTTGTAGGAATAAATAGCATATATGAAGAACAAATTATTAATCCTTTTGCTTATTTTTTCTTTTCTCTTAACTTCTGGTTTTGGCTGCAAGGGAGCGGATAAGGCAACCCAGGAGGCGATGAAACCGGTTACCTTAAATTATTGGCGGGTTTGGGACGGCCCGGACGCTTTTTCGGAAATTATCGCGAAATATAAGCAGTCGCATCCTTATATCAATATTAATTACCGTAAATTGCGTTATAGCGAATATGAACAGGCGCTCCTGGAGGCGATGGCCGAAGATAAAGGGCCGGATATTCTTTCTCTGCACAATACTTGGATAAAAAAATACCAAAGCAAATTGGCGCCCTTGCCGGCGGAAATTACTATGGTTTATCCGGTAGAAAAAGGCACGATTAAAAAAGAAGTCGTGCAAGAATTAAGGACAACAAAAAGTCTTACTTTCCGGGATTTGAAAAATAATTTTATTGATGTGGTGTATGATGATGTAGTCCTGCCGGTTAAGGACGAAAAAACCGGCAAAACGAGCGAGGGGATATTTGGTCTGCCTTTAGCGCTTGATACTTTAGTTATGTATTATAATAAGGACCTTTTTAATAATGCCGGGATTGCCGAGCCGCCTTCTTTTTGGAACCAGGAATTTCAGCAGACCGTAAAAAAATTGACTAAGCAGGATACCAGCGGGCAAATTATCCAATCAGGCGTAGCTTTAGGCGGGAGCAAAAATGTAGAGCGCTATAGTGATATTTTATCTATCCTAATGATGCAGAATGGCGCGGTTATGGCAGATGATGGCGGTAATGTTGTTTTTGACAGAATTCCGGAAGCCTTAAAAGAGCAGAAATACAGCCCGGGTTTGGAGGCCTTGCGTTTTTATACGGATTTTTCCAATCCAGCCAAAGAGGTTTATAGCTGGAACAGCAGTTTGGATAATTCCATGGAAATGTTTATTGCCGGCAAACTGGCCTTGATGTTCGGCTATGCCTATCATTTGCCAACCATAGAGGCAAGGGCGCCGAAACTGAATTTCGCCATTGCTAAGTTACCGCAGATAGAGGACAACTCGGGCAATATCAACTTTGCCAATTATTGGGTGGAGACGGTTTCTAATAAAAGCAAATATGTAAATGAGGCCTGGGATTTTATCCAGTTTGCCGCAAAAGCTGACCAGGCAAAATTATATTTAACTAAGACAAAAAAACCGACTGCCTTGCGCTCCTTAGTTAATGAGCAGATTGAAGACGAAGATGTAAGCGTTTTTGCCAGTCAGATATTAACAGCCCAGAGCTGGTATCATGGCGAAGACGCCAATGCGGCTGAGCTAATTATGGGAGAAATGATTGATTCAGCGGTTGCGGGCGAAGGCAAAATTGAAGGAATTATAAATTTAGGGGCGAGAAGAATTCAGCAGACGATAACGAAGTAAGAATTGTGAAGTATGAATAAAGAATTAAGAAGTTAGAATTATGAATTTTATTAAGAATAAAAAACTAATTTTGTGCTTTTGTTCTTTTGTGTTTTTGTGTTTTTGTGTTTTGTCCGTTAATTTTTGTTGGGCAGAAGGAGGAATTGTTCCTGACGAAGGCAAAAAAGCTACTGGGAACTATGAGCTAAACGATTTTGTTAAAATAGGTATAAATGTCACTAAGTGGATTTTGGGCATCGTGGGCTCATTGGCTTTGCTTATGTTTGTTTATGGGGGTTTGATGATGATTTTGGCTGGCGTGAGCACCAGGGCCGAAGGCGGTAAAGATAAAAAAATTAATATAGGCAAAGACGCTATAGAAAATGCTATTATCGGTTTAGTAATTGTTTTTACTGCTTACATGATTATTGGTTTTGTTTTTTCCGCCTTTGATATACCGGGCGGCGAAAATTGGGCAAGTTCTAATTGGTTTAAGTAAGAACTTATATTGTTTTTATGAATGAATTTAAGCCGAATAAAATATTTTCCGCTTCTGAAGCGGTAGCGGAACAACTGCGCCAGAAGCGGGAGGAGAGCGATTTAAAAATAAAAGATATAGCTAAAAAATTAAATATAAAGTATGAATATCTTGAAGCTTTGGAGAACGGAGAATATAATAAATTGCCGGCCGGAGTGTATGGAAAAAATTTTTTAAGGGAATATGCCGTTTATTTAGGGCTTAATCCCAAGAGACTATTAAAAGAACTTGAAACGGATAGGAGTTTGGGCGGGGCAGGAAAGGGCAAAGAGATTTTTTCCCAGCAGGTTGCGAAGAAGTATAATTTTTTAGTTGTCCCCAAGATAGTAAGGAGTTTTGTCATAATAATTATTGTTTTCGCCCTTTTTGTCTATTTAGGTTTTTGTTTAAAGAAGATAATTTCGCCGCCGATGTTGGAGATAATTGAGCCGCTGGATAATTTAGTCACTGATAATAATTTTGTGGTTGTTTTCGGGAAAACGGAGCCAGAGGCCGAGGTAAAGATCAACGAAGAGCTGGTCGCCTTAAGTTCCGGAGAAAAGGAGAGCTTTTTCACGGAAAAAATTAATTTAAAATCAGGGCTAAATACTATAACCATAACTGCTAAAAAGAAGTACGGGCGGGAAGTGACACTTTACCGGCAAATATTGGCAAACGAATAAAATATATTTTATTAATTGCCCTGTAGCTAAAGATTACAGGGCGTGAATTATTTAATTAGAATGCCCTATTCGCCCGCCTAGACGAGCTGGCCCGCTTCGCTGGAGCGAAAGCGAGGCGAGCGAGGCTGGTAGCATTTGTAGTCAATTTTATGTTTAAAGTTACAGGAGGAAATGTTTTGCTTGATGCTGGTTTTATACTAAGCAAAGCACAAATCACAGGAAATATAAAAGTGGCTGATTTGGGTTGCGGCGCTTCCGGGCATTTTATTTTTCCCGCGGCGAAAATAGTCGGTAAGAGAGGCATTGTCTATGCCGTTGATATCTTGAAAACGGTTTTGGAGGAAATTAATAAAAGGGTGAAGCAGGAAAATATAGAAAATATCAGGACGGTTTGGAGCGATTTAGAAATTTTTAAAGCCACAAAAATAGAGTCAGGCAGCCTTGATACAGTTTTGCTTATAAATACCCTTTACCAGTCTAAAAAAAGAGTTGAAATTTTGCGGGAAGCTATTAGGATGCTAAAAAAGGGGGCAAAACTATTGGTGGTGGAATGGAAAAATGTGTCTTCCCCTTTTGGGCCGCCGCCAGAAGAAAGGGTTAAGCCCGATCTGCTGGGAATCGGAGCAAAAAAATTAGGGCTGGAAATAGAAGATGAGTTTGAAGCTGGCCAGTATCATTATGGCATTTTATTTGTTAAATTATAAAATAATACCTGCCTGCCGGCAGGCAGGAAATAACATAAAAATATGGGGAATCTTTTATCGCTAAAATTCTTGTTTAATCTTAGGCCGAGCGCGCTCCTGCCAATTTACCAAAAGACTTTTGTTATTTTTGTCTTGGCTTTGGTTATTTTTTTTCTTTTTTGCCGTTTGCTTACGGGTAGAAAAAGAGGGCTTTATACTTCTTCTTGGCGTCGTTTGCAATCTTTTTCTCTGGCTAATGCCTCCATCGGTTTGATTTTACTCTTTTTTAATTACGAATTGATTCCTTTCCTGTCCGCCCGTTTTTGGCTTCTTCTTTGGGCGGTTTTTATGCTGGTTTGGCTTGTTTTTATTGCTAAATCTCTGCTAAAGATACCGGAAAAGAAAAAGAAGCTTGAGGAAGAAAGGGAATACCGGAAATACATACCCTAAAATGAATAATGTCACCGCCGAGGCGGGATCCCGCCCTCAAATATTATAATTATAATAAAGTGGCGGGAAATAATGAATAATGAGAAGGCTGGTTATGAGCTTTCTTTTTTAAGTTTATGAATTATAGGCAAATAGTCGGAAAATTTGGAGAAAATATTGCCAGAGATTATTTGTTAAGGCGGGGCTACAAAATTATCGGCATCAATCAAAAAATTAGTTTTAAAGAAATAGATATTATCGCCCGAGATGGGGAAGCGTTGGTTTTTGTTGAGATAAAAACAAGATTGTCTCAGATTTTTGGCGGGGCTGATAATGCTTTTAACTTTAGAAAATTAAGTAATTTAAAAGAAGCTCTGGAACTTTATATTTATAAAAATAATCTGGATGAAAATTTAGTCAGGCTGGACTTTATTTCCGTTGATATTAGCCGACAGAAAAAAAAGGCTAATATTAAACATTATAAGGATATTATTTAAAACATCGTTAGAACAAGGGGGGGGGTTATCCTTGTTTTATCCACATTTTTTTACACAGTTTTTTCCCGCTTTTCCTCAGCTTATTAACCAGTTATTTACTTGACGAGGAAAACACAGCTGGATAAAGTTAAACTATCATTAGTTATTAGGGCTAAAAAGGTCAAATCGGCTTCGCTGGTCTGCACCCCATTAGCCCTAATTAACCAATGATTAAAAATAAGGAACATAATATAATTTAGTAATTGGCTAAAAAAATAATTATTGCTTGAAAGAGAAAACTATAAAAGAAATTAAGGAGGAAGATAATTTTTATGATTTTTAAAAAGAAAGCTGCCCTCTTTATTTTTTTTACTCTTTTAGCTCTCTTTTCGGCCGGCGAGGCTCTGGCCGGGCAGGTTGACTCCCCGACCATTGTTGAGCTGGGGTATAAAAAGGGCCAAGAATTTTCCCGCCAACTTTTTATAAGAGGTTTAACTCCGGCTAACACCGAAGTTTTAGTTTATGTTAACGGGATTTATACCGACTTTGCCAAAGTAAAGAGCGAAGGAGCGGAAAGCGACAGCTTTTATTATGAGCATCCAACGGCTTTAGCCGGAGGGAACGAAATAAAGCTTATTGCTCAAGATAAGACCTCTTTGGTTTTATCCCCGCCGGTTGAGAAAAAGTTTGTCGCCCCCCCCTTGCCAGCGCCAACTTTAATTGGACCGGGAGAGGAAGACGCAATTGGTAGCTCAAGACCTTTTATAACCGGCTTATCGGTTGGCAGAAGCTTTGTTCATATTTACATTGACGGCGTTTATAATGGACGAACCGAAGTTTTGACCCATGAATCAGGCACCGCCAATTTCGCTTATAAGCCATTTTTGAATTTAGGTGTTGGGCCGCATAAAGTTTGGGCTGTGGCCGAAGAGAAAGAGGGCAGAAAAAGCGGCCTTTCCAAGATTCTGCAGTTTAGAATTGAAGAGCCAATGCCAGCTCCGACTTTATTTGTGCCAGTAGTAAACAGCAACACTAATTACAGCCGCCCTTTTGTCGTCGGCTTGGCGAAAAATGACTCTTTTATAAAAGTTTTTATTGACCATAAATTAGCCGGCCAATTTTTCGTAGCCAACCATAAATCCGGCACTGCTAATTTTGTTTATAAGCCCCCGGCCTTAGTCAGAGGAAGCCATTTAGTCTATACCACCGCGACTGACAGCCGCGGCAAAGAAAGCCAATGGTCAAATATTGTTTATTTCTCTGTGCGCCAGCCGGTTATTGCCCAGTCAGCCCGGGAAGAAAAGGACGGGCTGGTAGGCAAAATTGAAGAGCCGGTTTCTCTGGATATAGAGGATTCTTCTTTGCTTATTTCCCCGAGCGGAGACGTGGAAAAAGCCGAGAAGTCAGAAGAAGATATTTCCGACAGTGAAATCAAAGATATGATCGGCCAGATAGAAGAAAAGAAAGAAATCGCTTCTGGGCTAGTTGATGAAAGCAGGCAGGAGCAAGGGAAATTAGGAATTAACTTAGTAATATTTATTATTTTTCTTCTGGGGATAATTGGCTGGATATTTTGGGTGAATAGAGAATTGGCCAAGGAGCAGCGAGAAAATAAGGAAAGTCCGGAAAATTCCCCGCTTTCAGAAAAAAAAGGCAATTCTTCCGATAATTCAGGAGAAAATAAATTGTTTTAATTAACCCCAAAAATGGAAAAATAATTTATTGTTGAAACCTCTTTGTTTAAATATTTAGATGTCGTGTCTTTTGGTTATTTTTCCCTTCGGGAAAAAGCGGCACTATCCCGCTTAGCGGGACCGCACATGCGAATTAGAACTGCGAGGCATAAAGACAGAAAAATTTCAGGAGGCAGTGATAGGCCCCTTCTTTTAATCCCCACCCCAATTTTCAAGCTGGGGTGGGGTTTTGTTAAACCTAAATTAGAATTTATGGGTTAAAGATGTTAAAATAAAGGTAACTTATATTTGTATAAAAAAAACATTTTATGAAATTATCAGTAATAATCCCGGTTTACAATGAAATAAATACTATTGCCGAAATAATAGAGAGAGTAAAAGGGGTTTTGATTGAGAAAGAAATAATTAAGTTTAGATTTTTTGACTAAAATAAGGATTAGACGCGCATTTTGCAAATTGCGCTCATCCGAATTTTAAAATATGGACAGTATAAAAAATAATCTTTGGCTAAAAGTAATTTCAGTTTTTATTGTTTTTTTTAGCATATTTTTTTTCGGCCATTTGTTAAAACAAGGCTTTTGGTCAAACGATGACCCTTATTATCATGCTAAACATAGCGCCCTGATAGTCCAAACAGGGGATTTGACATTAGTTAGGCCATGGCTGGAGTTTCATTTTCTAAATTACGCGCCCAATGACCCCTGGTGGGGGTTCCACCTGTTACAGGCGATTTTTATTTATTTCTTTGGCATTTTTTTAGGCGTAAAAATTTCCTCCGCTTTCCTGGCCGGTTTATTTTTTGCCGTTTTCTACTTTATCCTAAAGAAATTTTCTATACGATATCCGTTTGTTTGGACTTGCCTCGCTTTCGCTTCCTCAAATTATTTTCTATTCAGAATATCTATGGAAAGGCCGCAGATTTTAGGCATAATAATGCTGCTGGCCTTCTCTTATTTGTTGGTTAAGAAGAGATATTATTCAATGTTTTTTTTGGCTATTCTGTTCGCCATTTTCTACCATTTTTTTCTCTCTTTATTTCTCATAGTATTCTTTTATTGGCTGGCCGAATATTATAAGGCAAAAAAAATAGACTTAAAGCTGTTTATTTTTACCGGTTTGGGAATTATAATAGGAGTTCTGATACATCCTGACAGCTTGAATTATTTATTTGTAGTCTTTGTCCACTTCGGGGAAGTTCTTTATTTAAAATTTACCGGCGTTAACTTGGGAGTGGGCGGCGAGTTATATCCCTGCACTTTGACCGGTTTTATTTTCAGCAATTTTTTAGTATTTGTTTCTTTTTGTTTAGCCATTGTCCTGTTTTTAGGCGACAAGCGGATAAATAAAAACCGGGAAATAATTTTTTATTTTTTAGTAAGCGTTTTTTGGTTTTTGGTCAGTTTAGTTATTATCAGAGGAGCCGATTTTTGGATTCCTTTCGGATGGCTGTTTGTCGCTTTGGTTTTCAAAGAATTTTCACAGTCCGAGGAATGGCTTTATATTAAAATTTTTTTTCGCCGCCGCGTTAATTTGAAAATAGCCGGATTTTTTTTCCTTATTTTCATTTTATTTGTTTCTCTTTTTAATATTACGGAAAATTTTTTCATAAGAACGCGGGAGGGCAATCGAAATCTAACTAGGCAATATATAGCCGATGCCAATAATTGGCTTAAAAAAAACACGCCGGCGAATTCAATTATTTTTTACGATGACTGGTCGCTTTGGCCGATGATGTTTTTTTACAATGACCACAACCGCTATATTACCGGTATGGACCCGACCTTTCTGTACGAATATGACCATCGGCTTTCCTGGATCTGGAAAAATATCAGCTATGACGGGCTTTATTGCGATAAGCCGGAGATTTGCCTTGAAATTGGGCCGAGAGATAACATAAGGTTAGTCAAGGCGGCTATTAAGGATATTTTTAGGTCTGATTATATTCTGCTTAAAAATTATCAGCAGCATCCTCTGGCCAAGCTCTTGGCGGCGGATAGGAAGGATTTTACGAAGGTTTTTGGCAGTAAAGGAATTCTAATCTATAAAATCGTCCCGTAATTATATTTGGAATTATATATCTGCTGAATATTATTAATAAAGGCATATTTTATTTATTTTTTAAAATATGCTAAAATATAGGAAATGTTGATAAATGGTTTTATTTTAAAATTAACTAAAAACTTTAGCTATTATTTATAATATTAGCTAAGATTTAGAGGGGAGGTGAAATATGAGAGAAAAATTTTACAAAAATCTGTTGGCAGCGGTCATGATTATGCTAATTATGGCTCCGGTGTTTGCTTTGGCTCTTCCTGCGCAGGCGGTAGATGCAAATGAATTACTTTGGGGCAACCAAGAGAATAACGTGGCAGGCAATTTAGGTCTAGGCGAAAAGGACCCGAGGGCAATAGTGGCTGGCGTAATTAATATCGCTTTAGGATTCTTAGGCATAGTGGCCGTAGTAATCATTATACTCGGCGGGTTCAAATGGATGACAGCCGGCGGCAACGAGGACAAAGTAGCTGAATCAAAAAAATTGATTACGGCAGGTATTATCGGTTTGGTTATTGTTTTGGCAGCCTGGGGAATTGCTACTTTTGTTATCAATCAGTTATATAACGCGACTGGCGCAAATGAAGCAATATAAATTCTTAAAACCGGTTTTAAGAATTAACCCCGCACCTTTTGGGCGAAGCACTCCTGTGTTAAATATTCCGATCAGCAACTATCACAGGATGATTAATTGTATGGATTAAATATTTTTAAAAGATATTTAATCGCCCAAAAAGGTGCGGGGTAAAGTGGTTTTTCCGCCTTTGGCGGGATTCCACTCCTTTGGGCGCAAATATTTTAATTTGCACTTAGAGTAAGTGGAAAATAAGATGAAAAATATAAAATTAATATTTTTAAACAAAAAGAATTTTTTAGTTGTTATTCTTATTGCCCTAACTTTCGTTTTTAGCTGTTCTTCTTTGGTTTTGGCGGAAGATAGTACGCCCGCAAAGGAAGGTTATGGTTTAGAAAAGACGGTTGAAGAGGGTTTTGGCAAAGTTCCTGACAAAACCGACCTGCCCAGTATTATTGGCGGGATTATCGGCGCCGGCTTGTCTTTTATTGGGATTTTGTTTTTTATTTTAGTTATCTACGGCGGTTATCTTTGGATGACAGCCCAGGGCAATGAAGAGCAGGTCGGCAAAGCCATCAGCATTGTTACCCAGGCCGCTATCGGTTTAATAATCGTGGCGGCCGCTTATTTAATCACTAGATTCCTTGGCGAAACAATTATCGGCCAGGTTATACCGGGGGGTTAAAAAATAAAGAGATGGTTTTTTTGAATAATAGAAAATTGATAAGTTTGGCGATATTATTTGTTTTTGTTTTTACTTTCTTTTTGGCAATAGAGGTTGCTTGCGCAGAAGAACCTTCGGGCGCAGCTGAATCTTTTAATCAGGGGTTAGAAAAGACTGGCGGGGAAATCGGCTATAAATCTGTTCAGGGTGATAAAGCAAAAACTGAGATTGCTTCCCTAATCGGCAATATTATCGGAGCAGTTATGGCTTTTATCGGCGTGGTCTTTTTTGTTCTAATTATTATGGGTGCGCTTGATATTGTCGGCGCCGGGGGCAATGACGAGATGGTAAAAAAAGGGAAAGACAAGATAAAAAACGGGGCGATCGGCGTTTTAATTGTCTTTGCCGCTTATTTATTCACTCATTTGGTTTTAACTATAGCCAGCGGCCAAGAGGTAAAGATATTTAATCTTTAGGTATGGGAAATTTAGATAAGAAAAGGTGCGGGAAGATAATAGCGGTTTTAGTTTTTTCTTTTCTTTTTATTTTGATGAATATGAATTTGGCCGAAGCGGGAATCGGCGATTGGGGAGGAGAGTTAGAAAAAGGAGTATCAAAAACGGAGGTTTATGAGACAAGCGCGGTTGGGGAAGGCGGCACGGCCGCAACTATTGCCAAATATATCGGCGGTATCCTTTTTTTAGCCCCGTTTTTCGGCTTTCTTTTTATAGCCAGGATTATTATAGCCGGTTATGAATGGATGACAGCCGGTGGCAACAGCGAAAAAATTGAACTGGCAAAAAAAAGGATAACAAATGCGACTATCGGCCTCTTAATTTTTGCTATAGTGTATTTCCTCGCCTATTTCTTTGTTGAAACCTTTGCCAGATTAGAAGGCTATGGAGGCGGTTTTGACACTATAAATAAAGAATAAATATATTTACCCCGTTAAAATTTGGTGAGCTATAAAAAATAACTGAATTTTTAGCGGGAAAGAATGGTTTTAAACAATAGACAAAATATTATATGGGTAAAAAAAGTAAAAAAATTTTTAATGGGGTGAGTTATAGGTTATTTTTTAAAAAGACTATTTCTGCCGTTTTTATTATTTTAATAAGCTTAATTATCGCGGACGCCACCAAGGTTTCGGCTGAGACTCCGCCAGAGCCGTCTAAAAGTTCGGTCGGCTCTTTACTGGAAGCAGCAGGGAATGCAGCCAAATATGATACCGCAAATGTGAAGAGCGGGGCGATTAGCACATCTTCTATTGCCGGCGGAATTATAAGAATTTTTCTTTCTTTATTGGGGGTTATTTTTATACTTTTAATGCTTTACGGCGGCTATCTTTGGATGACGGCCAGAGGCAACCAGGAGCAGGTTACTAAAGCCAAAGAGTTGATGACAAGTGCGATTATCGGATTAGTTATTGTTATTGCCGCTTACGCTATTACTTACTTTGCTTTATTTATGATAGCCAGAGAGTATGTCGTGGACAGCGGATTTAATTAATATAATGCTAATCCGCAAATGTATGCGAATGCCGCAAATTGCAAATAATGTGAATTATGAATAAAGTATTTCCGTTTATTTATAGATTAACATTATATTCTTATTCTTATGCTAAAGATTATTAAACAAGTTTCAATTTTAGTTCTTCTCGTGCTTATTTTAATTTTTCCGTACTTTGTTTTTGGCCAGACAATGAAAGGCGGGCTGGAACAATTAGGAGGAGCCAGCGGTTATTCAACTAATGTTACCGAAACTACGGTTTCAGCTATTGCCGGCACAGCCGTTAGCATTTTTTTAAGTATTCTTGGTATCATTTTTGTAGCTTTAATGCTTTACGGCGGATATTTGTGGATGATGGCCCGGGGCAATGAAGAGCAGGTAACAAAAGCCAAAGAATTAATCCAGGCCGCGATTATCGGTTTAATTATTATTATAGCGGCTTATGCTATTAGTTTCTTTATCTTTGACCGGATAACCAGGAAGACTTTAACCAAGCCTGGCGGAGGCGGTGGAGGAAGCGTAGTAACAGAGCCTGTCTGCGGCGAGGGCCAGGAACTGCGAGGAGGCGATTGTCAGAATATTCCCGGGTATGATAATTAGTCATATAATTTTTTATGAATTTTTTCAAAAAAACAAAATATTTTTTAGCATTTTTAGCTTTCTCAGTCTTAAATTTCAGGATTGCTGATTTAGCTTTTTCCCAAGGTTTTGGTCCGGTAGCTGGCGACCAGACAGAGGCTTTTTTTAGTGAATCAGGCTTTACTCCGGCTAATGAATCGTCTTTAGGCCAAATCGTGGCCGTGGCAATCCAGGCCTTCTTGGGATTATTGGGCGTTATTTTTTTGGTTTTGATGATTACGGCCGGGTATAAATGGATGACCGCTAGCGGCAACGAGGAAAAGCTTACTGAGGCTAAAGAAACAATCTGGCGGGCGGTAATCGGCTTAATTATTGTTGTCGCGGCTTATGCCATTACTTATTTTGTGTTTAACAGTTTGGATTGGTTTGGCGGGGGGGCTGATGTAACTGTGGGTTAAAATTTAAAAATTTTTATATTTAAAAAAGGATGTTCTGCTGCGAACATCCTTTTCGTTTTTCTAATATATCCTGTTGATAATGTACCTTAGGTCGACTTCTACCCCCAGCACACTTTTTTTATACCCGGAGTTACCGTTGTCATATCGTCTCGTATCATTAAGAGGGTATAGCTTGTGAAACATTTGAACGTTTCCTCCCCTCCTCTTATAGAGAGCTATTTCTGTCGGTATAGTTTGGACTGGCAAGAAGTGAACCCCGCCATTTGGCTTTAAGGGTATTCTGTACCCCGGAATTTCGGGATCAAAGAAATAAGCCTCTTGGCTCGGGTCATTATTAATGATTGCTATTATGTAGTTACCGAATTTTTTCCCGCCTCTGGCTTTACTGACTATGCTCTTCATATATTCTGCTCTGGCCTGCGCATCAATCAGCTCAGCCATTTCAGAGGGGGTGACCGACGGGCTTAATAAGCTTAGATTTCTTTCTTTAAAGG
>Ga0265592_1000357_pt1 | contig 24554 bp, 17 predicted proteins | sample saktaG_7_FD_190141 | JGI IMG/M metagenome (GOLD analysis project Ga0265592, IMG submission 190141) | Saline water microbial communities from Sakinaw Lake, British Columbia, Canada - sak_2010_1_5_120m | ecosystem: Environmental > Aquatic > Non-marine Saline and Alkaline > Saline ... | reverse complement strand
GACCTGAACTACGGAGTTGCGGTACACTACGCTTTCAAAACTCGGCGAGTCGCAAACAAGTCCGTCATACCAAGTGCTACCACCTGCTTTTTAAGATCATTCGTTACATTCACACTAAAAATTTCAACCTCTTTCCCCAAATCCACTTCTAATTTCTCTACTCGTGCCAATTTCCGAAGAAACTGTGAACCGGACAACGTTACATCTTTAGATTCAGACGAATGAATCATCCATCTGAGTGCCGATAGCAACCGAAACGCCAGAGTGCAGATAAAAATAATCGCCCTTACTCTTGATTCCAACCGATGACGGATGGGTTTGAGTTCTTCCTCCGTCTTGATCGTCCTGAAAACCTTCTCAATAAAGTCTTTCTCAAGGTACATCCTGACAACTTCCTGAGCCGTAAATGCTGGATCAGTAGAGTACAGCAGGAATTTACCATCCATAGATTTCGCTTCAGCAATCCTCGTTTCATTCAATACATAAGAAAAATCGATTTTTTTCTCATCATCAGGAAATTGTATGCTAAAAAAACTGCTCCAACCATTCAAGATGCCTTTAATCTTACTTTTCAATTCATTTTGAGATTTAAATAACAAATTTTCCTTTAATCGATCTAAATCTTGAGTGATCTCAAAGATAGCCTTATTTCTTCGAATTAATGATTTTGTGCCCTTTGTAACATTTTTATAGACAACAACTTCACGATCCTGGGAATAGAGACGAGCCTGAATCTTACAGGCATAGAGTTCTCCGGTATTCTTGCACGGGACTAAAAATTCTGGTATTTCTGGAATCTGGGTCATCATAATGATATCTTTAGCTTCATTTGAGATCCTGGGAATCCCACAAATAACCTTCCAACCCAGGCTCTCGATAGCTAAAACCGTTTTTTTCGAGGTATTTCCTCTATCCCATATGATAGTACCATCGTGAATTGAAAAATCTGATAAGCGGGGTATCAAATGCTGCATTGTGGTCATGGATGTGTGATTTCCCGGATGAATCAGATGGGATATCAATAGGTTGTCATATTTAGAGACCAATAGAGAGAGATTGAACTGCTGATATCGCCAATTTTCTGAATTATGGCCTTTTTCTGCAAGTGGACAGGTATGTCCATAGGTAATCATGGAGGTCATATCATAGGCGAGAATATCATTTTCATTCTTTGGAAGAGGATGTTTATTCCGCCAGATTGCATACAGGGATTCATCAATAGCCTTAGTATTGTCAACTACCCGACCAGTTGCTGAATCTTCACTGCATACACAATCAAGTGCAGCAAAAAAGGCGTCTCTGTCAGCTCCTTTTGGTGATAAATCTGATAGTTCAGGGAGATCTGTTCCCTCTATCCATTCTTCAAGTACTGTTGCACTTTCTGGATCCAAAGCCCGATTTATTGCCCATAATGTTAATAATTTCCCTGGGCTATTCGCTTTTCTTCTCCCTTTCAGGCCACAAACCCGGTCGATTGTTTCAACCATTTGCATCTCTTTCGCGATTGACCACAGGACCGTCACATCTCCACTACGAACCGATCTTTCAGGAGTTTTCCATTCAATCATGCTCTTTTTTGGAAGAGGGACTTTTTCCTGCTCTCCTTCAACTCCAAGATATCGAACAAACTCACTTCGTACTTTCTTCCCTTCTCTGACACTCCGGTATTCACACAAGTAAACACTGTTGCCTTTTTTCATACGCCTGATCCATACCATAGTAGTGTATATTTAACACTACAAACATATAAAGGTATCGCGAAATTCAAGGAGATAGAGAGAAAAAGAAGGGAAATTTACGTGATCGCGCAAAACAAGACCGTAGGTAGTGTACACGATCTCCTTAATTCAGGTTGTGAATATGGAAGAGATTGTCGTCATTGAGGTTCCCTCCCAGCAGGGGATGGACTCACAAGAACCGGGACATACCGGCTGATACCACAACTTTTGCTGGAAGTCTACAAATATTGCCTGAATGGGAAGATTACGGTCACAAGGATGCCGGTATTTGTCTGTCATGAAACTTCACCTGATGAGGGGAAGGGGGCACAAGAGAATGAAATCTCCACCGTGGAGGTAGCGTCGCCGGAATCGGGACCGGTGACGGGCAACAGCGATATCAGGGCTTATGAACTGCCTGGGGGAAAGATGGTACGGGCAATACGAGTTGTGCGAATCAACATACTATGCACTTTTCTCCTGGATAGAGAGTAACCAGCACCATATTGCAGGTCCGATCCGCGAGATCAAACCAAATGATCCACGAAAGGCTACACCCGCAAATATCATGACCGAGAACTAGATCCCGATCCAATAAGAAACCTTCATTTTTCGGAATTCCCACGGGATATTCCGGTGTTCTTCACCTTTCCATCTACTCCATGCCCGATGGTGAGATAACCACTGCAACCGGTTGGAACCTGGGTCACCAGGTGTGAGATTTTGGCATGATTGTAATCACACCTCCAGCTAAAAAACCAGCATTTTTGCCCTGATTGTGTTCCCAGGTATTGTGTATCCTCTGCTTGTTATACAGAAAATAGAACACTAAGGCTTTATGTTGGTGTAATCAGGATGGCATTACTTACTTATAGCAAGAGGCCATTCTATTATTGGTTAGAATTAAACCGTTGTAAAATAACCATATAGGTGGATGAAGATGAATGGATTACAACCCTGCAATGGAAGCGAAAAAAGTAGATCGGACAGAAAAAAACCTGGGCCATTACCTACATTGTACAGTCTGGGAATTGATATCGGGTATTCATCAGTGAAGGTCGCACTCATTGATGATGCGGAAAGAATTGTGTATGGAGACTATGTTCTCCATAAGGGAAAAATAAAGGAGACAGCAAAAAATATGCTCTCCACCCTTTCAAAGCACTATGATCCAGCACTCATCGTATATGGTGCAGTGACCGGAAGTGAGACAAAACAGCTTGTACAGGAACAGGGAATTCACCATGTCAATGAGGTGTCGGCACTTATTGAGGGCAGTATATGCATACATGATGCAGTTCGGTCTGTTATAGAAATAGGGGGAGAAACAGCCAGGTATATCACCGGATTTTATAAGCAGGATAAGTCGAGACTGGAAATTTCAATGAACTCAAACTGCTCTGCAGGAACCGGTTCATTCCTCGAAGAGCAGGTGTCCCGACTCAACCTTGCCATTGAGGATTATTCCGTTTATGCAGCACGGGGCACCAACATTCCCAGGATCGCGGGACGGTGCAGTGTCTTTGCCAAAACAGATATTATCCATCACCAGCAGGAGGGAGTACCGGTTGAAGACATCCTTCTGGGTCTGGCATATGCACTGGTAAGAAATTACCGGGCAGCGGTGATGAAAAAATTGCCATTACAAAAACCCATCTTCTTTGCCGGGGGCGTTGCACGTAATGATGCAATTGTTCATGCATTATCAGATATCCTGAACTTGTCTGATGGTGATCTTATCGTTTCAGATCTCGGTAGTACAACGGCTGCCATAGGGGCTGCAGTTATCGCAAAAAAAACCAACTCCATTCTGCGATTTGAGAAATTAGAGAGAATTTTGCAGGAAGAAGGTGAAGTACGACACCCTGATGGGTTCAATCTTACTCTGCCATGTTTATATCAATATGGTTTGGATGATTATCACAACAAGCACACATGCAAACCTCTGGACCCTGGCATCGGAACAATTGACTGCTTTCTTGGTATTGATGTCGGCTCTACCAGTACAAATCTCGTTCTCATCAATGAGCACCAGGAGATCATTGCCTGCCAGTATCTTAAAACTTTAGGAGACCCGGTCCAGGCTGTCATCATCGGGCTTGGAGATCTGGGGAACAAATATGACGACCGGGTCCGCATTGTCGGTGTAGGCACAACAGGTTCGGGACGGTACATGATTGCCCGGCTCACAGGGGCGGATAGTATTAAAGATGAGATTACAGCCCAGGCGCGGGCTGCAGTGGCTATAGATGATTCTATCGATACGGTCTTTGAAATCGGCGGACAGGATTCCAAGTATATCAACCTGAAAAATGGTGTTGTGACCGATTTTCAGATGAATAAAATCTGTGCTGCCGGAACCGGCTCATTTATCGAGGAGCAGTCAAGAAAATTCGATATTCCAATCAAAAAATTTGGGGAATATGCCCTTTCAAGTCAAAATCCGATCTATCTTGGTGAACGTTGCACCGTTTTTGTTGGAAGCAGTATTGCCGCACACCTTGAAGATGGATCTAGCATTGAGGATATTATTTCCGGTCTTTGTTATTCAGTTGTAAAAAATTATCTGAACCGGGTCGTGGGGCAGAAGGAAATTGGAGACCGCATCTTCCTTCAGGGAGGCATAGCATACAACCAGGGAGTAGTCAATGCCTTTCGCAGCCTTACCGAGAAGGAAGTGATAATTCCCCCGTTCTTTAGTGTGACTGGTGCATACGGAGCTGCAATTTTAGCAAAAGAGGAAATTGGATCTAAAAAAACTACGTTTAAAGGATTTTTTCCAGACAAACAAATCCAGATACAGGAAGAGAAGGTAACGACGCAACTCCATGAATCGGAACCAGAATATGATGCGATGGTCAGGGATCTCTTTTTTGAAGGGTATGATGGAACACGTGATCCTGGCCGGGAAACTATTGGAATTCCTCGAGCCCTCTTTACCTATGGGATGTACCCGATGTTTCATGCGTTTTTCAGGGAACTGGGGTACAACGTTATCTTGTCAGATCCAACCAGTGAACAGGCAGTCTGGCTTGGACAGGACTATTCGCTTGATGAAACCTGCTACCCGATAAAACTGATAAATGGTCATGTTGCCGAACTGGTTGAGAAAAATGTAGATTATATTTTTTTTCCTAATCTCTACACGGTAGTTCATCCAAAATCCCATACACGCCGGGATTTTGGGTGTCCGTACATGCAACTTGCCTTCAAACTGGTTAACCGGGCCATGGAGCTGGATAAGAAAGGTATCACCGTACTGGCACCTACAATCGGATTTAGTCTTGGGGAGGAATTCATGAGAAACAGTTTCATGAACCTTGGAAAGCAGCTCAAACGCACTCCAGATGAGACAGAACGGGCACTTAACCTGGGGATGAAAACCTTTCATGAATTTGAAACCAGGGTAGAAGAAAAGGGAAAAGAGGCGATAAAGAATATCAGACCTGATGAAAAAGCATTCGTTCTGATATCCAAAACCTACGGAGTGGCAGACCCGGTCCTCAACATGGGTATTCCAGGGAGACTCAAAAAAATGGGCTACAAGGTGCTGACATTCTACAACCTGCCCCCTTGTACCATCACCCAAAACCATCCAAACATGTTCTGGCCATTTGGTCAGCATATTCTCAAGGCAGCACAGGTGGTAAAGCAGCATCCCAATCTCTATGCCATTTACCTCTCCCATCACGGCTGTGGACCTGATACTGTGTTGACCCATTACTTCAGGGAGATAATGGAAGATAAACCGTATCTGAATATCGAAGTGGATGAGCATTCATCTGATGTAGGTGTCATTACGCGGCTTGAAGCCTTCATCAACAGCCTGACTCACATTCCTTCTGAAAAAGCTGGAGATATGGAATCATATCCAGCCCTTGTTCCTGATAAAAAGATCCGGATTACTACCGATTGTGCTAATTTTTCCAAGCAGACCTATTATTATATCCCTGACCTGTATCCCTATTCAAGGTTATTCTGTGAATTTTTAAAAAAGGAAGGAATAACGTCGAAACTCTTCTCTCCGACATCAGAAACATCTATCGATTATGGCAGGAAGCACACGATAACCAACGAATACTTCTCAATGACCGCCCTTATCGGGGATGCCCTGCAAATACCAGATATTCGAGAAAATAATAGAATCCCAAAAGTTTTATTCATTCCACAATCTGAAGGAGCAGAAGTGGAAGGGCAGTATAACCGGGTTCTTAGAACCATACTTGATGAGGAGGGACTCTCTTTTATTGGCATAAAGGCACCTTATATTGAAGATATCATATATCAGGACCGTAAGTACTACCATTGGGTATTTCTGCTTTCCCTTGCAGGGGATATCATTCGGTTAGCACCCCTTTCTGAAAGGGTCCGATACCTGACGCGGATGAAAGGAATCATCCAGAGAGATGAACTCAACGTGAAGGCTCTGGAGATTATTGCTAGGGAAATATCCGGAATTTTGCAGTCAGCGTCCTTTGCAAAGACGATATTTGCGATTGGTGAACCCCTGATCCTTTATAATGATATGCTCCAGAACAATATCCTGAATGAAATTGAACAAAAAAAATACCGGGTTGTGTATGCTCCATTGAGTGAATGCCTCTGGCAGACCTGGAAAGACCATGTCCTGCTTTATGGGAAGGATAAAACCGATATCCTCGTGAAAAAACTGGATGTACTCAAGGATTGCCTGATACAGATCCACCAGGTATTCAGGGAATTAAGTCCGTTTGAAGAAAACCCGGATGAACTCATCCGGCTGGCAGACAGCACAATCGGGTACTATGCCGGTGCATTTGGAAAATATCGCGGGGCAAAAATTGCAGGACTGTCAGATTCGGTTGACGGTATCATTACCATCTCTTCAATGTATGAGAACACTGGGATACTGTTACGCACACTCTATAACGGATTTGAAGCAAAGAATCCAAGGCCGATACTCAATTTAACATGTGACGGGACGGTACATAAAACTGATACGAGTAACATTGATTCATTTCTTTATTACCTGTAACCTGTACACCTTATAGAGTTGCATTAGACAATTCCATGATCAGGAGGCTGATAGCCCTTGATACACGATATGTACGATGGAGCATGAACTGATGTCAGTACCTGCACTAAAAAAGCAGCCGGGTTTTGACTTCCCTGTAGCGCCCAGGGAGAACATGAACAGATGCAAACCGGGGTATTACTACCGTATTTGATATGGAAATAAGATCACTGCTGTGTTACTTATAGATATCCAATCGTGAAGCGAACACCGGCCTGATAAACGAGTTAGGTGAAGATTATCCTTCCTTTAGAGAGTATCCAGAAGCGAACTGATATAGTGATGTAAGTAATATGTGACCACAATGGTTAAATTTAAACGGTTTAAAAACTAACAGTTAGCCTGTGATAAATCAGATCAAACTCGTGTGACCATGAAGAATATTTGGAAATTCGCTCCAGAGGATGGAAAGGAAAGAAGTTTGCTTACTCTTCTTATTCTCCATTTTCTGGAAAAAAAACCGCAATCCGGGTATGAACTATTAAAAGAAATTGAAGAGAAAACCAATGGAAAATGGGTACCAAACAAAGGAAGTTTATATCCCCGTTTAAAATCCCTTGAACAGGAAGGTATGATCCAGATCAAAGAGAGAGGAAAACGATCTAAAATTACATTTGAACTTACAGATGAAGGAAAACAGATGCTTCTTACCCTGAAAGGGAAAAAAGAAGAATCTGAAACGAGGGTGACATTTTTCAAAAAATTACATCTCGAGGTCTTTGGTGAAGAAAACTTTTCATTCATCAATTTCATGATGGATATCAGGTTTTATATTGAAGAACTCCCTGAAGAGAAAAGGAAAAACGCCATACAAATCTTACAAAACGCTTTTGATGAGATTAAAACATTATAAAATATGAAAATCCCGATTTTATCCCTGATATACAATAAATGATAACATGACGCATGAAAAAATTATGCAACCAGAGATACACATTAAACCGGTTGGAACGATCAGAAACGATACCTTGAATCCGTCTCTTCTCGCAGGAGATAATGGATTAAATCGGAATGAATCAGGTATTTCTGCTATCGAAGGTATGAGCGGTGATTATGATCAGGTATCTGAGATTATCCTGGCTGATGATATGACTGATCTGCTCGATGGAATTGAAGCATACTCACATCTCATTGTGCTCTATTGGGGACATCAGGTACCACAATCCGGAAGGATGCTGAAAAAAATTCATCCGGCAGGTCTTACCAGGTATGCAAAGCAGGGTATTTATGCAACCTACAGTCCAGCACGACCTAACCCGGTTCTGATGACGGTGGTCAGATTGCTTACAAAAGATAAAAACCGACTGTATGTCTCTGGTCTTGATGCCATTCACGAGAGTCCGGTCCTTGACATAAAACCGTATGTACCATCAATCTTCCCTCAAGATGACGTGATTATTCCGGACTGGATGTCGATGATAATGAAAGAATTTGGCCGGTGAAAAGGGGATTGTCATGGAAAACACTCATAATGCCAGGGCAGGGCCAGAATTTTGCTCAGGAGTCCTGGATAGTAAGACTATAGAATATCTTACGAAAAATCCCCGTGCTCATTTCAGGCAGGCCATAAAGAAACAGGATGCCGCCACCTGTCTTATTAAAACGGCTGAACTGCATGGTCACTTCTGCCCGGGAAGTGCTTTAGGAGTTATGGCTACCCTTTTTGGGCTGGATCTTCTTGGGGATGATCAGGCATCTGCCGATGGAATCATGGAAAACCTGATTGCAATTGTAGAGGTGAACGCATGTTTTGCCGATGGGGTACAGGCAGTATCTGGCTGTACACTTGGCAACAATTCCCTTATCTACCGGGACCTAGGCAAACATGCGGTTACTTTTGCTATCAGGGGGAGAAAAGAAGGAATACGGGTCAGGCTTCTGCCTGGATTTAAGGATAGTATCAATAAGCTGGTTCCGGAATTTTATCCTCTCATGAAAACGGTGATTATGAAACGTAGCGGAACAATGGAAGATGAACAGAAATTCCGTGTAATTGCAACAAAAACGGCATTTTCAGTAATAACACTGCCATATGAAACGTTGTTTGCTACACAAACGGTAACCCCGATTCTTCCGGAAAGGGCACCGATAACTGATTCATCGATCTGTCCGGGATGCGGAGAGGAGGTTATGAGTACAAAAATCCACAAACGTGGATTGATGAAAAATACGTGCTTCATGTGCAATGGAAAATATTTCGAAGTTGAGGGACGGGGAATCGTAAAAAGAGACCTTTACACCCATTCCGGTTCCGGTGCATAATAACCGGATAATTGTGTAATACTATGAATAATAATAATAAAGGTCATTGTACCCACATAAGATCGAATCATGGGAAACGGCCAAGCAGTTACTGGGTGCAGGATCCAAAAACCGTGTTCAGTGTGTTGAATCTTGGGCAAGGAGATGTTTTTCTGGATATCGGATGTGGAACCGGCGATTATTCCCTTCATGCTGCTAGAGAAATGGGCGGTACCGGCCATGTCTATGCCACAGATATTAGGGAAGAACTGATTGAATCCCTGATGGAACGAGCAAAGGCAGCTGGTCTTGATAACCTTACGGCCATCGTATGTGATATCAGGGATTCGCTTCCGTTTGAGAATAATTGCATTGATGTATGTTTCGTCTCCACCGTTCTTCATTCCCTGGATATCAAGACTTCAGGACCAGTTCTTTTTCGTGAAATTAAACGGGTTTTAAAACCTAACGGTCGATTTATAATCATTGAATGCAACACGGAGGATACGCGGTTTGGGCCTCCCTTACATATGCGTATCGATTTTAATGAAATGGAACGCATTATTACCCCCCATGGATTTAAAAAAACTGAACATGTAGACCTTGGTTATAATTACCTGCTCTCGTTTACCATCGGGAATATATCCTGATGTATCTCCCTGTTTTTGTGTGTATGAGAAAAACCTTTCAGTTCTCGTGTGAAGTGAAACGGACTGGTTTACTGAGTAATGCTTAACTGGTTTAGATATTTTTTATAATCTGATTTATGGTATTATTCAACCATACGGCCTGGAAATATGAAACCCTGCTGCTTTGATTCCATTTGCCGGATTACCGGAGAGGTGTTTGAATTGGTTGGTTTAAATGGCACAGGAAGAGTACTCTTCTCTCAAAACCCTTTTTAAAAGGTAAAGAAATTGTGTATCTTCTCAGACACGTGAAAAAAGCCCTTCGCCATCCTGTCTTTTAAAATGACTCAGATTCAGATCACACCCTGATATCCGGCTCTACCTGGTAGAATGAGGAACAGTTCATACCCGGCTTTCAAGTGGGACTAATTAGTGTACAGATTGCTGCACAGGTGGCTTTTCATGATTGTACTATTGCACCATGGGTATTCTGTCACACATATCATGATGAGACGATGATTATCTCCACAGCCAAAAAATTAGTAATGTTTCAATTACCAGGCATTTTTGACAACCAGTTATGGATCATGTTACCTGGATATACAGAATTACACAGATTCTCCATACTGATGATAAACCTGTCAATATTGTATAGGAGAACTTGAAAACTGGAAATAGAAAAAACAGGCAGGATCAGGTAAGCCCTGGACAGTTGGGGGGTATCATCCTAACTGACCCTTGATTTTTTCAGTATCCGTTCATCCTGGCAGCAATCTTTTTTGGCATAACTATAGGGACCCCGCCTTGTGAAAAGACCGAACAGGTATCCTGATAGATCGCATCAAGAGTCTCCTGGTTAATAATTTGTTCAGGCGCTCCCTGCCCTATGAGACCTCCTTTTGACAGGACAACAACTCTGTCACAAAACCAGGCCACGTGATTTGGATCATGGCTGCAGGCGATAATTGTCTTTCCCTCTGATACAATGTCTTCCATAAAACTCCATATTTTCATTTGGTTTTGAAAATCAAGTGCAGAAGTTGGCTCATCAAGAAAGAGGAGGGGAGTATCCTGTGCGATCGCACGAGCCATGAGCACCATCTGTCGCTGACCCCCCGAGAGGTGATTATACGGTTCATCAGCATAATCCAGGATCCCAATCTGGTCCATTGCATCACGGGCAATCTGCTTGTCACTCCGTTTTATCCCGAAAAATCCCATGAGGTGAGGTGTCCTTCCCATGAGGACAACTTCTTTTGTGAGGTAGGGGAAAGGAGGTTTATGCTCTTGGGGAACATACGCAACGGTTCGTGATAACTGTTCAACCGGGTGATTGCTGACATCATGGGAATTCATCAGGATGACTCCCTTTTCAATGGGAAAAAACCGGAGACAACATTTAAACAATGTCGTTTTTCCTGATCCATTCGGCCCGAACAATCCACAGAGTTCCCCTTTATCAACAGAGAATGAAATATCGGTGAGGGTGGGTTTTTCTAAGTACCGAAAAGAGACGTTCTTGATCCGGAGCATGAAAACTCACCAAAGTCCCTTATTTCTGAGCAGATAACAGAGGTACGGGGCACCCAGAAGGGAAGTAATAATTCCAACAGGTATCTCTGCATAGGTAGCGGTTCTTGCGATGGTGTCACATACCAGGAGATAACCGGCTCCCATTAGAAAGCAGGCCGGAATCACAAACCGGTTATCCGGACCAAGAAGCATTCTTGAAGCATGGGGCATCATGAGCCCGACCCATGCTATGATTCCAACAAGAGAGACCGAAAACGCAGTGATTCCTGTTGCTATTACAATTACCAAAGCCTTGTTCTTTTCCGGGTTGACACCCAACGTCCGTGCTTCTTCGTCACCCATGGAGAGAATATTCAGTTTCCAGGAAAGTGACCAGATGATGAAAAAACCAAGAATACATAGTGGAACAAGTAATCGTACATCATTCCACGATGCATAATAAAATCCACCCATGAGCCAGAAGACGATCTCACGAAGGGCCTGGTCATTGGCCATGTACTTGAGTAGCGATACCAATGCTGAAAATATTGATCCAACAATTACCCCGGCAAGGATAAGGGTTACCACCGGTGTCTGCCCCCTGATCCGTGCAAGACCATATGCAAGCACAACAGCAAGAGTGGCAAAAATGAATGCAAAGAGTTGAATAGAAAAGAATATCGAATGAAACACAATCCCGAGTGCGGCACCGAATGCAGCTCCTGAAGAAACGCCCAGGATGTAGGGTTCAACTAATGGATTTCGAAACACACTCTGGAAAACCGCACCTGATATCGCAAGTGCTCCCCCAACGGCAATTGAAAGAATAAGCCGGGGAAGCCTGATATCCCAGATAATGGTATCCTGAAGTTTTGGAATGGAAGAGAGATCTCCCATTGTCAGGTGCACAAAGACCGTCTGAAAAATCACTGGTATTGTTATTGAGTATGCACCAAATATCAGGGATACCACACATAATACCAATACACATCCGAAAAGGACGGCGATAATTCCGATCTTTTTTTTCTCCGGGTAGTCAGCTGATATGCCATATCCCAAAGCAGCAATAACCTGACCAATTTTGTGATGTGAAATCATATGTTTTCTCTGTAAATCTTATGAAACAAAGGGATTTATCCTCCCTATGCCCGATAGAGAGGATAAGCAGGCCTTGTCCTGTATTCAGGCCTGGTAAAACCTAAAAACTCTGATCAACGCTGTATCAGATATCTTTCTCCTGGCTCCACTCCATTAATTCTGCTTTCCATAGCTCCTTTGCCTGGTCATAATCAACTCCAAAGACGTCCTGGTAGAATGATAACGTCCAGTCACGAAGATCAACGTCCTCAAACAATTCCGGATAGGTAGCTTTTGCAATTACCATGAGATCAATCGGGAATTCTATCCTCCTTGCAGCATTTCTTGGTTCATAGGGAAGAGAGACAACATGCTGGTTTTTAACTGCTGATAACTCACGAAGATTCTTGTAATACGGTGCATCATAGAGTTCCCCTGGTGAATGATATCCTGAAGCTGTTCCAAGAACAATCACATCGGGATCAGTGGACAGTATCTGTTCGTAGCTGATGATCTGAAATCCATTTGTATCTGACTGAAATGCATTATTTGCATTAACGATCTCCTCGATCATGTATGATTCAGGAGATCTCAATCCCCAGGATATTCCTGCGGCAGTCTCAGTCCTGTGCAATGATGAAAGTCCCAGTAATAAGACTTCTTTCTTCTCATTATCAGTCAAATCCTTCGTTCTTTGTGTGATGAAATCCTTTGCTGATTCTAACGTCGCTATCACCCTCTCTGCTTCGTCTTCCTTCCCGAATGTCTGACCGATGATACGAATTTCTTCAGATATCATGGTAGGATCTGAATTATCATTGCAGTTCGGGCTATGGAGCACCACAACCGGAATGCCAAGTGATTCGATGCGGTCAATACTCCTGATAGCCGTTTCGTCCTGGCACGAGAGTAAAGTAGAGTCGCCAAGGCGAATAATCACCAGATCCGGATCCAGTGCTGCGAGACTTTCAAGGTTTAATGCACTGCCATAATCAGCAAAAAGAGAGAGATCTTTCAGGCCTGGTGAAAGGGCGAGAGCAATGTTTTTTCCCTCTGATATCGTGAAATTGGAACCATTCTCTGTCTGGTACGTGTAATCACCAGTATAAATTGTTCCTTTTGATCCAAGCCCGACAATTTTGTCATCTACCCTGAGAATGTACATCATCTCTTCCACCAGACCGTCAGAGATTGTTGCAACCCGCTCAATTTCCAGAGGAACTTCGACGGCAATACCCCTGCTATCAACTACTGTTCTGAAGTTTGTATCTAACCCAATCTCATTTCCATTTTCAAATGCCAGTACAACCCCGTGAATACCAGTAAAACTTAGAATAATGAAAATGCAATATATAAATTTTAAATTCATACTAAATCATGAAATTTTTCGTTTATTCATACATTTATAGTGCCCTGCATAACGTATTGGAATAATCGCAGTAAAACGGAGGTTATTCCAAGGCGTGCACGCCAATCGCACTACATAGGTTAAGGTAAACTTTCCAGAAAGTTTTGCCATTAACTATATTCAGATCCTCTAAATACAACTCATTCTGGATAAACGGTGTGGTTGACTGATATACCTCGTGATACTGGTATCTGCTGATAGATAGGGTATCCACAAGTACAACACGGTATTGAGGACCAAATCGCTAATAATTTCATCAGAATTCTTACTAATTCCCTCCTGGAACAGTTGGAATATCGTTCCGGGTTTCATTATTATGATACAGTTAATAATCTACCGTTACTAATAAACAGTTTAATTTTAACTATCATTCTCACTATTATTGTATTATCATTCTAATAAATGTTATGAAATGAGAATCAAAGAAATAGAATAATGATTACAAGATTATACTTTTAGTTTAAATGTGATGATATCATTTTTTCTAAACACAAATAATTAAGTGATTTTTGAATGTGAGAGGTTGTTTCCCGTATCCATTATGGATAAAGCTCCCCGCTATCACCAAAAAATTCTTTCCTGCTGTTTGCAGCATACAGGTTATGGCTTTGGATCTTCCGGGAGATCTGCACCCCCAACTGTATATAACCGGATATCACGGCATTGCTGCGAAAGATCCTGCCAATACGATGGCTGAAACTATCGTCTTCTTAGGGTGGGAGAAATGTAGAAAGCATTCTTTCCCTGACGGTAACCGGTTTCACTTGTTTGCATACATGCCAAAATTGTGAATAAAAGGCTCACAAGCTCGTTACCAAGAAAGAGAGATCTGATACAGTCACCGTCATCTGTACCATCCAGAATCCAAAAAACAGTGAATAAGAGAAGGATCCAGATATCCATGGCATCATTGTATTTTACTCCTGCGGAAAGCCTGCCGGGATCTCTTTGACCGGTCGCAGGTATTCCTGACCATTGGAAGAAACCCAGAGGGTAAGACTGGATTTGCCGGGAAAACCAGGGAATCAGATATTTTCTGGTTCCGGCAGATGTATGCCGGTTTTTGAATCATGTATTACGGGGAGGGCAATTCCTGTGAATTCGATAATAACTGCTTCGATTACAATAAAAACTTCTGCCTTGCTTCTGAGGCATCCGATTCGGACCCGATCTCCTCTTCCGGCAGAGATATGAAGATGCAGTGCCGGTCCATCCGGTCCCTTTCTTATAAAACCGGTTCCTATTATCTCATGAGCGGGTGCGATCTCATGGAAATCCGGATCCGGTGGAAGCCTGTCTTCTTTTGGTCCACAGACAATGCTGGTATTTTTAACCGCTCCAACCATCTGGATAATCCCGCTTTGGATGTCGTGTTGTTCAATAAATGTTCGAAGGGTTGCATGGAGATCTTCTCCATGATCAATCCTGAGATAAAAAACCCTGCCAATTTTTCCTTCAGCATATTGCATGAACGGTACATGGGAGAACAAACCATGAGTAGATTGCGATTGCATCTCATAACAGGAGAATTATTCCTCCTTTCACACCGAATATATTGTCCTGGTATATCCAGCATGGGTTATGTACAATAGGCGTGTGTATCCTATCATATGAATTATGCAGATCTAACAGGCCATGGAAAACCGGGTATTTTCTTTTTGATTCCTGAATGGTTTCATACCTGCCGGAATGCCAGCAATTCCAGAAATAAACTTCCCGTCACAGATAATGAATGGCAAAACTATCTGGAACGTTGTGCTACTACGTCCTTATTATGCCCATTCAGAATATCATCAGCATACAGAGTCCAGTCTCTCATGCATATACCGTTTCGTTGAGGATTTGGTGTTTAATTCTGGTTTTGATAGTATCTTCAATAACGAGATCTACCGGGTTGTGGAAGATATCTTCAAGAAAATATTTAAGATCCATATAATTATCAAACGTTTCACGTTCCTCCTCGAAAATTGCGATAATATCAATGTCGCTAGCTCCAGAAGCCTCGCCACGAATGTAGGAACCAAATAATCCTATCCGTACTACTCCATATCTCTCCATTATAACAGGGAGGAGGGAGTTTAGTTTTTCGAGAATTATATTGGGATTGAGATTCATTATCAGGATAGATGTGTGAGTTGTACAAATACTTATCTTAAATGGCTCTCATGTTTCCGAAATTTTTTTTATCAGACCTTTGCTGATTCTTAGTGGGGCTTCATGTATTTTTACATGTGTACATGAAGCAAGTTTTGCCATTAACTATAAAAGAGAAATCCTTAATTTATCCACTCTACTATAGTCATACATACAGGATGTAAATGCATGTACGAAAAACAGGTATTATTGACATTTTTTATAATTACGCTTGTTACTGTTGGTTTTGCTACCGCAGTGGAGATAAACCCCGCCGGACAAATCCAAAAAACTGACATGGTTGTTATCACTGGTTCAGATGCTGATTTGTACAATACGAAACTGGTCCTCCTTGGCACGACCGGTGGTGTCTCGTGGTTTCCACAGACTGACCGGGCAAGTTCCTCATCTGTCCTCGTCGTGGGAGATTCCCTCTATATCATCGATCTCGGTCAGGGTTCGGGATCCCGGCTCTCAGAGGCGTTTAACACAGGCACGTTCATCGATACCCCGACCGGCAGGATCGAGGATGGCTCCTCTACGTTCCTCTCGAATGCAAAGGCACTTTTCTTCACGCATCTCCACCAGGATCACACCGCAGATTACCCTGAGCTGTTGCTTATCGGTCCCGGAGCAGGGCTTGGAACAACGGTCGATCCCCGAACAAAGAAAACGGCGATAACCCCTTTGACAGTTATCGGACCAGGTAACCGCGGTGAACTTGATCTGGACCTGACCAATTACACGGAAAATGGCGGCGAAATTGTATACACAGACAGTGCTGACCCTGACCAGATAACCCCGACACCAGGCCTTCGCCAGATGACAAACGGTATCTGGCAGTCCTATGCCCAGACGATAAATGATATGACCCTTGATGATGGATACCCTGACTTTACAAAACTTGTCAGGGTTGTAGAGATTGGGGGCACACAAAAGGGGGATATCCCAATACCAGGCCCTGTCACTGATCCAAATATCGATACCTGCCCTCCAATGGACCCATTTTTGGTGTACAAGGATGACAAGGTCACGGTTACCGCCATCCTCGTTGACCACCACCAGGTGTACCCGTCGTTTGCGTTCCGCTTCGATACTGCTGACGGATCAGTGGTCTTTTCCGGCGATACCGGCCCTGATACCAAGGGAAATCTCCAGAAACTGGCCGATGGTGCAGATATCCTCGTTCATGAGGTTATAGACCCTGCATGGATCGATCAGAAGTTCGGCACTCCGGCTCCGGGAAGCCAGATGGACGCCCTCAAGACACATATGCTCGAATCTCATACGTCAATCGACGCGGTCGCGGCGGTTGCAAACAGTTGCAATGTGGGTACGCTTATACTGAACCACATAGTCCCTGGAAATACTCCCGATTCACACCTGATGAAGGCAAAACAGAACCTTTCCGCGAACCTGATAATCGGCGAGGACCTGATGCAGATCGGTTTCGGTTCCGTGAAGAGCAGCTGAACAGGGATAAGACTAATCCCTGCCCTTTTTTGCGGTTATTAACGAATAATACAATTTATAGGGATCCTCTTTTAGCCATTCATACATTGGTAGAAAATACGGATTTGATACTTTATTATCGGGTTGTAACACCCAATTTTATTTCTGCCAGGTCATCGTGTATGGGATGGGATTATTGTTTTTAGGATTTTTCCAGTCGATCCCGGTGACCTAACACATTCATGCAAGCGGATATCTAAACCGTCCCGGCCCACAACAGAGATCGGGGATGGTGTTGACCGGCCGGTCGGTAATGTGTAGGATTTTGTTAATTTCGGTTTTTATCTGTGTGAACTGTTCATCGGGGAAAAGGAGCTCCTGGAAGGAATCGGCAAAAATCATTCGTTTTTGGGGGGTGATTGCAAGATCAGGTGTTTGTTTTGAGGGAGATATTTGTGGTGTGGAGACGACTATCTGTTTTTGTTCGATTTATATCACTCACAATGTAAATCAAGGCATCTCCAGTTGTCCATGCAATACATTACAATAATATTATCAGTAATTATCCTCCACTCCCAACCTTTGCTTTCTTCATATAACCTCCCGGAATTGGCTCATCGAGTCTCCACACGATACTCATTGGCCGACTCCCGGAATGCCGTTCATACACCGCAGTCCCTAAACATAAAAACGGCTGAGAAACATTCTGAACCTTATTAAACTCCCTGACAAAGAGTAATATTCGGCTCCCTCTCTGCTGGTGGTGAATATATCGCTGACCGGTTTTAGAAGATTCTGATGTGGTACTCTGTGATTGCCAGTGAAACAAGGTATCATTAATGGCATAATCATGATACATCGTTGAAGTGGAGAAGTATTTTTCACTCTTATTCAATGTGATAAAGAATACATCGAGTTTTTTTTCTGAAAAATTAACAACACCTTCTCGTTTCCCTTTTGTACTCCAATGGTCAGGAGTATAGTGACCAAGACCCGCAAAGATCTGATCCCGTGAATAATACCCGTGAAGAGAGAGGCCACAATCAAATCCTAAATCCAAAGGTTTTTCAATAAACTGAATTGTATCCTCAAGATAATCCAGGATTGAAAGAATCTCTGATACCATCCATTCATGTTTGAATAGATCTTGAAATCCAGACATGAAAGTAGAGTATCCCATCTCTACAAGTGGTTTTGTATAAATCGAGTAATACAGCATATTCAGATGGGATTGATACCGAGAATTGAATGTACTATCAGGATGAATACCCTTGATCAGAAGAACCTCCCTTATGAATTGGATAAAAGAATATGAGTTGATATGCCCCAATTTACGAGCAATTACCTTCAACCATTCTTCTTCCTCGGGACTGATAGACTCACAGAGACCAGCCTCAGCACATAGTCCACGAAAACTTGACTTGTTATAAAGAGTTTGTAAATCCAACTCATAGTGCTCAAGAAATGCCTTTAATGTGAGTGATTTTCCTGTATCCTCCTCAAATCGGAATATCTTCTCAATGAGGATATTTCTTCTCATAAGTGATCGTTCGATATGTGAAAGGACTGTTTCTTTAGCAACCTTCTCAAGCATAATGAAACACCCGCGAGGTAAGAGGTAGACTCCACTTTTCACCTGCTGGGATAATGAAGTGGTTCCTTCAGCGGTTAGTGCTCGGAATTTTGTATCAAATCTGTAGTTGGCATGCTGACGCCCGACAAAATCAAGAACCGTAAGACACTCTTTTCCTTCGCAAATCCGAAGACCTCTCCCTAATTGTTGAAGAAAAACTGTCATACTTTCGGTAGGCCTCATAAAGAGAACTGTATTCACCTCGGGAATATCAACTCCTTCATTGTAGAGATCGACAACAAAAATAAACCGAATCTCTCCATTCACAAGTTTTGATTGGATGGTATTCCGAGTCTTCTGATCACTTTCTCCGGTCAGATAATCAGAAGGGATATCCATCTTGGTAAAGGTATTAGCCATGAATTGTGCATGTTCAATGCTGACACAGAAACCAAGACCGATAACATCATTGATATCAGTCACATATCGCTTAAGTGAACTCACGATATGATCTGCTCGTTGGCTATCTCCGGTGTATCGTTGAGATAATGTTTTTTTATCATATCCTCCTCGTGACCAGGCAACATCCTCAAGATTAATGGTATCGGTAATGCCAAAATAATGAAATGGTGCGAGAAAATTACGATCTATCGCTTCTGTGAGACGAATTTCAGCTGCAATTCTTCCATCAAAATAACCAAGAATATCAAGGTTATCCATTCGTTCTGGTGTTGCAGTTAAACCCAGGAGAATTTTTGGCTTATAATAGTGCAGAAGGTTTTGATACGAAACTGCAGCAGCATGATGAAACTCATCAATAATGATATAATCATACTGATCTGGCTTTGTGAGTGAACAAAATCCGGTGCTGTTAAACGTCTGTATAGAGATGAAACAATGATCTATCTCGGGTGGAATGACTCCATGAATGCAGAGATCACCAAAGTTGGGATCTCGCATAATGACACGAAATGAACCGAGACTCTGCTTCAAAATTTCTTCACGATGGGCAACAAAAAGGAGATGAGCATGTGGATTTCCATTTCGAACAAAATTCTTAAAATCAAATGCTGATATGATGGTTTTTCCGGTCCCCGTTGCCGCTACGACTAAATTCCGATACCTGCCATGGACCTCTCGTTCAACTTGCAATCGCTCTAATATCTCTTTTTGAAAGAAATGAGGGACAATATCAAAAAGGATGGGGAAGTCATTGTCTCCAGATGAACTTTTTTGTCTGCTGAGTGCTTCTTGCAAAATTAATTTATCGTCCTTATGGTATGGTACAAACTCTGGATTATCCCAATAGCTTTCAAACGAGATGCAAATCCTTTGGAGAATATCACCAGCATCCTTCTCTGTCAACTTCACATTCCATTCAAGACCGCTGGTTATCGCTGGATTCGAGAGATTTGAAGAACCTATATATGCTGTCGAAAAACCTGATTCTCTGTAGAAATAGTAGGCTTTTGCATGAAGTCTTGTTCTTCTGTATCATAAGAAATACGAATCTCTGTATTTCGTAGACTTGAAAGAAACTCTATTGCCTTTAGATCAGTTGCACCTATATATGATGTAGTAATGATTCTGAGTGTCCCATGGTTACAAAAATTGGTGAAATCTTCCATCAGTAAACGAATGCCACTCCATTTAATAAATGAAACGAGCATATCAATTCGATCTGCTGATGCTATCTCAGCTTTAAGCTCTTGAAGTAAACTGGGTTCTTCACGAGATCCGGTAAAAAGACTACTATGTGAGAGAGATGTTAAAGGACGAGAAACGGTTACTGATTTTATCCCTGATACTTGAGGATCTAAAACAGAAAGAAGAATGTTCCCTTCAGAAGTGATCTCGCACCCTCTAAGAAATTCTTCACTTGTCCATGCAGAGAGCTGGCGTATGATCTCGTTGCAGTGACCTATCTGAATGGTAAGGTCTTCGTTCTTTTCACCGAGAATAGTAAATGATTTCCTTATTATTGAAGAGATGTACTGAGCAAAAAGGGCAGGTACATCTTCGAATTTGTTAAGAGAGACTGTCTCAAATTGCTGATTCGCACTCTTTTTATTTTGAATGTAGTGATTTATGACCTGTTCATACAGGCCCTCAGGTAATCTCTTCATAATTAATGATTAGAAAATTGAATAAATATAGGGCCAAAAGAGGTAATGAATGGCAGAGAAACCATTTTATTATCGGTTGAAATATTGTGTTTCATGTTAGTTTTCAATAATCCCCACTATGTGATAATGAGATGATGTTGTTGTGAGTATTATGATTTTTTATCTGCATCAACAACTCTTAAACCTCGAAAAAATTTCCTTTCGTTTGTCCCTGTCATGCTATTATATCTCTCCCACAGTTTTTTGATCTGAATTAAAAGAATGTATTACTTTTCTGGACCATACAAATGCCAGTATGGGATCCAACAGAAAAGAAATCATATAAAATATCATTACACTAGTAAAATTTGCAGAAATTATACCACATTTTACCAGAGCAACAAAGGGAAGTATCAAACCAATATTCACAATACAGGCAATATAGAAAATATATCGGGTTTTGCCGGTTCCAATAAAAATACTACGTAAGATCGTACTAATGCCAAATCCGATATAAGGGATAATCAGCCATGTAAATGTTTCAACTGATATTCGAACCATATCCGGATTTATATTAAAGAAAGATGACAGATTACCCCACCAAAATAAACCAATTAATGCAATTATGATCATTATGATAATAACGAATAGTAAAGATGTTTTTATTACACTGATAATATCTTTGAATCTACTTTCCCCATAATAATTCCCAATAACAATACTCGTGCCTTCACCAAGAGCAAGAACCGGGATGAGCAACGTCCACATTACTGCCATAGCCAGACCATAGCCCCCGAATTCAATAATACCCATATTGTTTAAAACAAGCAATAAGCCCATATATCCTGCATTTCGGACCAATGAATCAAGGCCAGTCCAGACTCCGATTGAAAACAGGGGATAAATCTGATCTTTCCATTTTGCCTGTAAAAAGGTAACCAGATTTAGATGTAATAATCTGAAAAAATAGATTGTGGAAATTACCATAAGCAATACTTTGGAAATAACATACCCAATAGCTACACCCTGAATGCCCAGATGCATCGAAACTGAAGTATCAGAAATAAGGAACAGATCTAGGAATACATTTAGAATGACTGATATCGTTACTAATATCAGGGCTTCTTTTCCTTTCTGGAGAGATTTTATGGCAATAAGAAACAAATATCCTATTGCTTCAAAGGGAAGTGCTAGTGATTTTAAGATGAGATAACTGGAAGTTGCATTAATTATTTCAGCCGGAGTTCCAATTGATGATATAAAAAAAGTAGGTAATAAGATAACAATTGAAGCAAGGATGAGTGAAAATATAATCTGAATGAGCAAACCTGCTTTGACAATCTGAATTACTTTGTTTATGTCATGATAATAACGGGCAACTAAAGCTAAAATTCCAAAAGGAATAGTTTCATTAATAATTTCCACAGTTATTGAAATAAATTCATATTGTTCAGTGATAGCTAATGCATCAGTACTGATATGGCCAATCCAGAAAATATTCGACAATTCATATACTTTTGGAATGAGCATCGCAAGAACTAAAAAACCAATAAAATGCCAGGGATATATACGTGTCAGGTTTTTCCAGTAATCATTCAAAATATTATAATAATTCATTTTTAAATTGTTTTTTCTAAATGATATTTATTCATTATGAAAGTTAAATACAGACATATGGATCTCACTCGTTGCTTCAAAATAAAAACCCCTTTCTCCACCAAAATAAAATCAATAACATATTTATTTTCCCCAACTCCTAAAGGATCCAACCATGAACCTCTCAAACCTCTAAAAACTCGCACATCCCCCACAGATTTACGAACCAGGCACTGCATCCATGTGGGATGACGACCATATCTCCCGCCACCTCCTTACCATGCACCTGGACGGGGAGAACGATGTGGCAAGCCGAAATAAGGCCACAATCCGCAATACCGTGGCATGGATAGAATCACAGTTTAATGGCTCTCAAAACAATATTCTTGACCTTGGGTGTGGCCCCGGCCTATACTGTGAGCTGCTGGCAGAACATGGCAATAACGTTGTCGGGGTGGATTATTCTAAGCGTTCCATTGCTTATGCAAAAGAGCAGGCAGCACAGAAACATTTGCATATTGAGTATCTCTGCGAGAATTACCTGGATCTTTCATTCAGGAACCGGTTTAATCTCGTAATCATGATATACTGTGACTTCTGTGTGCTTATCCCCCGGGATCGCGACCGTCTCCTGCAGATGGTCTTTGCGGCATTAAAGCCTGGAGGACTCTTTATCTTCGATGCCCTCAATGAACATACACCTGGGGCAATGGAGATTCCGGGCAAGTCCTTTGGGGTTGCAGAATCAGGGTTCTGGAAAGACAATCCGTCCCTTGCCTTATCTGAAAACTTCCATTACGAAGAAGAACACGTAATCCTGCAGCAGCACATCGTCTGCACGGATGCATATCCCCCGGCAGTCTACCGGTTCTGGAATCACTATTATTCTCCGGATACTCTTTGTTCTCTCTTGAATGATCACGGCTTCATCTTGAGAGAGACCTGTGATGATCTTGTAGCTGAAGATGGAGAAAAAACAGACGGAATGGTTACCTTCTATGTGGCTGAGAAGGATGAGAAGAAATGATGAGTTCCCTCGTGGAGGTTATCTCTCCGGCAGGATAAAAACGGTTCACTCACTGCGGCGATAAACCCCGGTTAGTCTTCGGGGAGATAGCCCGGGTCAGAAGCAATGCACGGACAGCAAAAAAAACGCGTAGTACGACAGTGAAACCGCATCCTCGTACTATCCGTTATCATGCAGGACTGTGCAACTAGCCAGCCTTTCCCGGGATTTTTCCAGGAGCACAAAGCTCTCAGTCAGCTCAGCCAACGACAAAGCCATCCAGCTTTACATTTCGCAAAAATGAGATTTTTTTTGATCGGTCAAATTTCCCTGGTGTCCTGACCTTGGCCGAGAGCATGGCCCCTGTTTCGGGAAATAACTGGTATCCCATCGTAATCAAACGGCACTCAGTCTCCCAGCTGGGATCGATTGTAATGACCATGAGATCAATGTCCGATTCAGGACCGGCCTCACCCCGTGCCTATAAACCAAACAGGACAACCTGGCATAGAGAATCACCAAAGGCATCCTTAATCCGGGAGACATACCGGGAAATAGCCTCCTCTACCACCAGGTTCGTTCGGATCATCTGCTCCTTGCTTACCATATCATAATCCTGAATTTCTCTTCTGAATATATGACATACACCATTCATCTATTTTTCCTAACCTAATTTCCCCTGGACTGTTCAACCGGGATTATGGGAGCCGGTTCATTCAGCCATGAACGATGTATCATGAGGAAATTTCCGATCAATTCAAATTTTTCTGAGCTCTGATAAATGGTAAACAGGTATTCTTTGGGTATCTGTTAAAACCTTAAAATATTCATTCATTTGGATATTATCAACCACTTTCTCAAAATCATCATCTGAACAATCGATACGTATATCTGCATACTTTTCATACAATGGTATCCTTTGGTAATACAAATCACAAAGACTTTGACCAGGAATCCGAACAATTCCCCGGGTTTTGATATTTTTTAATCTTCGAACCATCTCATCAAAGGAAATTTCCAGATAAACGATAACACCATCTGATTTCAGGTG
>Ga0265592_1000356_pt1 | contig 24570 bp, 31 predicted proteins | sample saktaG_7_FD_190141 | JGI IMG/M metagenome (GOLD analysis project Ga0265592, IMG submission 190141) | Saline water microbial communities from Sakinaw Lake, British Columbia, Canada - sak_2010_1_5_120m | ecosystem: Environmental > Aquatic > Non-marine Saline and Alkaline > Saline ... | reverse complement strand
CTCAGGGCCCATTCCTGAAAGGTCAAGAATTTTTAAAGCTACTATATCCACTAGTTTAACATTCTTTTCCATTAAAGCAGTAGCATCTTCTCTTTTGAAAATAGGTTCTTTAGTATCAGGATCTTTCGCTCCGGCAATCATCGCTGCAATTTCCAATTCCTCAGCATCAAAATCAGTAACATCCCCATCAGGGCTCATTTTGGTTTGAGCAGCCTTTCTTACCTTTCCTCGTTCTTTTACGTTTAAGGAAGAGACATAAATTTTTACGCCCCATTCTTTAATGTCTAAAATCTCGGATTGGATATCCTTTGCTGCAAGAATTTTTTCGCGGAGAGTTTTCTCGACTTTTTTTACTTCCTCTTTTTTTTCGGTCATTGCTATCTCCTAATTTTATTTTTTAATTTGACCATCTTTATTCCAAGTAACACTTCAATAATTTTTGCAATAAGTATTATGTGCACCACTTAAGCTCACCAGTTCCATCGAATGCCCCTGAAAAGTTGACTGAATCACCCAGTACACCTGATTGATCGACAGAAAACCATCCTGTCCCATAGAAATATTGAGCAACTGTAGCAGAATCAGGGTAAAATTTGAATCTACGCTCAGTTTCTGCCTGGCTAAGAGCAAATATAGTTGCGAAGGTTGTAGCATCCCTCTTCCCTGAAAAACTTGCTGTCCAGGGTCCTTTAATATCTTTTAGTTGTGTAGCATAATAATCCCCATTAACCGTAGTATCCAACATTGTATGAGGATTACCTACGCTGACATCAGTTAGACCGGTAACATTGGTTGTATCAAGATACAATACACCATGTCGCCCTTTTTTGTAAGTTCCCATTTTTTACCTCCTAGAAGGTTTTTATTTTTATATATTTGGGAATAAAATTTAATTTGGGATATAGATGATATTTTTTGTAAGAAAACTACGGTGAGTAATTTGAAAAGTAATATTTGAAATGCTTTTATTATTTATATTTTACTATAATTTCTAATTTTGTCAAGATAAAGAATTCTTCCGATATTTCTTTGGCATTTTAGATATTTTTGACATTTTATTAGAACCTTTTCATTATCCTTATTAGAACCTTTTCATTATCTCTATCATTTGTTCTGCTCTTCTTTGCCAATTTTCTTTTCTAAATACTCTTCGTTTACCTCTCTGAGCAATTTGCTCTCTAATGCCCTCATGCTCCAGATAAAATTTAATTTTTTCTACGCATTCTTTAGCCGTCCGGAAAGTTTCAAAATTTTCACCCGGGCCATATTTCCTTAAACCTTCCCGCCATTCAGTCAAACAAAATTTACCCAGACTCATAATCTCAAAAAATCTTGGATTCGGAGAGATTGGAACTATATGAAGATTCCTTTCAGTCCGATGTTCACGAGAAAGATTCAAAGCTATTTTAGTTCGCGAAAGATATTTTGCATACTCCTCTTGTTCTAAAACTCTATCTTTCCAATAATACTCAAATGAGGGTAAAGTCCATTCTGGTTTAAGATTTGATCCGAAAATTGCAATATTTAAACCCTGATGAACCAAACTTTCGCAGACTTTATTTAAAAATACTACCCTTTCAGGAAAAATAGTTCCCACAAAGAAAATATCAGAATCATAAGCCAAGTTCCCTATGGTATCACCCCTTTCGAAGATTTCTTGTCTATACCCAACTGGCACATAAAAAACTTTTTTGTTTACTTTTCTATATGGTTCTACGCACGCTTCCTCATTTGTAAATGCAAAGTTACAGACTTTTAGTCTTTTAATCTCCCATGCAGCCATATAGGGCGACTCCGTTAGAATTATACCCTGGGGTATTTTTAATCTTTCACGAATAATATTAAAAATAAGAGGAGGAACATACTGAGCTGTGATATATAAAATTACATCAACCTTTTCTTGTATAGCTGCTACAATAATACTTTCAGTGGCAGCTTCGGAAACTAGTGTAATGTCTGTACTTTTCCCAGTATATTTCATAGCCTTAGTAAAAAAATCCAATCTATCATTCAATCCATATTCCCAGACCTCTACTCCATTTTGGGAGAATCCATCAGCCAAACCCCGAAATGTTTCTATAGTCGAAGTTCGATGCCCGGGCTCCACCAAAAGAATTTTTCCTACCTTCAATCATCCCCCTCCTTATCCAATTCCTTATTCCGTTGTCGAATCTCATCAGGCCCTTTGTAAAGTTCTATAATTATATCTCCAGCCTGGTAGATATTTTTAAGTTCACTCTTCTTTAAGGAAAACATATCTCTCAATTCACTTTTCTTTAATAATTTGAATTTTCTGAAACCTGCTGCCTTTATCATAATCAATAATTTCGGTAAAGTAAAACAATTTTTATAAAAATATTCTCGAATCCAGAAGTCTCCATATAACCGATCTAAAAGATATTTATCTAATTTCCCTCCATTTTCAAGAAAGCTTCTAACAATCCAATTAAAATCTGTAACAATAAGCAAAAGCGACCCATCCTTTTCTTTAAGAATCCTATAACATTCCCAAAGAAATGGTGCAGATTCTCTTTGAGAGAGACGCTCTATAGAATGGAATGCTATAATTTCTTCAACAGAATTATCCTCAAAGGGAAGAGATTTGGCAAAATCATGACCAATATTAGTCCCTGCAATTTTGGGAAAGTCCAGTATCTCAAAACCTAATTGGAGGAAAAAGGGATAACGAGCACCTCCAATTTGAAGTTTAATTTTCCGATCATCTTCTTTGAATTCTTTCTCTCCCTCGGTGTAAGTATATTGCTTTATCTCCACTTTGGAATCTAACATTTTCTTTAACCATGTAACTCCCTGCCTATAAAAACGAAAATCCTTGATCTTTCCTTCCTGAAATCCCGATGCAAATTTATTACCCGGTCTCCTATTAGTGGCAGAATAAAATTGTGAGAGCTTACCTCTTTGAGAATACCATTGGAACTCATTGGTTTTCATATCACATCCAACAAGGATAATTTTTTTCGCACCCATTAATACTGCCGATTGGATAGCGAAATGAAGCACTGTCCCTCTCTGTGCAAATTTAGTTGACTTTCCTGCAAAGATATTTTTTAGGGAAGCTCGAAAATCTTCTTCTGTTCCATCTATCTTGCCTGACCAATTGAAATAATAGGGCTCCTTTCCATAATTTTTGGGATCAATTAATCCGAATATTTTGATATTCTCTTTTGGAGCGAGAGCGAAAATACATTTCTTCAAAAACTCAGGGTATTTTTCTTTTATTAGATTCGGCTCGGCTTGATGAACAGCCATAGTATAGGTGCATTTCGGGAAGGCCACAAATGCATAGCTTAATCCAATGCAGATTTTATCATCAAAAAAATCATCTGGGTACTCATCAAGGGAAGGTCCAGTCCCTATTATCCAGATGGTCTTTCCTTTATGATTATTTCTTAATTCTTCTATGAGTTTCATCCTTTGATTCCTCCTAAAATGTTTCTCTATTTATTTTCTTTCTAAAATTATCCCTTGATCCCTCCCAACGTTATTCCCTTTGTAAAGTATTTTTGGAACATGAAAAAGAAAATAATAAGTGGCAAAGCCACAAGGGATGCTCCTGACATAGCAATACCTAAATCAATCATAGCTCCTCCTGCGCAGGAAATTGTGGCAACTCCTACGGTGAGAGTTCTTGAAGAATTAGACCCAGAGATTATCAAAGGCCATAGGAAATTTTCCCAGGAGCCGACAAAGGCAAATATGCTTAAAGCAGCGACTAAAGGCTTGGAAATTGGTATTACAATTAAAGTAAAAATCTTAAATTCTCCTGCCCCATCCATCCTTGCCGCATCAAGGATATCTGAGGGTAAAGTACTCATATATTGCCTTGCTAAAAACATTCCTCCGGCATTGCAAGCCGAGGGTAGAAATACTGCTGGTAAGGTATCATATAAACCTAAACTCTTCATTGTGGCGAACAGAGGGATAAGGGTAATATGAAAAGGAATCATCATTGTAGAAAGTAATAACCAAAATAAAATATTTTTACCTGGGAAATCTTTTTTTCCAAAAGCATAGCCAGCCATGCAGGAAAATACAACACTCATTCCTACTGTAAATATTGCCACGATTGAACTATTTAAAATCCAACGAATCACAGGATATTGAATGAAAATATTTACATAATTTTGAATCGTAGGATTATGAGGCAAAAAGAAAGGGGGAATTTTCATAGCAAATCCCATCATTTCGAATGAACCTTTGAACATCCAATAAAGAGGAAATAGAAGGGAAATTGCTAAAAAGATTAAGACAATTAAACTAAAATAGAAAAGAAGTTTCACAAGATTATTTCCTCTTAAAACTCAAGTTTCTTATTCAAATATCTAAACTGAAAAAATGCAATGGTAAAGACTATCATCAATAAAACAACTGCATAAACTGAGGCCTCTCCAAATCTAAAATAAAGGAATCCCAATTGATATATTCTCAATACCAGAGAAGTAGTTGCATAATGAGGCCCTCCCCCGGTCAAAAGAAAAATTGCCTCCCATATTTGAGAAATTCCAATAGTAAGTGTAACAAGTAAAAAAATTGTCATAGGAGTTATTAGCGGCCAGGTGATATTCCAAAATTTTTGCCAGGAATTAGCCCCATCTATCTCAGATGCTTCATAAATACTTTTTGGGATAGCTGCTAAAGCTGATGAATAAAGAATAATTTTCATTCCTACAACCCAACTTATTACTACTATTATAATGGCAACTCTTGCTGGGTTATCATCCCCAAGCCATGTTATAGGTAGAATGTGGAAAATTGAAAGAATATAATTAAAAAGTCCATAAGTAGAGTTAAATATCCACAGCCAGACCAAAGACATTACTACCCCTGCCGAAACTGCAGGAAGATAAAATGCCCCCTTAAAAAATGACTGCCAAAAGCTACTTAGCTTTGAGATTACAAGTGCAATAAATAAAGAAATAAATAAAATGAGTGGTACTAAAACCACTACAAAAAGAAAAGTATTCTTTAATGAAAGCCAAAAAAATGGATCTTGAAAAACTTTAGAATAATTGTCGAGGCCAATAAAGACTTGCTGTCTTAGATTGGCCTCGTAAAAGCTAAGTCGTATTCCCTCGATTAAAGGTTTGAGCGAAAAAAAGAGGAAACCTATCAAGGTAGGAAGGATGAAAAAGTAAGCAGAGCGTTCCTTCCATATTCTATGAAATAAGTTTCCTCTCGTCAATATTTTGCCTTCTGATTATTTTTCCTTCCAGATATTCCGAATTTTCTTAGCAAAATCATCTAATGCTTGCTGTGGAGTCTTTTTGCCCATAAAAGCGGCCTGGAGCTCTGGAAATTGAGCATCCCTCACCTCTAAATAGTGAGGTGAACTTAATCCCAAATCCCCTACTCCATTCTCAGAAATGAGTTTCTGTGCAACTAAAAAACATTTTTGATCCTCAAATAATCTAACCGAATATCTAGCAGAGAGCTGTTGATATGCTTCACAAACCTTTTTGGAATTTTCTTTGCTAGTAACAAACTTTGCAAAATCAATTGAGGTCTTGAGTTTCTCAGTATCATCTTCCTTGAAAACTACATACCCACTCGGTCCAATAAATAGAGGTGGATTTAAAATCCCAGAAGCATGCGGAGTTCCCACAACTCTGAAATCTGGAATATAATCTAACAACCCATTATCGAATAGAGTTTCTGTTGCCAAAGCAGTTCCAGGAGTTCTTCCTTGCATTACCGAACGGCCGGTATTCATAAAGTTTAGGTAGTCTCCATCAGTTATACCAGCTACTCCTGAAGGTGCATAGCCTCCTTTTACCATGTCTATCATCCATTCCAAAGCCATCACCCCTTTGCCAGAATTCAATGTTGTTTCTTTGTAATTTCCATTTTCCCAGAGATTTGCTCCAAAAATTAGGAAATTTGTTAACATCCAATAATCCCCTGATCTTCCATTAGCAAAGAAACAAGTAGCAAAGTAGCCAAGCTCCTTGACTTTTTTCGCGATTATCATCCAATCTTTCAATGGAAAATCAGTACCAGGGTATATATCCCCAATGCCCACTTTATCGAGAATCGATTTATTTACCATATAGGAGATTACCCAATACCTCATCGGATATCCAAAAAGCTCACCATCTATTTTGAATTGGTTTAGAACTGAAGACATAAAGTCTTTCTCATCCTCAACGGAGAGCGTCCCACTTAGAGACGCGAGAAAGCCCTGATTAGCCCAATTCCCAAGTCTTCCGATATAATCCCCTAGAACATCAGGAGAATTTCCAGTCGCCAGAGCTATCATTACCTTTTCCCTAATGTTTTGAGAAGGGATTTCCTCCAGATTAATTTTCACTTCAGGATGCAATTTCTTATATCCTTCTGTAAAAATTGAGTTCTGAAATTGTACGGATGCCTCACCCCAAAAGGTAATTTCAACTCGTGGTTTTGCCATAACACAAGTTCCAATGGAGATCAGAAAAGCCAAAATCGTTAAAACCAACAAAATTCTCTTCAATTTATTCTCCTTTTCTTTTATTTTTTTTGCTATTTGCTATTCTTGTTTCAATTTTGCTTTGATCACCCCCTTTTTTTTAGCTATCCTACTTATCTCACTCTATCTATATTATTTATCATCTCCATCTATCTATATCTTCCCTTCCTCCAGATGTAATATATGTGACTACTCTCCACGACTAAAGTCGGGAGCTTCTAGGGTTTAAATCCAAAGATTGTAGCCCCAATCTCAAAATATTTCTGGAGGCGTTAATATCTCTATGCAGATGAAGACCACAAATAGGGCATTTATGCCAACGGGTAGAAAGTTTCTTCTTAACTATTGTTCCACATTGACTACAGATTTGAGATGTATTTTTAGGATCAATTGCTATGAACTTACGGCCAGCTTCCGCCGCTTTACTCGCAAGCACTTGAGCAAATTGATTCCACGCAACATCTGCAATAGACTTTGCCAAAAAATGGTTCTGCATCATGTTTTTAGTATTGAGTTTTTCAATGCAGATAATACCCAATCTGTTAATAATTTTTCTGGTTTCCTGATGGATAAAGTTATGACGTCTATTGGAAATCCTCTCATGAATACGGATAACTACCTTTTTAGCTTTCTGTCTTTCGGGAGTGTCTTTAGGCTGTTTGGACAATTTCCTTTGAGCTTTAGCAAGAGCTTTCTCCTCAGTCTTTAAAAAATGGGGATTAGCAATTCTTTCTCCAGTAGAAAAAGTAGCAAAATTTTCAAGTCCAACATCAATTCCAACAGCTTTTTTACTCTTTGGCAAGAATTTTGGTTCATATTCAATAGATATACAGGCATACCACTTGCCAGCTTTTTTTCTTATTGTGCAAGTTTTAAGAATACCAATAACAGGACGATGAAGTTTAATTTTAATAGAACCTATTTTAGAGAGAGAAAGATGATTATTCTCGATTTTCCAACCAAAGTTTGCTTGTTTATAGGTGAAGCTATCATAACGGTCAAGTCCCTTAAAACGAGGATAACCAGGTTTTTGTCTCTGCTTCACTCTACGGAAGAAATTTTGAAAAGCTTTATCTATTCTATCCGCAACATTTTGGAGCACTTGAGAATAAACTTTATTGAGAGAAGAATGTCTCTTTTTCAAGATGGGAATAGAATTACATTGCTGAAAATAATTAATACTTTTCTTTTCTTTTTCCCAAGCACTTTTTCTCTCTTCAAGAAAATGGTTATAAAGCCATCTGCACTCATTGAGATGCTCTTGGAGAACTCGCTTTTGTTTTTTAGTTGGGAAAAGTCTATACTTTAAGGTTTTTCTCATAATTATATTATATCTTAAAGAAAAATAAAGCCAAGGGCAATTCATCCCCACGAATAAATTCGGGGACTTTCTTGCCTGAAGGTCTGTAATATTAGATGTATTATTTTTGTCCTGAGCTGATTTTCTATTTTCTATTTTTTCTAATCTTTTTTTCATTAAACATCTTGCATAAAACAAATCTTCCTCATTATGCATATCCAATCCTTCTTCCCTAGAAATAAAAACAGGAGCTACTTTATCTCCCTGAGAGGAAGACTTTTCAGCTATGCCAGCTAAACCGAAAGGTCCTATTTCATATAAACGCAAAGCTTCTTGCCTATCAAATTTAGTAGTATAAAAAGGAATTACCCTTTTTGCCCTTGAATTCCAGATATAAATATAGGGAGCAAGTGGAAAATATGTAGATGCACCAGTTGCTTCTTCATCTTGGAAAAATGACTCAACAACTTTCTTTACTGTTTCTGAAGTCCCTAATGGTCTATTAGCATCAGCGCTTAAAATTAAATCAGGAACATAATTTTCTGTCTTCTCAAGATAATATAAAGCATATTCTTTAACATCAGTATAAATAGTCGGTTTTTGATGAATCAAGGATCGGGGCTTGTTCCTCTTAAAATGGCCCTCAGAATAATCTCTGGGATAATCAAGAGAAGTCCATAATGGTCTATGGATTATTGTTGCCCCTAATCCTTTAGCAACCTCAGCAATTTTATCATCTTCAGTTGCAACTATCATTTTATTGATATAGCCAGAATCTTTCACCGCTTCTAAAACCCATTGCAAAGAAGGTTTACCACATATATCCCAGAGACAACGTCGAGGATGATTGCCATGAGTGCTTCCTGAAGCCCTCACCGTAGTAAAGGACATTATATCATATTGTTTAATTTCCGATTGTATATCCATAGCTTATCCTTTTTCCGAATTTATTTATATTCTTACATTTTGTTCAATTAGTTTTTCTTTTAACTTAATTCGAGAAATTTCGGATGGCCAGATTCCTTCCTCTATTGCCACAGCAGCAGCACACCCGGCCCCCTGTCCGGTTACTATGCAAGCAGGTATCTGCCTAATATTTTCTAATATCCCCCCGAATTCACCCTGTGCAGGGGTAACAGATATGCATCTACCTGCTGCTAAAAGATTTCTTATATTATTAGATAATAATGCTCTATACGGAACCTGAAAGATAAGAGATTTATTCTTTGAATCCATTCCCCAAATTAATCCAATGCTATCAAAAAATTGGGTTTTACTTTCTGCCTCATCGATGGTCAAGCAATGCTGGCCATTGAGAAGCAAAGATGTCCGCACCCCAATTGTAGTACTAGTCTGGAATAAAAATGCATTCTTACATTCAGGAATATTTTTGCGAAGCATTTGCAAGAGCATTACCGCTCTATCCCGTCCTTGGCACTCTACAAAGGTAATATCCTCCGGGTTAAAGGGATCCAAATCTTCGAAATAAGTACCATTGCACCATAAGGTATCTTTCATTGGTGTTAATACCAAATCGTCTACTCTGCCTAAATCTAAAGCGAATTCTTGAAACTTTTGCTGAAAAGTGAGGAATCCCTCCCCCAAACTTTCTATGTCAATACCTCCAAAATTCCAAGAAAAGGAAATAGGCAGACTACTGAGATTAAAAGAATCACCGCTCCAGGCTATAACATTTCCATCACCAGTGGCATCGATAATAATCTTTGCTCTAATATTTTTTGGTCCTGATTTGCTTTCAAAAATTACAGTATCAATTAAATCTCCTACCTTTTTTTCTACCTGTACCGCCATCATATTTTGAATCAGTTTTACACCATTATCCAATACCAATTCTTGACAAACATATTTTAAGAGCTCTGGATCTACTATTGCATGATAATATCCATTCGATTCAGTAAAACGAACCCCATTCAATTTTCTCAAATGCTCTATAATTTCAAGCGAAAGTCCCCCCCATACATCTGAGCCTCTTGGCCCAAAACCCTGCCAGAAAAGCACACAACCTCCTGTAGCCAATCCACCTAAATAACTATCCTTTTCTACAAGAGTAACCTGTCGATCGTATCTGGCAGCACCAACAGCAGCACTAATTCCCGCTATACCTCCACCCACAACTAATATCTCAGTTTTATCCATCATTTTCAAAAATAGATTCTCCTGATAATTGGTTTAACTTTTTTTGATTAAAACTTTGGTGGGCTTGGTTCATATCTTTTTGCATTTTTTCTTCTTTTATTTTTGTCTATCTCTATTTTATTCTACCCTATAAATCTATCAAGATATGGTCATATACTTTATTTTTTGGAAAATTGTAAGTCCAGGAGTTTCCCAGAAAGATAATATCCCTGAAAGAGATATCCCCTTTAATTCCATAATTTCTTTTACCATCCGCTTGGGGCCCGGAAAATAATTTGTATCGTGTAGGATTATAAGCCCTCCATCTCTCACAAAAAGGAAAAAATTGAAAAAATCATCTTTAACTGCTTTATATTCATGATCTCCGTCTATGAAGAGAATATCAATTTTTTCCTTCCAAGCCTTAGCTATCTCATGGGAAGTCTTTTGGATAAACTCTAAATTTGGATGATCGTAGTAAAATGATCTGATAGGATCGCAAGTATAGAGCATCCCACCAGTTTTTTCTAAACCAAACAGAAAAGCTTTTCCAGAATTCAATATATGAGTTCCTATCTCAAAGACAATTTGAGCATTCGTTGCAATCGTTAAACCTGCTAATAAACAAATAAAGGGCTGCATATCGGTAAGGGGACTTGTAAATTCTCCTGAGCCAATGAGCTTATTAAGATTGATCATAGATTCAACCATTTTTTATTTTTGGGTTCAATATTATATCTCCCTTACCTAAATTACATTCCTTGCATATGGTAATAAGGTTATCTTCTCTCCATTTCCCACCTTTACTCTTTGGAAATTTATGATCAATTTGAAGTTCTACTTCTGGTGCCTTTCTTCCACAATACTGACAAGTAAAATTATCTCTTTCTAAAATTTTAAATCTAAACTTAAGATATTGAACCCTTCTTTTCTCTAAATACTCTTCATATCGTTTAGTTTTCTTAAAATTATTCCACCATTTTTGGCCTAATTCTTTTTGCCGATTTCTAAAAGTCTCATTCTTTCTATAATTTTTCATCAGATCCTGGTTATGCAAATATGAACAAGTGCCCTTAACTTTTTGCTTACCACAATATTTTTGTCCACGGGCAGTTGGAACAAATTCTTTTTTGCATCTTAAACATATTCTCTTTTTCATAACCATCTAGGGTTTTCTATTATCCATTTTACCGTTTTTCTTAATGATTGTCTCAGATCAGCTGGAGGTCGCCACCCCAATTTCTCCATTTTTTCACCCGAAAGTGAGTATCTGAGGTCATGCCCTGGTCTTAAAGAATGTACATCTATTACCTCATATTTTTCCGGCAATAATCTTTTTCCTTTTATAATTTCACAAATTATATTAGCCATTTCAAAAACATTTTTTTCTTCTCCTATTATATTATAATTTTCCCCTCTTTCTCCTTTTTCAATCAAAAACAGTAATGCATCACAAACATTTCTGGCATGTATCCATTTTCTTGAAGAAAATATTTCTTTAATGCCATGCAAAATAATCTTTTCATTATTCAATAAAGCCTTTATAGTTCTAGGAACAAATTTTTCACAATGTTGGCGTTCACCGAAGATGTTCATGGAGTGAATTTGGAGAATCGGCAATCCAAAGGAATGAGCGAAAGCATATTCCAGACACCATTGGGCCCCTTTTGATGCAGAATATGGATTTGAAGGATAGAATTTATCATCCTCTTTATAATTTATTCCTGGAGGGGCAGGGCCAAAAACCTCATCCGTATTAAAACCTATATATTTTTGAAGGTGAAGTTGCTCATGTTTTACCCATTCAAGCAAATTTGCAGTGCCTAAAACATTGGATTCTATAAAGGGGATAGAATCTTGCAGGCTTCTTTCTACATGAGACTCTGCGGCGAGGTGAAAAATATAATCTATTTCTCCAATCATCTGGGAAGTAGTTGAAGAAATAGGGGCTCTTAAATCGTGGTAGATAATTTTGATACGATGTTTCTCATTTTTCCAGCAATCTATGTCAGTTAAACGGTTAAAGTTTCCGGCATAAGAATATTTATCGAGAATTATGATTTGCCAATCAGTTTGCTTTAAAACTCCCTCTACAATATGAGAGCCAACAAACCCAAGGCCTCCAGTTAACAGCAATTTTTTCATCGATAACTCCTTCTATAATTTTTTTGATTAATATTAGTATAATTCCTTTGATTAATATTAAAAATAGTATCTCTTAAATTTTTGTCAAGTTGTGATAAATTCCTTATCCTTATCTTTCACTCGCTCCCATCTACAAGAAACTATGGACATAAACTTTCTATTTAACTCTTCCTCTGAGGATATTTCAAAAGGAGTGATCGAGGACATCTCTATATCAGCAGCGCATAGCTTTGAATTTGTATCAGGGGCCCCATCAGAATCAAATCCCGTATAAACTTGAATCCCTGGAACAGTAACCCCGTCAGCATCCGTTGCAGTAGAGGCATCTATTTGACGAACCACAGTTAAAGGAAGGGATCTTTGTTGAGAAAAACTGGAACAGGCAACCCACAAATCGAAGAAAACTTCTGCTAACCTTTCCAAATCAGGCATAACCCAATATCCTTGTCTTCTATCCCAGGGTCTAATTAAAATAAAAGGAGGGGTTAAAGAAGAAATATTTATATCGGGGTTGGAAATGTAAACCGTAGAAACATTTATCGTTGCATCATTTTCTAAAAAGTATTGGAGGGAATTCTCAAATGCCTCAGTTAAATTATTAACGGTGGTATAAGAAATTTTATTCCCCCCTTCTCTTTAAATTTATCCCTGCTGGATTAGCTGAATTGACTATATTTTTTCCCATTCTCCTCTCATCCCCTTGTTACATGCATCTTTGAACTTATCCCTCACATCGAGAATCCCTCGTTGTAAAGGGTGAGGAGTAGCCGAACTGTTTTTGTTATGACTCTGTGGTAAACCTTTTTTCCAAAGATATTCGATTTTTTCCATATAGGGAAAATTAGATCCAATCCAACGAATCAACATATTAGTAGGATCAGGTTTATCTTCTATGCTATCTCCTAAAAGCCCAGTATCCCGTACACAATATTTTGTTCCCCGGTCTGATGCTTCCATAGAATATCGTTGGAGTATTTTTGCAAGACCTAAAATTATAGTCGGTGAGGATTTCGCTATCTCCTTTGGCTTATCCCATCCATATAAATATGATGATTTAATAGCCATTTAAGTAGTTCCTTTTTCCTTTTTTGTATATACTATTTTTCTACCGGGATTCGGGCCAAAGCCTTTTTCCCAAACCTGAAAAATTGTATAATAAATATCATTATATTGGATCCGATCATAGTAATAATTTCCTGTGGTTGAAGGCTCAGTTCTGGGGATAGGATAATTCCACGAAAGAGTAAAGATAATATCTCCTGCATTAAGCTCCATGCCACTTACTATCTCATGCTCATCCCCTTTAAGAATTCTTACTACCGGTTCTGCCATTTCTAAAGTTTTAGTATAAGTTTTCTCCTGGGTAAAAGGATCAATAGAGGATAAAGTTTTTTTCTCAAGATAAAAATCACCTGGATTAGCAGTACGAAATGCCATTATTTCGTCCTCACCAATTCGCATTGTGTTAATATCATCATAATCAAGCATTCCAATCTTCCTTAATGGATCTTACTAAAATTAATTTAATTTGAACATTAATTCGCATTTCATTTAAGTCTTCATAATCGAGCATTTCAAACATCCTTATTCATAACTACTCAAATAGATTTTCTCTATGTACTCAAATAAGTAGTCAAGTCCAATTCTTCCATTATATTCCCGAATTCCTCTTCTTCAATCTTCCACCATTCAAACTCAGATGCAGGGATAGATTTCATTTTGATCTCAAGATTCTCAGCTATCCGTAGGAAATTAGCTGAGACCTTTGATTTATCAACCTTCTCATCCCCCGACCAATAAATAAAGAATTTAGCGGCACTGGATGCCAAAATTCTCAAACATCTAGCCCAAGAGGCAATTATATTACTGCTCTCATCAGAAAGAATACTATTAAGCTCATCATCAGAAAAAGCATAATAGCTATAAGTTAATGCCTTGATCATATGACCATCGGAAGGAGTTTTCCCAGTAAGAAAGGAAAGAAGCCCGGTCTCAAAATTAAGTGAATAGTCTGTACCAGGAGTTTTCTCCACATCATTTACAGTAATAATAGTAGAGTTCAAACCCACTGAAATTTTATCTCCAGACTGAGTTCTTACCGGCACGGTAATAGAAGTTATAGTTTTAAATTCCTGATCGCCATTCACAGTGCTAGTGCCTGAAGCTACAATGGTATCTGTGGCCGCTTCATCGGAAGAATCAGTACCTGCAATAACTACATTTCCAGTTATCCCAGAAGCATTTCCCGTAACGGTAGCAATTTGAGAAATACTCGGAGAGGTTATGCTGGTGGTTACAGCGGTGGTTCCACTGATAGGAAGAGTAATAGCGGCATGTACCGCATCGGTATCATTTTTGATAGGATGCATTCTTAAAACCCAGCGACTACGAGTCCCATCCCCTTCACCAATTATTTCATTTACTTTTATCTTTTCTCGATCAGCTACCGATAATCGAAGCTTTTGAAGGTTGGTTAGACTCATTTCTTATCCTTTAGATAGAGTCAAAGCCTTAAGCTTTGTTACTTCAATCTCAAGAGATAAAATCTTCTCTTTAATATTCAAGATTCCCCTTTTAGCTTCCTCAATTACCATATTTTCTCTCTCAATTATTATTTTTCCCTCCTCGATTACTATATCCTCCCTTGAGATGAGCTCTTGGAGATTCTCTAATCCATTTTGAATTTTTTGCATCTGGATTAACATTTTTCTAAATCTTATTTTAGCTATAACTAAATCTTATTCTAACTATTAAATCATCCCCCAACTAGATATGGAAATGTTTTTTAATCTGAAAATGAGAAGTGTCAATGTCTACAACTTCCCTTGCTAAACCATTTTCAATTTGCTCTTGAGCTACCTGTTTCCCAAGGAAAAGAAAATAATTAATCTCACTTCTTGAGTATTTAGCCTTGGGTCGATGCCAGGATTTTCCTGAACCGACAAGGACAAAAGGGGCAAATCAATGATTTAAAAGCCCACAATTTTCGTGGCCATAAACCTAATCTCATGATGACATTTTTTGCATAGAGTGATACCATTATTTATATTCCATAATTCTTCACAGTCCATAGCTTCCTCGAAAGTCCGAATATCTTTTTTTTTGTTTCTTCTGAACGCTTTACACCTATAGGACAACCTCTTTTTCTTTTACTCAATATTCATTACCACCCAATAATCTTCGTAGCTAAAGCGAAAATCATCGAACCCGCCGTTATAGCTACAAAGCCCCAATGTGCTTTATATTTTTTCTCGTATACCAATCCAAAAACTATACATCCTACTCCTATCCATTGGCCCAACATTCCCGAAATTACTATTGGTGACATAATTTTTCTCCTTTTGATTTATTGATATCCACTTATCTTTAATTATCTTTGATTATCTTTGGTTGTCTTTGGTTGTCTCCCATCCTTATAATACTTAATCTTCCTTTCATTCACCAATTTACTATTTTTATCAAATCTTTTCTGAGTTACCATGTTTATCTCTCCAGTCCCATAATAGGTAGTGCTCTCAGTCCTCTTGCTGATAAGCTCTCCTGTATCTACATATCTTAATTCATAGACCTGAGAAGTCCTACCGTTTTTACCAGACGCTTTAGTGATAATTTCCTCGGTTTCCCTTTGAGGATTTAGTTCTTTATACCTGGTGAGTAATCTGATTGCAGTATCAAAAACATTTTCCCCATCAATCTGAGTAAAGTTTTCCTCAATAAATGTTGTAAACTCCTCCAAAGTTGCTGCCTGTAAAGGCAATGCCAATAAGGATATTAGAAACAGACTAACCAATATTATTTTTACTTTCTTCATTTCAACCTCCTGTTACACTTTCTTCAAAGTGTTCAATTATCATATTATTTATATGTTTTTGCAATTTAAAGGAATTTGCGTGTTTAAAATGTCCCATGTAAGACATATATGATGCTCTATTTAATTTACCATTATAGAGTTTATTCTTTAAATTATTTACTACTCGTTTTCTAACGAGTATGTAAAAGGGTCTAACAATATATCCTAAGTAATTTATCCCGTTAGATATAGACAAAATAATAGTTTTCTTAGTGTTAAGGGTTAAATCAAGATGTTTCTCTAAAAATGTTTGTATTCTATCAATCCAATTTCTAAGCTGATTTTTATCTCTACTCAGCATGACTAAATCGTCCGTATAACGCAGGTAATATTTACATTTTAATATGTGTTTAATAAACTGGTCAAGCTCATTCAGATACAAATTGGCAAAAAACTGGCTGCTCAAATTGCCCACTGGAATACCTCGATTCTTAGACTGTTTAAATAATGTTTTATGTTTTGGTAAATACTGAAACAAGTTCTTTCCTCTTGTTATTAGACAATTGTTAGTGCAATCATTATAAATAATTGTATTGGCAAGCCACAGCATTTCTTTATCCTGGATTCGTTTCCTGATTAAACTCATTAAGATATCTTTGTTTAGTCTTACAAAATAGGATCTAATATCTAATTGTAAGAAATAAGCTTTCTTTGAATTGTTCTGTGTTATACTTCTTGTAAAATACTGAAGTCTTTTTATTGCCTTATGAGTTCCTTTGTTTTCTCTACATGAATAACTATCATAAATAAATTTAGGTTCAAAAATTCTGCTAAGATATCTTACCAAGATATGATGAACTACCCTATCCCTAAAATCTGCAGCAAATATTTCTCTTAGTTTTGGTTTATCTACAACAAAGCAAATTGAAGGACGAGGACAATATGTTTTGTTATTAAGTTCCTCTTGCAACTTTAGGAGATTCTGTTCAGCATTTATCTCAAAATTAAGTTGATTAAGAGTGTTTCTCTTATTCCTTCTACATTCTAAGTAAGAATCGTAGACTTGTTTATAAGTAAATATCTTTTACATCCCCTGACTAAACGTACGAAGTTCTTATTCGTAGTCTTAGTGTTGTTGTTCACGTTACCGTTATTGAAGTTCACGTTCAGAGCGTTCGTGGTATCGTTGGGGTAGGTAACATTCATCTGCTCACTTTAGATTATAGCTCCAATTTGCAAAAGCAATATGGAACTACAATGATTATATGCCATTCCGAGGCGGAGCAGACACGGGATATAGTAGCTCACTCGGCATTCACTAATTGAAAACCGATTCTGGCAAAAAGATATTATTTTTGTGATTTTATCCAGCCCTGGCATTGCCTTATCATATTGCCCAATAACCTCACAGATACTTCAAAACTCTTAAAGCTATGAAAGGCTTTTACTTCTTTGCATATCCTGATGAGGATACTAATTTCCTCCAAAATATCTTTTAATTCAAAGAGCAGTGATAATTTATTTTTGACATTATTCGCTTTTATAATCAGCATTACAGCTTTAATACTAAGCCTTCTTAAATCAGCGCCTATAATGTATTTGTGGTGTTTGTCGAAATGTCTAATTATCTTCTCAAAATAAACACAAAGATCCATTGCTGCCTTGTAAATTGGTAGATGTTCATACCGAGCCATTAGTTTAAAACCAAATAATCAAATAGCAAAATCACTATCCCCTGACTAAACGCACGAAGTACTTACTCGTAGTCTTAGTGTAGCCGCCCACGTTACCGTTATTGAAGGCCACGGTCAAAGCGTACGAGGGCCCGCTGGGATAGGTAGTAGAAGACCAGTAATAAAAAGACACACACTGAAAATACGTGGTGTCTATAAAAGGAGCACCAATTCCCGCATCCTCCACAATTATTGAAAATAATTCAAACACATTTGGTACTCTCCAATCATCGTGTCCTGCCAAGGAAACAGCATTGGCCTGATCACAGAAAGTAAAGATATCCTCATGATTGGTGCTATCAACCCAGTAAAGTTTTCCATCAGTATCTGGTCCAACATCCGAATCTGGGGTATATTTCATCCACATCAAACCTGTTTGATTGTCTTGAACGCATTGATTCTCCATAGCTATCGTTTTTGCATTTACAGTTATATTTGTAGTCCCACTATACTGACCAGTGGTTAATGAAGTGTAGCTTCGTGCGACACCCTTTTGCAATTGGCCATCGTCGTCCATAGACGAGTATGGAGTGTCCTGACCAGTGACTAAGGGTCTACCTTGCCTGTATCCACCTAAAACTACTCCCCCTATCTCTATCCCTGCTGCAAAAGATAAAGAGGAGAAAATTAGCATAAAACCAATAGCTATCCCTACAATTTTTCTCATAGATTTTACCTCCTATATCACTGATATAATTTTTCTTCCCGTATCATTGATATAATTTTTCTTCCCGTATCATTGATATAATTTTTCTTCCCGTATCATTGATATAATTTTACTTTCCGCATCACTGATATAGATTTTACCTCCTATATCACTGATATAATTTTTCTTCTTAAATTACTAAAGCTAATTTGCTAAAGGGCTAGTTTTTTATGATCAGCCCTGATTATTTTATTTTATCTGCGTTTGTAGCTTAACATTAAAACTAGCTCATCGGTTGCTGCACCTGTACCTCCGGAGTCAACTTTTTTGATAGTAACTGTATCAAGAGCTGTCAAGAGTTTATGAGTACCGTCCAATGCTCCCATGGTGATGGCATCAAAAGCAGTCAATACTGTGCCGGCAGCGCCACAATTCCAGGCTGCTATGGCATTATTACTCGTTCCATCTGAGCCTTTATCATTCAGTGTCAATGTGGTAATAGCCGTAGCACTAGTTGCTATAGTTGTAGCATTCATTAGATAAGCAGCAGTTATGGTACAATTAAAAGGAGCTACGAAAATTCCTCTCTCATCATCAGTTGAGGCTGCTACAGTTCCAAACTTGCACATTATAGTGAAAGTTTCTCCATAGATGTTAGTTGTATCAGCGGAAATTATTACACTGCCCGTTCCATCCGGGGCAAGTGTAATATCACCATCATCCTCGGTAGCAATAGTGCCTCCGCCATCCTGAAAGGTAATAGTATTGGCACCCCCGGCAATCACTGCTCCGGTAGAGGTTATTGTTTGCGCTGACACAGTAGTACAAGTAGCTGCTGCTGGGGTAGTTCCCCCGATAGGAGAGTCATCAATGGTGCCGCCATCCATAGTAAGATCATCGGCAACTTCACTATTTTGCCAATCATCCCCAGTTAAAACCACGGTCGCATTGCTTATAGTAAAGTTCCCCTCGAATGTGTAGTTCCCTGTTACGATTTCGTTCTCAGATAAATCAGCAAATTCAGACTCATCTTTGCTATCCAGTCTATCGGCATTTAGATTAGGGCACAATGTAGTCGAAGTAACTGTAATTGGCGCTGTCCCATCAGCGAGAGTAGAGGTAATTTGTCCCGTTGCATCTAAAGTTGTAAATGCTCCTGTGCTTACTGTTACTGCTCCTACGGGAGTATTATCTAGTGCTCCTGCATCAATAGTTCCAGTTACATTTAGGTCCCCAGCAATAGCCACATCCCCAGCTACGCTAACAGTAGTAACATTTAAAGTAGTAGCGGTAAGCGTGCCTACATCCTCGATATCATGTCCTTGGAAATCAGTACCAAAATTCCAAATTACCTTAGCTGGTGCTATCCCACCTAAAAAAGCCAAAAATAAGCCCATTAGGGCAATTGTTTTTAGAAGTTTAGACAATTTTTTCTCCTTCTACTCATTTACAACGTAACCTGCATACCCAAAGGTAGCTGAGGCCCCCGAACTATTTGTGACAGTAATATAATGGTCATGAGAAATCCTATAGTTTGCTTTTTCTATTATACCGGCACTGGTGGGAGTATCTATAGTATCAGATAAAGTTCCGTCTGTAAAAACTATAGTACAAGCACCTCCATAAGATATCATTTCAATAATCCATATAATTCCTGCTGCAGGCCGTACAGTCATTGCCGAACCATTAGCTATAGTTTCTATCTCACCTACTGCTGCACCAACAGTAGGTTTATAAGCTCCTCTAACACCATAAGCCATTTTATATCTCCTATTATCCCTTTTTATATAACTATATAAATAAAAATGATAGGAGGGAAATAAATCCCCTCCATATATATTTTTTAGAGTTTCCTATTTATGGCAACTTCCGCACCCATTACAGTTATTGCATCACTTGCAGTAGTAGTCCCCGTTATTTGTATTACATATTGTTTGTCTGTAGCTACTGTCTCTACTGCACTAAGAGTAGTTAGCACATCAAAATTACCGTCAGCGGTAATCTGAGTCATAGCCCCACCAGTAATGGCAGTCGTGGTGAGAGGATCAGCTTTATTGATCCTATAGATTTGAGCATCAACAGTAGCAGTTGAAGCCTCTACTACATCACCAACTAAAGTGTAGGAAACAATCTCATCTCCTATTTTCAGAAAATTTAAAGGGAGATAAACTACAACAGCAGCTTGAGCATCTGGACATCTTGCACCATCAATATTAGGAGCCCACTCAGTTGCAGAAACAGGATATTGAAAAGCGTTAACTGTAAACACTACACCATCAACGTGTCCCGTGCAAATCACATCGCCATTTAGGTCTATTGAAACATCAGCAGTTAAATCTAAGTGACCATCATCAGCAGCTTGAATATTTACTGCTGTATCGTAGAAGTTAATAGCATCATCTTCTCCGAAGAGCATAGACGCATCAGTAAATTTAACCTGATCATCACCAGCATCAAGACTCACAATCGCAGTAGCAGTAACTCCATACCAATTAACATCATAACCCAAAGTAGCCGAACCAAAAATGATTGAACCCGTATCATCTGTGTTGGGTAAAATACTTATATCGGTCCCATCGTATTGAGCTGTGAAATCATTATCGGTGCCGAAATTGATGTAATCATTATCAGCTATATCTATATCGATCCCACTGGTCTGGAGTTCATGTGCACTTGCATCAAATAAAAGATATTCAGAGCCAGTTCCAAAAGATTTCCAGTCAAATGCCTTTGTAGATGACCCTATTTCAAGAGTTCCTGTATCATCTGTGTTAGGCACGATATTTAGTGAGTCAGCATCTGCCGTGACAGAGAAGTCCTTGTCATCTCCGAGATAAATCAGATCAGTATCTCCCATATGGATATCATACTGCTCAAAAACCAGTTCATCTTGGTCTTGATCAAACAAAGCATAAGCCCCATCAGTATCTCCCCAATGTTTGACATCCACACCATAATTGGTTTTTCCAAAGAGCCACTGGTCATTAGCTTCATCCCACCAAGCCAGTTTGTCCGCTGATTCGCCATAGAAGTAAACTGGAAGACCATGATTGTCTTGCCCGAAATACCATGTATCATTAGTCTCATCCCAGAAGACTCTATGGTTTGCAGTAGCACCATAGAAATATGCAGCTACGCCTTTTGCATCTCCACCTCCATAAACAATATCAGCATCCTGATCAAAATGAACAAAATGGTTTGCATCAGAAAGGAAAATTTTAACATCGATCCCCTTTGTTCCGCTTCCGATTTCAACTAAACCTGTATCATCAGTATTAGGCACGATATTTAGTGAGTCAGCATCAAATGTCACTGTGAAATCATCATCAGTCCCAAGGGTTAAGTTATCATCATCATTAAGTTGGATCCCACCCGTGAAGGCAGGTTCAGTTGAAAATGTCCAGGTGCCTGAAACAATTTCATCTCCTGTAAGCCTCGCCAGTGCTGATTTATTTGCTGATTCATCTACAATATATACTGTATCCCCAGTTGCAAAAAGCCTTACAGTTCCAGCAGTAGCAGTAGCAGATGTGGTTACCTCTGTAAATTCAAAGACCCCCGGGATATCTTCCACCCAAAGGGCCGATGACGATACCCCAGCAAATAAACATATCCCTAAAATTAGCAAACCTATCAATATTTTTTTCATCGTTATCTCCTAGATCTTCTTAATCTTCTATTTCTTCTTAATCTCCTATATCTTCTCAATTTCTTTAAACTCCACCTTCCTAATTTTCTTAATCTCATAGTTTTATCCTACCTTTATCGCTATCCACAAAATAGTGGTAGCTGTTCCAGTACTTGCAGATGAGTTACAGATAAAAGTCGTTGAACCAAGACTTGCATAAGTTAGAGTACCAAGATTTTGACTTGCAGCAAATAATACAGTGGTTGGTGTAGCCCCCAAACTATGTGTAACTGTTACCGTTTGTGCATTAGCAGCTATCGTAGCAGTTCCTACCTTTATTCCTGTGATTGCAAGAACACCACTGGTATTTGTAATAGTTGCATCATTCCCATCTGTACCATTTTGATCCTCAAGGGTTATTTTATTAGGTATAGCTTCAAAACCCATTTTTTACCTCCTTAATGTATTTTCAATATGACTAATTTTCCCTTAACTATAATTTTCCCTTCCACTGTAAGCTTATCCCTCACGGCAAGTTCCTGTCCAGAAGCAACATACCAGATATCATCTTCGAGCACGGTAGGGCTAGCAGCCGTATTGATATAAAATTCTCTCATCTGGATAGCGCCTTCTTTCAAAGGATACCACGTCGAACCGTCATACATAAATTTGAACCCGGTATCGAGCTCTCGGAATATAGAACCGGCAGGAAAAGTGGTGGGTTTTGTATCAGTACTCAGACCTGTAATTTCTCTTAAACTTCCATCATATCGAAAATTTGTTCTGGTAGCCATCCTCAATCACCTCTCTTTTTACCCGTCTTTAGGGAATTGGTTTATTTTTTCGAATTAATTTATCAATTTATTTTAAAAATTATTCCATAGTTAAACTTCTCTCTTTGAATTGCTTTAGATTGCCTTCAGGGATACTTTCCAAAACATAAAACTCATATAAATATAATTCTGCGGAAGAAAGTTTCCCTTCCTTCTCTAATTTAATCAGCTCTTCCCTCATTTTTTGCACTTCCTTTTGCCATGTCAAATATCCATAAACTTTTCCTTCTTTTGATTTTAAGATGGTAGAATGCCTACCAAAATTGTTTACCTTTATGCCTCTTCCCTTTGCAAAGCCAACCCAAAACTCAACTCCCGGTTTTTCATAAGCATATTCAGATGATACCATCATATCTACACCATACATATTAATCACCGTTGCCCCTTCCCAGATAGCATATGCAAGCATATAATCTATGGTATTGGTAAAATAGTCGGTATCAAAAGCTTTGGAAATTTCCTTAATAGGATATGATTCACTAGTTGGTATCTGGGGGTACCCCATCACTGAAATAAAAGGGACCTGAAGCTCATTTATTATTTCTACAGCTCTTTTCCATTTACTAATTTCAAAATGTTTTCTATGATCATGCATATCAAATATCAACGATAAATCTCTTTTAGATACAATAAGTTCATTAACACCCCAAAGCGCTTTTTCTTTATTCTCGTTTTGCTTTGGAGCAAGATCCCAGCCAGGTCCTTTACCTATAATATTTACTTCTTTGCCTATATCTATCTCTTCTATTTTCGACCCCATTAATTTTTCTTTTCAAAGCCAATAAACTTTTTAAAAAGCGAGGTCTGATCTTCTGTTAAATTCCCTTTTTTATCCAAGCCATCTAGAATCTTAGAAATTAAAATTTTCAGCTGGGGTTTAATTGTAATATCCTTCTCTAGAGCTTTCAGTTCCCCTCCTTCTGTTTTTACCTTTTGCCAAACAATTTGTCCGGTAAACTGCATTTCTACATGACATTCTGGACAACTCTTAAAATTCATAATCTCATTGAGTATTTTATTCGCTTCTTTTTCTTCAGGTTTTTCCTCAATGTCTTCATTCCACTTTTCAATTTGATTCTGTATCAAATCGATATTTGTAATTCCACAGCTCTTACATTTATAAATTCCTTTAAAGTTTAGCTGCTCACGTTCCTCCTTTGAAAAATTCAATTGAGATTTGAGAATCTGAATTTCCTTAAGTAATTTGTAGCTCCCAATTTGTGGCAATATTTTGTCCAAAACCATTCTTTCTAGAACATCTAGCTTCAATGTTTACTCCTTATAATATTATTTTTTAATTTCAAAAATTAGTTTATAAAAATTAATTTTTCTTATTCTCATTAAGTAAATGTAAGAGCTCCAGTCGTAGATTGAATTTTTCCATTAGGAAGCACAAGATTGACATAGTAAGCAGCGGCTGCTGTAGTCTCAAGAGTTAAGTCTATATCCCCATCACTCTCAGAGATTAGCTGATATACTTTATCCGCTTCTAATTGGAGCACTAGACCATCCCCAGAGGTAGAAAGAGTTACAGCCGTGGTTCTAGAATCTCCATTTGCATCAGTTGAACAATAAGCTAGAACACTACCTCTCACAGCTAAATCCACACTATTTAAATCTTGCAACTGGATCGGTAAGACAATCTTATCACCCGCCTCATCTAAAGCTGCAGTAGTAGACATTGATACAGATAAAGGGATACCATCTATCCCATTTATCTCAGCTGCGGTTGCTGTTACCCCACCAAGAATATTCAATTCAGCTGCAGTGGCTGTTATTGCCACTGAGTTATACTGCAAATATCCTGCAGTTTTAATATTGACCGTTTTATCAAATTCTATATTTGATTTTTTATAATGCGTTGTTCCCAATTTTTTACTCCTTTAGACTTCG